>Ga0181601_10002686_pt1 | contig 15204 bp, 14 predicted proteins | sample 041ome_8_FD_133020 | JGI IMG/M metagenome (GOLD analysis project Ga0181601, IMG submission 133020) | Coastal salt marsh microbial communities from the Groves Creek Marsh, Skidaway Island, Georgia - 041407BS metaG (megahit assembly) | ecosystem: Environmental > Aquatic > Marine > Intertidal zone...
CGTGTTGGCTCTCCGGCCGCACGTAAAGATGGTAGCAAATTCGTCATAGGTCCCTCATCTATAGATATAAAGATATCTTTATATCTAAAATAGATCAAGGCCTAAAACGCATCCGTGCGACTTTATGCTCTTTAATCCTTGATTTGTTGCCGCACCAAATCGCTCTACATATGATAATTATGTTAAAGACCACCTTACAGATTTTGCTTCCTATCGCTTGTAGAGAACACCGTATGAGCCCACTTCGCTTTTTTGCCTGCTTCCTGGCTGTTATGTGTATTTCCAAAGCCGTCTCGGCTGAACCCATTGCGGATCCCTTTGAGCGGATCAATCGCGTCTCATTTGCTATTCATCAAACCCTCGATCGTTTCGCAATGCGTCCAGCGGCGATTGCCTATCGCACCGTCACGCCCGATTTTGTGGAGACGCGTATCCGAAATATTTTCGCAAATCTCAGCCTTCCAGCGGCGGGTATTAATGCGGTGCTTCAAGGTAAGCCGCAACAGACCCTCACCATTACGGCGCGCTTTTTGATCAACACCACGCTCGGGATCGCGGGGATGTTTGATGTCGCCGAACGTTTTGGGCTAATGCCCAGCTATGAAGATACAGCACAGACTTTCGCGCGCGCCGGCATGCCGAGCGGACCCTATTTGTTTATTCCCTTGCTTGGCCCGAGCTCGCCGCGTCACCTTTTGGGGCGGGCTGCCGATCAGTTCATGTCGCCCGTCAGCCATCTGCAAGAACCCCGCGATCGCAACCCTGTCATCGGGCTAAACCTGCTGCAGATCAGGGCCGATTTAGTCGAGCCGCTCGACGATCTTACAGCCAGCTCAACCGATCTTTACGCCAGCATGCGCAGTTTCTACTGGCAAAATCGAGAATTTGAAATTTTAGATGGCGAAACATCTATTGATACACTCCCCGATGTTCTTGACCTCGGCGACTAACGGAAGCAAAACCATGATCATGACATCATCCCTCCCCCCTTCCCTCTTCAAAGGCTTTTCAGCGATCCTGCTCACGATCGGTATCGCCTGGGCCACGATCCTCCCAAGCGCGGCAGCCGATGCCCCCTCCGCTGAGGACTATGTCACAAAAATTACGCAAGACGCCCTAACCATCTTGCGTACGCATCAGACGGATGCCGGACGAGAGGAAGCATTTGGCGAGCTCATCGATCGCACGACCAATATGCGGCGGATTGCCCGCTTCACGCTCGGCCCCGTGGCTCGCTCGGTTAGTGATGAAGAGCTGGCGCGATTTGAAAAAGCTCTGCGCAATAATTTGGTTAAAATTTACGCCAATCGTCTCGCCAGCTACACCAATGAACGTGTTGAAACGCAAGGTGAGCAGAAGAAGGGACGCAATCATTTAGTGGCGAGCAAAATTATTTTTGCCAGCGAGCGCCCTCCCCTTGATATGACCTGGTGGATTATCGAGGAGAAAGACGGAAGCTTCACATTGTTCGATATTCAAATTCTGGGTGTGTGGATGGCGCAAGAACAACGCGACATTTTCACCGGCATTTTAAAATCCAACAATCAATCAATCGATGCGCTGATTGCGCATTTGGAGAAACAACCCACTTCAGCAGACTAAGGCCGCAGACTGAGGCTGCAGACTGAGGCTGCAGACAGAACCAGCAGACAGAAGCCGCACCCTATCGACTGAACTGCTTGTATTTAATCCGCGTAGGCACTTCCGCGGCGGCGCCCAGTCGGCGGTGCCGATCCGCTTCATAGTCCGCGTAATTTCCTTCAAACCATTCCACATGGCTCTCACCCTCGAAAGCCAGAATATGGGTTGCAATCCGATCGAGGAACCAACGATCGTGACTGATGATTACGGCACAGCCCGCGAAATCCTCAAGCCCTTCTTCTAAAGCCCGCAAGGTTTCCACGTCGAGATCATTGGTGGGCTCGTCAAGCAGCAGCACATTGGACCCTGATTTGAGCATTTTGGCGAGGTGGACACGGTTGCGTTCACCGCCAGACAAGAGGCCCACTTTTTTCTGCTGGTCGCCGCCGCGAAAATTAAAGGCCCCGACATACGCCCTCGAATTCATCTCGCGTTTGCCCAAGGGGATGATATCTAGCCCACCTGAAATTTCTTCCCAGACTGTTTTGCCATCGTCCAAATTATCGCGCGACTGATCGACATAGCCCATTACCACCGTTTCGCCGACACGCAACTGCCCTGCATCCGGCGTTTCCTGTCCCGTTAACATTCGGAACAAGGTCGTCTTACCCGCGCCATTGGGGCCGATCACCCCCACAATGCCCCCTGGGGGAAGTTTAAAATTAAGACCCTCGATGAGCAGTTTATCGCCATAGCCCTTCGACAGACCCTCCGCTTCAATGACCACGCCACCAAGACGCGGGCCCGCAGGGATCGAAATTTGAGCATGGGTTTCTTGATCGCGCTCCGACTGGTTAAGCAAATCATCATAGGCGTTAATCCGCGCTTGGCTCTTGGCCTGCCGCGCCTTTGGCGATGAGCGGATCCAGTCTAACTCGCGGGCCAATGTGCGCTGACGCGAGGCATCTTCGCGTGCCTCTTGTATGAGGCGTTTTTGTTTTTGCTCAAGCCAGCTCGAGTAATTTCCTTCATAGGGATAGCCATTGCCGCGATCCAGCTCCAAAATCCATCCGGTAATCTGATCGAGGAAGTAGCGATCATGCGTTACTAAAACAACTGTCCCCGCATACTCCATAAGGTGATGTTGCAGCCAGGCAATTGTCTCCGCATCTAAATGGTTGGTCGGCTCGTCGAGCAATAGCAGATCGGGTTTCTCAAGCAAAAGCCGACACAGCGCGACCCGGCGCTTCTCACCCCCGGATAATGGCCCAACATCCGCGTCGCCGGGAGGGCACCGCAAGGCGTCCATCGCCTGCTCGACTTGACTATCTAGATCCCACAAGTTTTGCGCATCAATTTGATCTTGGAGCGAAGCCATTTCATCCGCGGTTTCGTCGGAATAATTCATCGCCAATTCATTATAGCGCTCGACGAGGGCCAACTGCGCAGCCACCCCTTCCATCACATTGCCCCGGACATCCTTATCCGGATTGAGATGCGGCTCTTGCGGGAGGTAGCCCACCTTGGCGCCTTCGGCTGCCCAGGCTTCGCCCTGATATTCAGCATCCAGCCCCGCCATTATTTTCAGCAAAGTAGATTTACCCGAGCCGTTTACCCCGACAACGCCGATTTTAACGCCTGGGAAAAAGGACAAACGCACATCCTTCAAAACCTGCTTTCCACCCGCATAGGTTTTCGAAAGCCGATCCATTACATAAACATATTGATAGGATGCCATGAGTTTTACTCCACTATTAGCGCGCCCGAAGCTCGGTCACGATCTGATCGATTTGGGCGCGTGCCACAAATTGCGCACGGATCGACCGCCATTTAAATCGCATTGAATTCATAACGATCTCTTCGTCAAATTCTTTCAAACTGTCAATAACGGGCGCCAAATCGATCAGGGCACGCGGACTTTCCGCCACCTGATTTCTGTCCTCATCCGCCAACCGCCATTGCGCGTGCTGGCATCGATCCATAAACCGCTCGCGGATTTCACTCAGCCGATCAAGCGCGATACCGTCTTGCATAACATGGGCCGAAGCGGCGTCATAGGCGTTTAAGAGGGTCGCATTGATCGCACTGTCAGATACATGCGGAGCGAGCCGCGAAGCCATGTAAATTAACAAATCGGCGACACAGAATAAATAAATTTGCCCGCGCGCTGGCCGGAAAAGCTCTAAAAAAGCGGGATCATTGAATAAGGCAAAATGGTTGAGCCCAGCGCGCGTGCGCAAATATCCAAAAAGCGTGGTTTGCGCGATATGCGCCGCTTGTTCTTCCACAAAAAGCTGACAATCCTGCCATTGATCGAGCGGAGACGAACGGCGCCAAAACCGCAAGCCGCCCACCATCGCCCGAATATAATCAAACCACCCCAGCGTCATTTCAAGCCAAATTGCCCTTGTTTCACATTATAATCACTTTACTATCATAGTTAGCACGAGGGGGCTGGATAATATCGAAGACTACAAACCAAAGCCCACAAATCGAAGCCCACAAATCGGAGCTCACCGACCGGAGCTCACAGACATTGTTTGAGGAGGAAACATGTCGCAAGAAACGACCCCTTATTGGCAGCGCACCCGCCGCCTGACCTTTCAAACCCTCGCCATTTGGTTTTTCTTTTCGTTTGTCGTCCATTGGTTTGCCGACAGCTTAAACGCATTTCAATTCATGGGCTTCCCTTTGGGCTATTATTTAGCGGCACAAGGCGCGCCTATCGTATTTGTTCTCCTCATCATTTGGTCGGTTCGCCAACAAGAAAAGATCGATACCGACTGCGACGTCGCTGAATAGAGGGACCCGCGCATGACCCAAAAATCGTCCTTTATTGACAATCTTCCTAAAATTTATGGTCTCTATACAGGCGGCTTCCTCATCTTTATTGGGCTGATGGCTGTTCTCGAACAGCTTGGTGTTGCCGCCGACACCATCGGCATTTTATTCGTTGCCTTTACCATCGCCATTTATGCGGGCATTGGTTGGCTGTCGCGCACCATGCAGGTCGACGCCTATTATGTGGCCGGTCGCGAAGTGCCACCAACCTTTAATGGCATGGCCACCGCGGCTGATTGGATGTCAGGCGCTTCATTCGTCGCTATGGCGGGCGGGGTGTATTTCGGTGGCTATAGTTATTTGGCGTTCATCGTCGGCTGGACCGGCGGATATGTCCTCGTTAATTCCTTATTGGCTCCCTATTTGCGGAAATTTGGCTGTTACACCGTGCCCGACTTCATCGGTACGCGATATGGTGGCCATCTGTCTCGTCTGCTTGCCGTTATTATTTTGGTGGTGGCTTCGTTCACCTATGTCACAGCGCAAATTAACGCGACCGGCACAATTGCCGCCCGCGCCTTGCAAATTCCATTTGAGTTGGGCGTTTGGTTCGGCTTATTGGGCATTTTACTATGCTCCATGCTCGGCGGGATGCGCGCCGTCACATGGACACAAGTGGCTCAATATATTGTATTGATCGTGGCATATCTCGTGCCGGTCATTTGGATGTCCAACGCGCAAGGCTTTGGGCTCATCCCGCAATTTTCTTATGGCCCCGCCATTGCCCGCATCACCGAGTTAGAGCCGCTTTTGGGCGTCGGCACCTTAATGCCCGATCGCGAGGTTTTGGGTCCTCTGCCCGTGCTCATGACACCGCATGCTGCCACATCGGGAGACATGATGGCGAGCTGGAAGTTTGTTACACTTGTTCTCGTATTGATGGCGGGAACCGCCTCACTGCCCCATATTCTGATGCGCTATTTCACCACCCCATCGGTGCGGGATGCGCGGCGCTCGGTGGCATGGTCGCTTTTTTTTATTTTCCTCCTCTATTTCACAGCCCCCACTTTGGCGACATTAACTAAGCTACAAATTCTCGATCCCGAACTCGCAACCGGCATTATTGGCAAATCCTTTGCCGAGGTGGCGGCGCTCGACTGGATCCAGAAATGGAGCAATGTCGGATTTTTAGCGATTGCCGACACTAATGGCGATGGGCTGTTACAGATCAATGAGTTCGCTATGCGCGGCGATATTGTTGTGCTGGCAACGCCGGAAATTGCAGGACTTCCCTATGTCATTTCCGGCCTTGTTGCCGCGGGCGGCATGGCCGCGGCCATGTCAACAGCAGATGGATTACTGCTGGCGATCGCTAATGCTTTGTCGCATGACCTTTATTATAAAATCATCGACCCTAAGGCCGATACCCGCCATCGCCTCATTGTGGCGCGAGTTCTGCTGTTACTCATCGGGGCGGCCGGCGCATTTATTGCGAGCCTGAAGCTGACCAATATTTTAGGAGCCGTTGCCTGGGCCTTCAGCTTTGCCTGCTCGGGCCTGTTTTTCCCGCTGGTTTTGGGCGTATGGTGGAAACGTGCCAATCGGGTGGGCGCCATTGCAGGCATGGCGCTCGGTTTTGGTGCCGGCACCACCTATCTATATTTGGTCAAATTTGCCGGCATGGCGCCTCTTTTAGGGCTTGATGATTTACGCTTTGGCATTGTGGGCATGGCCGTCAGCTTAATTGCCATGGTGTTTGGATCATTGCTCACCGCCGAACCCGATGCCGAGACCCAAGCCATGGTCGATGAAATTCGCATCCCGTCGGGCAAAACAATTGTGGGCCATTAGATGGCAGCACAGCTGTAACCAGATGTGACGCAAGAGGACGACGATGGACGCCTTTCCCCTATGGGTGTTGGTGCTGGATTATGTCTGTGGCGCCATCATGTGGACCCTCATTGGTCGTTCGGCCATGGGGATGTTCTTGCCCGAAACCAGCTCGTTTTTCTTCATGCGCGTCTTTGTGGCGACAACCAATCCGTTCATCAAATTTGCCTCACCGATCACGCCGCGCTTCTTGATCCCGATCTTGGTTCCCATCTATGTCGCGTGGTTCTTCTACATGTTGCGATTTTATCTTCTGCCTTGGCTGTTGGGCTATTCGGTTATGGGCATGCTGTCTTTTCCTCTTGAGGGAGAGATTGCAGCCGGCCTTTATCAGCTGTTTGGCCGATAACTCCCCCTATGAGAGAATAAAAAAGGGTGCCCGAGAGCACCCTTTCACACATGACACCTGAACCCTTGATTATAAAATCATCATCGCTTCACGAATAATCATGGCGGCCAAGACAACCCATGACAAGGCAAAAACCGCAAAGCGGATCAACACGATATTAATGGTCGACTGGATCAACGAGTGGAGAACCCGCAAGAGAACAAAAGCCCATGCCAATTGCACATGGGTCGCATCGCCATGCCCCAGCACGGCAATGGTCAGTGCCATTGCATAGAACAAAGTCGGTTGCTCAAATAGATGATTATAATTATCGGCGATCTGCGCCACATTCGATGGCAGCGTGACGTCTTTCACATGCTTGGCGGCTTGCGGGTCCACGCCCGCTTTGTTCATTGCTGGAATGCGCGTGACATACATCCAAATGCACATCACGGTCGTCCACAGGCCGAGAACAATAACAGGTTGTAATATTGATGTTGGTTCCATAGGTGATTCCCTCCTCACACAGAGAGTCTGACCCGATTTCAGCACATGCACAAGATTATGCGCGCCGGATAATGTTTAATTTTTCTGCTTAAATTGGTCTCGCATTGTACCGAAAAATTGGTGCTGGCGCGGAGAACTCAAACAATCGGCAACCATGGTCACCTCATCGGCGACACTCACCATTTCACCTGAATATTGAAAATCCGGGTAACGCGGGCTCACCGCCAATTGAATTTTCCGGTTTGAATATAACCGCATATAGGCGACGCCCTCGCTAAATTTTGCGGAAATGCCGGTGCTCGGCTCGCGCACGATAAAGGTGTCATCTCCAACGCCGCATAGATTTTTTAATTTAATGCGAACAGAAATCAGCTCGGGATCCTTAAGCCCATCTTGAAACCCCGGCATACCATACCAAATCGCTGCAGCAATCCCACCGAGCATAATGACAACCCCCAAAATGCGCACGACACCCATATGAAAACTCCTTGACGTCCTTTGTGGGCTACAAAGCAGACTAAAAAGTGGTGGGCCCGGCAGGACTCGAACCTGCGACCAAACCGTTATGAGCGGTTCGCTCTAACCAACTGAGCTACAGGCCCCTACTCTGTTTCCGGAAGAAAAACGGCAGGCGTGTGGTCCGCCGCCTCTTCTGCCGACATTTGAACATAGGCGATAATAATGACCAAGTCTTGCGGTTGCGCCAAGCGCGCAGCTGCTCCATTAATGCCAATCGTCCGTGATCCGCGCGGGGCGGGAATGGCATAAGTGGTGAAGCGCGCACCGGTATTAATATTCAACACATCAACTTGCTCATGGGGCAAAATGCCAACCCGATCAAGCCAGTCTTGGTCAACAGAAATCGAGCCTTCATAATGCATATCGCATTGCGTCACCGTCGCACGGTGAATTTTGGCCTTCATCATAGTGAGCAACATATTCGCCCCGCTTGAACTCTAAACTAATTATCGAGAAAGCTGCGAAGCTTGCGCGAACGACTCGGATGCTTCAACTTCCGAAGCGCTTTCGCCTCAATCTGCCGGATCCGCTCGCGCGTCACCGAAAATTGCTGCCCCACCTCTTCCAATGTATGGTCGGTATTCATACCGATACCAAAGCGCATACGCAAGACACGTTCTTCGCGCGGGGTCAGCGACGCCAGAACCCGTGTCGTCGTATCGCGCAGATTTGACTGGATGGCGGCGTCAATCGGCAAAATCGCATTTTTGTCCTCAATAAAATCACCGAGCTGACTATCTTCCTCATCGCCAATAGGCGTTTCTAGGCTGATCGGCTCCTTGGCAATTTTGAGCACTTTACGCACTTTTTCGAGCGGCATTGATAATTTCTCAGCCAGCTCCTCCGGTGTAGGTTCACGACCGAACTCATGGAGCATTTGCCGCGATGTTCGAACCAATTTGTTGATGGTTTCAATCATGTGAACGGGTATCCGGATGGTGCGGGCTTGGTCGGCGATTGAGCGGGTGATGGCTTGGCGGATCCACCAGGTCGCATAGGTCGAGAATTTATAGCCTCGGCGATACTCAAATTTATCGACCGCTTTCATCAAGCCAATATTGCCCTCTTGAATAAGGTCGAGAAACTGTAATCCGCGATTTGTGTATTTTTTCGCAATCGAAATCACGAGGCGCAAATTGGCTTCAACCATTTCCTTCTTGGCAATCCGCGCTTCGCGCTCGCCTTTTTGCACCATGCGGACAATCCGACGAAACTCGGTAATATTCAGACCGGTCTCTGTCGCGAGCTCGAGGATTTCATCGCGCACATCCTTAATCTCGACACGATTATTTTGCGCAAAATCCTTCCACCCCTTGCCCGTCAGCCGGGCCACGCGGCGCAGCCAGTTGGCCTCATATTCATTGCCCTGATACTGCTTGAGGAAATCCTCGCGCGATACGCCCGCCTTCTCGGCCATGCGCAGTAAGCTCGTCTCGAGCGTGACCAATCGCTTATTAATTGCGTAAAGCTGCTCGACCAATGCCTCGATCCGGCTGGCATTCAAAGACAGGCTTTTCACCTCGTCGATCACCTCGTCACGAAGCTTCTCAAGCTTGCCCTGCTGGGCTTTGGGCAGGGCCTTATTATCGGACTGCAGTTCCACCGACTTATCTTGCAAGCGACGCAATTTCTTATAGGTCGAGGCGATTAAATCGAAGCTCTGTAAAACGGCAGGCTTCAACTCCATTTCCATGGCCGAGAGCGACATATTACTCTCGTCATCATCCTCCTCATCGGGTTCGCCCTCAGCCTCACCCGATGGCGCTCCCGAAGGAGGCGGTGCGGCGCCCTCGGCGCTGCGGTCGATCTTTTTTGCGTCAGGCCCAGCAAAGGTCGCATCGAGATCGATAATGTCGCGCAGTAAAACTTTGCCTTCATTCAATTCGTCGCGCCAAATAATAATGGCCTGAAACGTGAGCGGGCTTTCACACAGGCCCGCAATCATGGTCTCGCGGCCGGCTTCTATGCGCTTGGCAATGGCAATTTCGCCCTCGCGCGACAACAGCTCAACCGAGCCCATTTCGCGCAAATACATCCGCACCGGATCATCTGTCCGATCACCCGCGCCGGTTGTTTTCGTAGGCTTGGCAACGAGGGCAGTTTCGGGCGCGTCATCATCCGGGCCGTCGTCAGCTTCTTCCTCATTATCGGCTTCGTCATTCTCGACAACCGAAATACCGATCTCGGAGAGCATCGACATAATGTCTTCGATTTGCTCTGACGAAAATTCTTCTGGCGGCAATACTTTATTAAGGTCGTCGACCGTCACAAAGCCCACTTTTTTGGCGGCCTTGATCATGCGCTTGACCTCGCGATTATTGAGGTCAATCAGTGGGCTGTCCGTTTGTTCTTCTGCCGGACTTTCAGCGGTTTTCTTTTCTGCCATTTTACATCCCATAGGGCGCGCGATGCGATCTGAATTCGGTCTCAAACTGACACGCTCGAACGGACCCTCACCTTGTAAACGTCAAAAGCCAGCACATTTTAGGCCCTGCCTGGCCTGAACGTACCGCATCGGCTCATGAGCGCATTTGGTTTTCAATCGCGGCAATTTCTTGAACAATCGCCCGCAATCGGTCAAAACTTTCGGCCTGCCCGTCCGAAGCAAAATCAGCTTCCGCTTCAGATTTTTCTCGCTCCAACGTAGTTAATGTATGATGAAGTTCCGCAACTTCAAGCCACGAAGCTTCAACTTCTGTCCCCTCGGCTCGTGGATCGGTAAAACATAAGCCATGCGCGCGAGCATGTTTGTCGATGCGCGCCAAAAGTGTGTCCGGAGCCAAGCCTTTCAAATGCCCCTTTAAACCGTCCATGTCAAGGGGCAAACCCTCGCTCCAACGTGACAAGATCACGTCGCGCATGCGGGCTAAATCGGGGTCATTTATCTCGAGTCGTTCAAAAGTGGCGTCCCATTTACTCAATATTATATCAGGATGACACAAAACACCGGCAATCAATAATAAAGGCCGCGTCTGCGAGGCCACATGCGCCTGCGCAATCGCGGAGGATCGGGTTTCTTGCCGCGGAACGGCGCCCCGTCGCCGCCAATTTTGCTGTCGATCACTTGACGAATAGCTCGAGCGACCAGCCTGCGACCGATCGGAGGCGGGATCATATTCGAAAAAACGATCGAGGCGTTGCTTGATATCTTGTCCGTAGAAGGTGCGCACATCGCGGTCAGTGATCAACCCCACGGCTTGGCGCAAACGACCCTTGAAGTCGGCACGGCGCTCAGGCGTGTTCAGGGGTGCGCGCTCAAGCTCTCGGGTCCATAACATATCGCTTAAAGGGCGCGCTTGCTCGATCAAATCCAGCATGGCCTGACGCCCCCCATTGCGCACCATGTCATCGGGGTCTTGCCCATCGGGCAATAACACGAACCGAAGCGACACGCCCGGCTTGAGGATTGGCAAGGCCCGATCGATCACCCGATAGGCGGCGCGAAGACCTGCTGCATCCCCGTCGAGGCACATAATCGGCTCTGGGGTCAGGCGCCACAGGAGCTCGAGCTGCTGCTCCGTGATGGCCGTTCCAAGAGGCGCCACCGTTGCGTCAAAACCGGCCTGCGCGAGGCCGATCACATCCATATACCCCTCCGTGACCAATACTTGCTTGGTGTCATAGGCGGGCTGACGGGCACGGTGAAAATTATATAAAACCGAGCCTTTGTGGAACACGGGCGTTTCCGGCGAATTCAGATATTTTGCGGGCACATCAGCCGATAAGGCCCGCCCGCCAAAGCCGATCACCCGCCCGCGCGCATCATGGATCGGAAACATGACCCGATCGCGGAAACGATCATAAGCTGCGCGACCATCGTCGGGGCGTATCGACAGACCCGCCTCAACCAACACCTCAATATTGGCGCCCTGCTGGGTTAAATACTGTGTCAGCCCGTGCCGATCGCTTGGCGCATAGCCAAGGCCAAATCGTTTAATAATGGCGTCATCGAGACCCCGCTCGCGCAAATAATTGGCCGCCGGCCGATGCTGGCTCAATTGCCCTGCAAACCAGGCGGCGGCACGATCCAGCCAGTCTACCAGGCCTTTTTGTCGCGTTTGGCGTTCCTCCGACTGGCGATCGCGTTCGGGCATCGCTAACCCTGCCTCACCCGCAAGACGCTCCACAGCCTCTGGAAAACTCAATCCCTCAGTTTCCATCACAAAGTCAAAAATGGAGCCATGCTTGCCCGTGGCGAAGCAATGATAAAATTGCTTATCGTCATTCACGGTGAAGGACGGTGTCTTTTCCGCCTTAAATGGAGACAGCCCGACATATTCGCGCCCGCGACGCTGCAATTTAACGCGTCGCCCCACAACAGAGGACACCGAGATACGGTTTTTAATTTCATCTAAAAAATGCGCGGGGAAGGCCATGGACCTATGATAGCAAAATTTTCCGTCGCGCCAATCGGTGCAACGACACCATCAACACCTTTATCACTGGCTTTTATAAAAGCGTGAGTTTTAAGGCTGTAATTTAACGCTGAAATGGTATGCCGGATGGGGTGCAAAAACGAGGCCTAGCTCCCCTGCACCGTCATGGAGCCTTAAATAATGTTAGCTGAGCTTTTGTTTCACCAATGCGCTGGCTTGACCAAAATCCATCTGCCCCGCATAGGCTTCCTTGAGCGCCGCCATTACCCGCCCCATATCTTTAAGCGATTGGGCTTCGGTTTGAGCGAGAATAGTGTCGACCGCCGCCGCCACCGCATCTGCATCGAGCTGAGTGGGCATAAATTCTTCAATGATCGCGATTTCTGCGCGCTCGCGCTCCGCGAGATCGACACGCCCCGCTTCTTCATAAGTCACCGCAGACTCGGTGCGTTGGCGGATCATTTTTGACAAAATATCAAGAATTTCCGTATCGCTAACGCCTTCGCGATTATCATCCGAACGGGCCGCAATATCGCGATCTTTGACAGCCGCCATCACCAGCCTCAAGGTCGCCGAGCGAATTTTATTCTGGCTCTTAATAGCCTCTTTGAGGGCATCATTAATGCGCGTGCGCATGGTCAACTCCTGCTTTAGACGCGCGGCAACCTAACCGATTGAACCGTGCGGGGCAATGACTAAAAATACCCACGATAAATTGAGGTAACAGGCTTGACCCCCGTAGTTCGATTGTCTAATTTCCGACGAATTTTACGCATCGTGTAGCGAATCTAGAAAAGAGACCATCTATGGCCTTATTGTTCGAAATGTCCCGCCCCTCAATCGATGGGGCGTTTTTTTTTGACCAATTCCGACCCTTTTTAAGATTTCTTTGCTCCCCCGTCCAAACAATTTCCCTTACATCGCAGGAGAACATCCGATGAGCGCGCGTTGGCCCACACAGCAGCCGACGGGCGTCATGGTGCTCGCGGATGGCACTGCCCTGTATGGACATGGCTTGGGTGCCATAGGGCAGACCATTGGTGAGGTTTGCTTTAATACAGCGATCACCGGCTATCAGGAAATTTTGACCGATCCCTCCTACGCCAATCAAATCGTCACCTTCACTTTCCCGCATATCGGCAATGTCGGCACCAATGGCGAAGATGACGAAACCAGCAATCCCGCATCGGGGGCCGCATGTGGCGTCATTATCCGAGAACCGATCACCGCACCTGCCAATTATCGTTCCGATCAACATCTCGATCGCTGGCTCGTCGAGCAGGGCATTATCGGCCTGAGCGAAGTCGACACGCGCGCCATCACCAACCGCATTCGCACCGAAGGCATGTTCAATGCCGCCATCGCGCATGACCCAAATGGCAATTTTGATCTTGACGCCCTCAGCCAGAGTGTCCGCGATTTTGCCGGCCTCGAAGGCGCTGATCTCGCGGCACAAGTGAGCCGCGCCGATCCGTTGGATTGGAGCACAGGCCGCTGGCACTGGGAATATGGGTTTTCCGAAGGCGCGGGGAAGAAACATGTTGTGGCCATTGATTTTGGAGCCAAGCAAAATATCCTGCGTTGCCTCGTGGAAGCGGGATGTAAAGTCACTCTGCTTCCGGCTAACACCGATGTCGGGGCGGCCATGAAACTCGATGCCGATGGTTATTTTCTCTCCAATGGACCAGGCGATCCCGCCGCCACTGCGCAAAATGTGATGCCCTTGATTGAGGCCATCTTAAACACCGGCAAGCCCGTCTTCGGGATTTGTTTAGGCCATCAATTGCTTGGCCTCGCGCTCGGCGCAAAAACAGTAAAAATGGCCCAAGGCCATCATGGCGCCAATCACCCTGTGCAAGAAATCGCGACGGGTAAGGTGGAAATCACCTCCATGAATCACGGCTTTGCCATTGATCGCAGCAGTTTACCCGAGCAGATTGTTGAAACGCATGTCAGCCTGTTTGACGGCACAAATTGCGGCATTCGTCACACAGAGCGGCCTATTTTCTCGGTTCAGCATCACCCAGAAGCCTCGCCGGGCCCGCAAGATAGCCATTATTTATTCGACCGATTTGTTGCCGAGATGGAGCGCTGATCATGCCAAAACGTTCCGATATTTCCAGCATTTTGATCATTGGCGCGGGGCCGATTATTATTGGCCAAGCCTGCGAATTTGATTATTCCGGCACCCAAGCGTGTAAGGCGCTTCGGGAAGAGGGCTATCGCGTCATCTTGGTCAATTCCAACCCAGCAACAATCATGACCGATCCTGAACTGGCCGACGCGACCTATATTGAGCCAATTACACCCGAGGTTGTTGCTCACATCATTCGCGAAGAAAAACCTGACGCGCTGCTGCCAACCATGGGCGGCCAGACAGCCCTTAACACAGCTATTGCTTTAGCTGAGAGCGGTGTCTTGGATGAAAACAATGTGCAATTAATTGGCGCCGATCTGAACGCTATTAAAAAGGCTGAGGACCGCGCTTTGTTCCGAGAGGCCATGGACCGCATCGGCCTCGAAAGCCCCCGCTCGCGGATCAGTAACACCCTCGAAGAAGCGCTTGATGGGCTCGACTTTGTGGGATTGCCGGCAATCATCCGGCCGTCATTCACCTTGGGCGGAACCGGCGGTGGCATTGCCTATAATCGTGAAGAATTTATCGACATCGTGCAACAAGGCCTCGATGCCTCACCCGTGACCGAGGTTCTGATTGAAGAGAGCGTCTTGGGATGGAAAGAATATGAGATGGAGGTCGTGCGTGACCGCAACGACAATTGCATTATTGTGTGCTCCATCGAAAACATTGACCCCATGGGCGTACATACGGGCGATAGCATCACGGTCGCCCCTGCCCTCACTCTCACCGATCGCGAATATCAAATTATGCGCAATGCCTCGATCGCTGTTCTGCGCGAAATCGGTGTTGAAACGGGTGGGTCAAATGTTCAATTTGCAGTCGACCCCGCAACGGGCCGCTTGATTGTCATCGAGATGAACCCGCGCGTATCGCGCTCGTCTGCCTTGGCTTCTAAGGCAACCGGTTTTCCGATTGCGAAAATCGCCGCGAAGCTGGCCGTCGGCTATACGCTTGATGAGCTACAAAATGACATTACGGAGGTTACTCCTGCCAGCTTTGAGCCCACCATTGATTATGTTGTCACGAAAATTCCGCGCTTTGCTTTTGAGAAATTCCCAGGCGCCGAGCCGCTGTTAAACACG
>Ga0181601_10002687_pt1 | contig 15201 bp, 13 predicted proteins | sample 041ome_8_FD_133020 | JGI IMG/M metagenome (GOLD analysis project Ga0181601, IMG submission 133020) | Coastal salt marsh microbial communities from the Groves Creek Marsh, Skidaway Island, Georgia - 041407BS metaG (megahit assembly) | ecosystem: Environmental > Aquatic > Marine > Intertidal zone...
CGGATCCAAGTTCTAAACCTATGACGCCCGCGCCAATGACCACCAGTTTTTTGGGAATTTTAGGCAGTGATAATGCGCCTGTTGATGTGACGACGATTTGTTCGTCGATTTCAATACCGGGTAACGAAGATGGGACCGAACCAGATGCGATGATGATATTTTTCGTCTGATGAATATCATCACCAACTTTAACTTGCCGGGCGGCAGGAATAGATCCCCAGCCTTTGATCCAGTCAACTTTGTTCTTTTTGAAAAGAAATTCGATGCCTTTGGTATTGCCGTCAATCACGTCGGCCTTATAGGCTTGCATCTGTTTCCAATCAACCGACGGGGATTTACCCATCAGACCCATTTTGGAAAAATTATGCTTAGCTTCATGCAATTGGTGCGAGGCATGCAGAAGCGCCTTAGAAGGGATGCAACCGACATTCAAACAGGTGCCACCCAAGGATTCACGACCCTCGACACAGGCTGTTTTTAAGCCAAGTTGCGCGCAGCGGATCGCAGCAACATAGCCACCTGGGCCGCCGCCGATTACGATTACGTCATAGGATGCCATGTGGTTTCCTTTCTATTTTTGGGGGCGTTGCCCCCAAACCCCCAGGATATTTTTGGACAAAAAATGGGTTCTGGGCGGGTTGTGATAAAATAAGGGCGCGACTACTGCGCGCCCTTGTTGAATTATAGATCAAGCAACAGACGGCGTGGATCTTCAAGCGCTTCTTTGACGCGCACTAGGAATGTCACCGCGCCTTTGCCGTCAACGATACGATGATCATAGGACAGCGCCAGATACATCATTGGGCGAATGACGATTTCTCCGTTGACCACAACGGGTCGGTCTTGGATTTTATGCATGCCCAAGATGCCTGATTGTGGTGGGTTCAGAATTGGAGATGACATGAGTGAGCCATAGACGCCACCGTTTGAGATGGTGAATGTGCCGCCTTGCATTTCGGCCATGGATAGTTTGCCGTCACGTGCGCGGCGGCCTTTTTCAGAGATGGCTTTTTCGATTTCCGCGAATGACATTTGATCGGCGTCGCGGATGACGGGCACAACCAAACCAGTTGGTGTACCTGCGGCCACGCCCATATGGACATAGTTTTTATACACGATATCGGTGCCGTCGATTTCGGCGTTGACTTCGGGTATTTCTTTTAGCGCATGACAGCAGGCTTTGGTGAAAAAGGACATAAAGCCCATGCGCACGCCGTGTTTCTTTTCAAACGCGTCTTTGTATTCATTGCGCAGCGCCATGACCGCTGACATATCGACCTCGTTATAGGTGGTCAGCATGGCGGCTGTGTTTTGGCTGTCTTTCAAGCGCTTGGCGATAGTTTGGCGTAGACGGGTCATTTTTACACGCTCTTCGCGCGCGGCATCATCGGCGGCGACGGGTGCGCGGGGGGCAGCGGCGGGCGCAGGTGCTGTTGCCGGAGCGGCGGCGGCAACCGCACGGGCGACGTCATCTTTCATCGCGCGCCCATCGCGGCCGGTGCCGGTGACGGCATCGCGCGAAATTCCAGCTTCGGCCATGGCTTTTTTCGCGGCCGGGCTATCTTCGACGTCTTTGGCCGCTGTTGCGGCGGGCGTGGGTGTTGTTGCGGGGGCGGGAGCCGAGGCAGAGGCTGATGCGCCCCCTAGAACAGCAAGCTTACCGCCCGCAGCAACAGTCGTGCCTTCGCCTGCAAGAATTTCGGTTAAAACGCCGGCTGCAGGTGCGGGTACTTCGACCGAGACTTTGTCGGTTTCAAGTTCGCAGAGCATTTCATCCTGAGCAACGGTATCACCGACCTTTTTGAACCAAGTCGAAACGGTCGCCTCAGATACAGATTCACCAAGTGTGGGAACCATGACGTCCACTGCAGCACTGCTCGGCGTAGAAACGGTTGGCGCAGCGGGCGTTGGTGCCGCTGATGCGCTGTTTCCTGCGTTGATGACCGCCAACAGAGCATCAACGCCAACGGTTGTCCCTTCGGCGGCCACGATTTCACCCATCACGCCAGCGGCAGGTGCCGGCACTTCGACTGTGACTTTGTCGGTTTCAAGCTCACAGAGCATTTCATCGACCGCAACTGCATCACCTGGTTTTTTGAACCAAGTCGCGACGGTTGCTTCTGTAACGGATTCGCCCAAAGTTGGTACACGTACGTCGGTCATGGGTTTATTCCCCTTTCAATGTCAGCGCTTCGTCAATGAGCGCAGTTTGTTGTGCTTTGTGTTGTGATGCCAGACCCGTGGCAGGGGACGCCGACGCGGCGCGGCCCACATACACAGGACGGCTATGTGTTGCATTCATGCGGGTCAGGACCCATTCAAGATTTGGTTCCATAAAGGTCCAAGCCCCTTGGTTTTTAGGTTCTTCCTGGCACCAGATCATTTCAGCCTGAGGGAAACGCTCTAGTTCTTTCAGTGCCGACATGGCAGGGAATGGATAGAACTGTTCAAAGCGCAATAGGTAGATATCATCAATGCCACGTGCATCGCGTTCTTCGAGGAGGTCAAAATAGACCTTGCCGGAACACATTACGACCCGTTTGATTTTGTCATCGGATACAAGTTTTGTGTCAGAATGACCCTTTTGCGCATCATCCCAAAGAACACGGTGGAAAGATGATCCTTCGGTAAAGTCCTCTATGTCAGAAATACATAATTTATGCCGCAGTAAAGATTTGGGCGTCATCATGATCAACGGTTTGCGATAGCTGCGATGAAGCTGACGCCGCAGAATGTGGAAATAGTTTGCAGGCGTTGAACAGTTTGCGACGATCCAGTTGTCTTGTCCGCACATTTGCAAGAACCGCTCTAAGCGTGCGGAAGAGTGTTCGGGCCCTTGGCCTTCGAAACCATGAGGCAGCAATACAACCAAACCAGACATACGCAGCCATTTGCTTTCGCCTGAGCTGATGAACTGGTCAAACATAATTTGCGCGCCGTTGGCGAAATCGCCAAACTGCGCTTCCCACATCACCAAGGCATTTGGTTCGGATAAGGAATAACCATATTCAAATCCAAGCACTGCATATTCGGACAACATGGAATCGATAACTTCGTATCGCGCTTGACCTTCGCGGATATTGTTTAGCGGGTAATAGCGCTCTTCTGTTTCTTGATTGATCAGACCTGAATGGCGCTGGCTGAATGTACCGCGCGTTGCATCTTGGCCAGCAAGGCGCACTGGGTAGCCTTCGGTCATCAGCGAACCGAATGCCAATGCTTCGGCTGTGGCCCAATCAAAGCCTTGGCCAGTATCAAACATTTGCTTTTTAGTCTCTAACAGACGAGCAACGGTTTTGTGCAACGGGAATCCCGCTGGTGCTGTTGAAAGCGCACGGCCAACCTCTTGCAAGGTTTCTGTGCTGATTGCTGTCTGCCCACGCTGATAGTCTTCTTTGTTGCGATCAAGGTGTGACCAACGACCATCCAACCAATCGGCTTTGTTGGGTTTGTATTCTTTGCCCGCTTCGAATTCGTCATTTAGGAACGCTTGGAATGCGGCCTTCATGTCTTCGATTTCACCTTCGGGGATCAACCCATCGCGGACCAAACGTTCCGTATAAAGCGCGAGCGTGGTCTTTTGTTTTTTAATTTTGTTGTACATGATCGGGTTGGTGAACATCGGCTCGTCGCCTTCGTTATGACCAAACCGACGATAACAGAAAATATCGAGCACAACGTCTTTGTGAAAGATTTGACGGAACTCTGTCGCAACGCGTGCTGCGTGTACAACGGCCTCTGGGTCATCGCCGTTGACATGGAAAATTGGCGCTTCCACCATCAACGCAATATCAGTCGGGTAAGGGGATGACCGGGAAAAATGCGGCGCGGTAGTGAACCCGATTTGGTTGTTGACTACAACGTGGATTGTCCCGCCAGTTTTGTGTCCAACCAGTCCAGAAAGGCCAAAACATTCAGCAACGACACCCTGTCCCGCAAAGGCCGCATCGCCATGCAGCAAGAGCGGCAAGACCTGTGTACGGTCAACGTCGTTTAACTGTTCTTGTTTTGCACGAACTTTACCTAGAACAACGGGGTTCACCGCCTCAAGGTGCGAGGGGTTCGCCGTCAAGGACAAATGGACGGTATTTCCGTCAAATTCGCGATCTGATGATGCGCCAAGGTGATATTTCACATCGCCCGACCCATCAACGTCTTCGGGTTTAAAAGACCCTCCTTGGAATTCGTTAAAAATCGCGCGGTAGGGTTTGCCCATCACGTTCGCCAAAACAGACAAACGACCACGGTGTGGCATGCCCAAAACGATGTCTTTGACACCCATTGCACCACCGCGTTTGATGATTTGTTCCAACGCAGGGATCAACGCTTCGCCACCATCCAGACCGAACCGTTTGGTGCCCATATATTTGACATGCAGGAATTTTTCAAAGCCTTCGGCTTCGACCAATTTGTTCAAAATCGCCTTGCGCCCTTCGCGGGTAAAGGTGATTTCTTTGCCATATCCTTCGATACGTTCTTTCAACCAGCTGGCCTGCTCTGGATCCGAGATATGCATATACTGCAGAGCGAATGTGCCACAATAGGTGCGTTTCACAATGTCCACGATCTGACGCATGGACGCAATTTGCAGGCCAAGCACATTATCAATAAAGATCGGACGATCCATGTCGGCGTCGCTGAATCCATACGTTTTAGGATCCAATTCCGGATGTGGCGTCTGATCACGCATGCCCAATGGATCCAGATCCGCAACCAAATGGCCACGAATACGATATGCGCGAATGATCATTAAGGCACGGATCGAATCCAAGACCGCACGTTTGATCGCTTCATCCGTTACTTGAACGCCTTGTTCCGCAGCTTTGGCAGCGATTTTATTGCCTGCCGACTTGGCCTCAGTGGGCACCATTGGCCATTCGCCAGTTAGCGCAGCAGTCCAATCATCATTTGGCTGTTGGGGCCAATCGCCACGCGCCCAAGATGCGCCTTGCGCTTCTTTTTTGACGCTAAGTTCATCATCGCCCATGGCGCGGAAAAACGCTTGCCATGCCTCATCAACCGCGTTGGGGTCATTCGCATATTGCGCATAAAGCTGTTCCAGATATTCCGCATTGTGCCCTTGCATAAAGCTTGAGGTGTGGAATTGATCGTTTGGTGAATGGTCGTTCATTGTGATTTCCCTGACTGGGCTGCCAAAATGGGATTAACCCCGCCAGTTTCGGCGGGGTTAATGGGATGTTATTTGCCAAGCGCTTTCAAAACCGCTTCGCCCAAACCGGCTGGGCTGTCGGCAACGACGATGCCTGCCGATTTCATGGCTTCGATCTTGTCATCTGCGCCACCTTTGCCACCGGCAACAATCGCGCCAGCATGGCCCATACGACGACCGGGAGGCGCGGTGCGACCTGCGATAAAGCCCGCAACCGGTTTCGAACGGCCACGTTTTGCTTCGTCTTTTAGGAACTGTGCGGCTTCTTCTTCTGCTGAACCGCCGATTTCGCCGATCATGATGATGGATTCGGTTTCGTCATCCGCCAAGAACCATTCCAATACGTCGATATGTTCGGTTCCTTTGATCGGGTCGCCGCCAATGCCCACACATGTGGATTGGCCCAAACCAACATCAGAGGTTTGTTTTACGGCCTCATAAGTCAATGTACCCGAACGGGACACAACACCAACAGAACCACGACGGTGGATGTGACCGGGCATAATTCCAATTTTACAGGCATCTGGTGTGATAACACCCGGGCAGTTTGGACCGATCAACAATGATTTTGATCCTTCCAATGCGCGTTTAACCTTCATCATGTCCAAAACTGGGATGCCTTCGGTGATGCAGACAATCAATTCCATTTCGGCGTCAATCGCCTCAAGGATTGAATCCGCCGCAAATGGGGGCGGGACATAAATTACGGATGCATTCGCCTCAGTTGCATGCTTTGCCTCATGGACAGAATTGAAAACTGGCAGGTTCAGGTGCGTCTGACCGCCCTTGCCAGGTGTCACGCCGCCAACCATTTTGGTGCCATAGGCAATGGCTTGTTCGCTGTGGAATGTGCCTTGGGATCCAGTGAAACCTTGGCAGATGACTTTTGTATTTTCGTTTACGAGAACTGCCATGATCTTATCCCTTCACCGCTTTCACGATTTTTTCTGCACCGTCGCGCAAGTTGTCCGCCGCAATGACATCTAGGCCAGAAGTGTTGATAATTCCTTTGCCTTTCTCAACATTCGTGCCTTCCAATCGCACGACGAGCGGAACCTTTAGACCCACTTCTTTAACGGCGGCCACAACGCCTTCTGCGATGACGTCACAGCGCATGATACCGCCAAAGATGTTCACAAGGATACCTTTGACGTTTGGATCAGATGTAATGATCTTGAACGCTTCGGTCACTTTTTCTTTGGTCGCGCCACCACCAACATCAAGGAAGTTGGCAGGTTCTGCGCCATATAATTTGATGATGTCCATAGTGGCCATCGCAAGACCCGCACCGTTGACCATACAGCCGATTTCACCGTCTAGAGCGATATAGTTCAGGTCATATTTGGATGCCTCTAGCTCTTTTGGATCTTCTTCGGTTGTGTCGCGCAGTTCTGCGATATCCGGGTGACGATAGACGGCGTTGCCATCAAAACCAACCTTGGCATCCAACACTTTCAGGCTGCCATTGTCGGCAACGATCAACGGGTTGATTTCCAACATTTCCATGTCTTTTTCAACAAACGCTTTGTACAAAATGCCCATCAGATTGACGCATTCTTTGACTTGCTTACCCTCAAGACCCAGTGCAAAGGCAATGCGGCGACCGTGGTATTGTTGGTATCCGGTGGCAGGGTCAACCGCAATAGACAGGATTTTTTCAGGTGTGCTTGCCGCGACTTCTTCGATGTCCATGCCGCCTTCGGTCGAACAGACGAATGAAATGCGCGATGTTTGCCGATCGACCAACAGGGCCAGATACAATTCGCGTTCAATACCAGAACCCGCCTCGATATAGATGCGGTTAACTTGTTTGCCGACAGGACCAGTTTGATGTGTCACCAATGTACGGCCTAACATCTTTTTGGCTTCTGTTGCGGCCTCTTCTACGGATTTCGTCAAACGAACACCGCCTTTTTCGCCTGCGTCAGCTTCTTTGAATTTGCCCTTGCCGCGGCCACCTGCGTGGATCTGTGCTTTGACAACCCACAATGGGCCGTCTAATTCACCGGCTGCGGTTTTAGCATCCTCTGCCTTTAGGACAACGCGTCCGTCCGACACAGGGGCGCCATAGCTGCGAAGCAGAGCCTTCGCTTGATACTCATGGATGTTCATGAATTTGGTCCCGTGTTAGTTCGATTAATCGCCTTTATGCCTTAGGCTACGACCCAGAGAACATGTTTTTTAGGAAACTTATCATTATTGTCATTATTTCATAGTTTTGTGATCACATGATTTTTTTATGTGATCACAAAACTGACAACCTAAACGTGATGCAAAAAATACGAAGAAAATTTGAATGATTCATTGTCTTGTTCATGGTGAAAATCAGCTAGCGCTAACAGCCTTGTGTAATTTAATGGCCCACTAAATAAAAAAGCCCGCCTAAACAAGGCGGGCCCCAAAACAGTTTGGTTTTTAATTTATGCCAAGCTGCTGTCGATTGCTTTACATGCTTCGACCAGACCTTTGACCGCGTCGACAGATTTGTCAAACATGGCTTGTTCGTCTTTGTTCATCTTGATGTCGACAACTTTTTCGATGCCGTTTGCACCGATGATGGTTGGAACGCCGACATACATGCCTTTCAAGCCAAATTCACCGTCACAATAGGCGGCACATGGCAAAAGACGACGTTGGTCTTTCAAATACGCTTCGGCCATTTCGATGGCGGATGTTGCAGGCGCATAGAAGGCAGAGCCTGTTTTCAAAAGGCCAACGATCTCGGCGCCGCCGTCACGGGTACGTTGAACGATGGCGTCCAATTTTTCTTGCGTTGTCCAGCCCATCGATACCAAATCCGGCAGAGGGATACCAGCAACAGTCGAATAGCGTGCCAGAGGAACCATTGTGTCGCCATGGCCACCCAAAACGAACGCAGTGACGTCACGCATTGATACGTTGAATTCAACAGACAAGAAGTGGCGGAAACGTGCGCTGTCCAAAACGCCCGCCATGCCGACGACTTTGTTATATGGCAAGCCAGAGAATTCGCGCAACGCCCAAACCATTGCGTCCAATGGGTTTGTGATACAGATGACGAATGCGTTTGGTGCGTGGGCTGCAATGCCTTCGCCAACGGATTTCATGACTTTCAGGTTGATGCCCAACAGGTCATCACGGCTCATGCCGGGTTTGCGTGGAACACCCGCGGTGACGATACAAACATCTGCACCTGCGATATCTGCATAATCATTAGTGCCTTTGAAAGACCCATCAAAACCTTCGGATGGACCAGATTCAGCAATGTCCAACGCTTTGCCCTGTGGTGTCCCTTCGGCAATGTCGAACAATACGACGTCGCCCAATTCTTTGATCGCTGCGAGGTGTGCAAGTGTGCCACCGATTTGTCCTGCGCCGATCAGCGCGATTTTAGCTTTGGCCATGGAAATCTCTCCGGTCCGGTTGTTTTGATGGCGTTTGGGTAGTCGTTTTGCGCCAATGACGCAAGGGTGCTGCAATGCAGCGTCTTAAAAACTTCGTCTGTTCATTCAGCTGACATAAGGTTAAACCACGAAATATATATTGCTTTTGCAGGGTTTTCACTATGATGACAGATCCAGTTTTTTTTGCGACTGCGGCCTTTGCGGTAACTTTTGCAGGTATCTCAAAGGGTGGTTTTGGGTCTGGCGCTGCATTTGCTGCTGGGGCGATTCTTGCGACGATCATCGATCCTGGGCAGGCCATTGGAATTATGTTGCCGCTCTTGATGTTGATGGATGTGACATCGCTCAAACCTTATTGGCGAAAATGGTTGCCACGCGAATCGTGGTTGATGGTGATCGGTGCTCTTCCGGGGGTCGCACTCGGGGCGTGGTTGTACACGCGGGTTGATGCGGACGTGTTTCGTTTTTTGATAGGCGCGATCGCTTTGTTGTTCGTAATATGGCAATGGGGACGTGCGGCTGGTTTGATCACAACGGCAGAACGCTCTTTGCCCGATAGCTTCGGTTTGATTGCGGGCATGACGGCGGGCTTTACCAGTTTTATCAGCCATGCAGGCGGACCACCTGCTGCGGTATATTTATTATCGAAAAAGCCAACCAAAACAGAATTTCGCGCCTCAACGGTTATTATATTCTGGGCGATAAACTTGGCAAAGGCCGTGCCGTACACGTTTTTGGGCCTGTTTACGTTAGAAACGTTAAAGCTGGACATTCTTTTATCGCCGTTTGCGATTTTGGGGGTCTACATCGGCGTAAAAGGACACAATTGGTTGCCAGAGAAATGGTTTTTTGCGCTGACCTACACGTTATTGGTGGTAACAGGCGTGCGTTTGATCTGGATCGCGCTGGCCTAATTTCTGCGCTGCGGCAAAAATGCGCTTGAACTTTTGTGTATAAAATGCCCTATTCCCGCGCAAGATTATTGCGGAGGAAAATTATGGACAGTGTCAATCGCCCGTTTCGGTCGGTCTTATATATCCCTGGGTCAAAAGATCGTGCCTTGGACAAAGCACGTAATTTACCCGTGGACGCGATCATCTTCGACCTAGAAGACGCTGTTTCCCCCGATGCAAAAGTAGAGGCACGTGCGACGTTAAAAGCCGCGCTGGATCAAGATGGTTACGGCGCGCGTTATAAGCTGATCCGCCTAAATGGTTTGGACAGCGCATGGGGTCATGGTGATATTGAGGCGTTGCGTGATGCCAATGCTGACGCATATTTGATCCCCAAAGTTTCGTGCCCTGAGGATGTTCAAGCGGTCGCTGATTTGTTGGGGAATGATAAACCGATCTGGGCAATGATTGAAACGCCTTTGGGCGTGATGAATGCACCGGCCATTGCAGCACATCCGCGTCTGCAGGGATTTGTCGCCGGCACAAATGATCTGGCAAAAGAACTGAACTGTCGCTTCCGCGCGGACCGTTTGCCGATGCAAATGGCTTTGCAGACGATGTTGTTGGCCGCGCGTGCACATGATGTCATCGCGATTGATGGGGTCTATAACCAATTCAAAGATGATGATGGACTGCGTGCCGAATGTGAACAAGGTCGCGATTTAGGGTTTGACGGAAAAACATTAATCCATCCAGCACAGGTTGCAATTGCGAACGAATGTTTTGCACCCTCTGCGGCCGAAATCGAATTGGCCGAACGTCAAATCGCCGCGTTCCAAGAGGTCGAAGCCTCTGGCCAGGGTGTTGCAGTTGTGGATGGTAAAATCGTAGAAAACCTGCATGTTGTAACGGCACAGAAAACTTTGGCAAAAGCCAAAGCTATTGCCCAATAAGATGCGGAGTAAATTATGACACTATTGATACTTGGCTTGATCCTTTGGATTGTTCCCCATTGGATGAAGCGTCTGACCCCAGGATTGCGATCGTCGATGGGGGATAAAGGGCGCGGTTTGATAGCGTTGCTATTGTTTATTGGCCTCGGTCTCATGATCTATGGCTATCGGTCTGCGCCGTTTATAGATATTTGGTCGCCACCATCATTTATGGTCCATATCAACAACTTGATTATGGTCGTCGCGGTTGCGGTATTCGCTATGGCGCACACCAAAGGTCGGTTACGTGGGCGGATGCGTCATCCGATGTTGGTTTCTGTCAAGCTTTGGGCCTTTGCCCATCTCTTGGTGAATGGCGATTTGGCCTCGATTATCCTTTTCGGGGGTATGTTGTTCTGGGCCGTGGTCTCGCTTATTTTGATAAACCGTGCAGATACGTGGGATCGTCCAGCACCGGGTGACAAAGGGCGCGATTGGCTGTTCCTCGTGATCACCGTTGTGACATTTGCGGTAATCGTTGGCATTCACATGGCGCTTGGCGTTCATCCATTTCCGAGCTGATCCATGAACACCATTTATCGTTTATTAACCGAAGACGACACTTCCGAATTTTGTCACAAGGTCACTTTGGCCTTGTCAAAGGGGTGGTCTCTTTATGGGGATCCACAATATGCGTTCGATGCAGCCACCGGAAAAATGCGGTGTGCTCAAGCGGTAACAAAGCTGGTTGATGCATCCTATTCCCCCGAAATGAAGCTAGGGGAGCAATAATGGCAAAAACCAACCCCGGGCGTTTTTTCGAAGATTATACCGTTGGCCAAGTGATCCATCATGCGGTTCCGCGCACAGTGTCGGGCGGGGAACGCGCGCTGTATCATGCGCTTTATCCTGCGCGTCATGCTTTGTATTCTTCGGATGAATTTGCCCGTGGTTGCGGTCTGCCACGATCGCCGCTGGATGATCTGGCGGCGTTTCACATTGTGTTCGGGAAAACGGTGCCCGACATATCCCTGAATGCGGTGGCCAATTTGGGCTATGCCGAAGGTCGTTGGTTGAAACCCGTTTACACTGGTGACACTTTGCGGTCAGAGTCCGAAGTTATTGGATTAAAAGAAAATTCGAACGGTAAGACAGGGGTCGTTTATGTGCGAACCCGCGGGATAAATCAGAACGCAGATGTCGTGATGGAATATGTCCGGTGGGTGATGGTGCGTAAAAATGATTTAGATGCTCCGGCACCAACGCCGATCGTGCCTGCGTTGAAAAAAACGTTGGATGTCTTGGACCTTACCATCCCTCAGGGATTGGATTTTTCCAATTATGACACCAACTTGACGGGCGAACCCCACCGTTGGGGTGATTACCAAATCGGTGAAATAATCGATCACGTTAATGGTGTGACGGTCGAAGAGGCCGAACATATGATTGCAACACGTCTGTGGCAGAATACGGCCAAGGTACATTTCGACGCCACTTTCAGACCTGATGGGCAGCGTTTGATTTACGGCGGGCATGTTATTTCTATGGCAAGGGCGTTGTCTTTTAATGGCCTGGCGAATGCGCAGATCGTTGTTGGTCTGAATGGCGGCGCGCATGCAAACCCTTGTTTTTCTGGCGATACCGTCAAAGCATGGACAGAGGTGTTGGATCGCGCGGATACATCTGCGCCAGGTGTTGGCGCGTTGCGACTGCGATTGGTTGCAACCAAGGGCGCCCACCCCAAATCACTGCGTGATGGGGACGGGAAATATCATTCCGATGTTTTGCTCGACCTCGATTACTGGGCCTTGATTCCTCAATAGTGGGGGGCAGGTAATGAAAAAATCGGCTATCTTTGGCGTAAGAATTGCTTTGGAATTGCTGAAAAGTAATGCGAGGTATTTTGGTCAGTATTTTTGTGATCACGTGGTATCTTTTCGTGATCACAAAAATAATTTTATTTAAAATGTTTGCGCTAACCCTATTCACGGACCTGTTTTTGTCGTTAAAAGGCGTTACAGATCCTCAGACTGAAATTGCTGTGTACGATGGTGTACAGCGCTGCAAACCGAAAGGCTAGACAAATGGCTGACGTGAACAGAGGAAATCGTCCTCTTTCCCCTCATTTGACGATTTATCGTCCTCAATTGACATCGATGACATCGATATTTGTGCGTATTACCGGCAACGCATTGATTGCGGGTGCTTTGTTGATTGTTTGGTGGCTACTTGCAGCATCAACGTCGCCTGAATCCTTTGCGACCGCTGATGCAGTAATGACCAGTTGGTTTGGCAAGTTGGTCATGCTGGGGTCTATCTGGGCGCTGTGGTATCACACGCTAGGTGGCATTCGCCACTTGGTCTGGGATTATGCCATTGGTTTGGATATCCCAACCGCATATAAAATGGGTTGGGCGCTGATCATCGGTTCATTTGTTCTGACTGTGATCACAGTCGTCGTTCTATAAGGAGAGGTCGATGCGTTATCTTACAGATCGCAAGCGCGCCGTCGGCATGGGCAGCGCAAAATCAGGAACCGCGCATTTCTGGGCGATGAAAGTCAGCTCGGTTGCGTTGTTGATCCTGATCCCGCTTTTCGTTTTCACATTTGGATCAGTTGTCGGCGAAGGTTATGAAGCGGTTATTGCGTATTACTCGCAACCGTTCCCCGCGATTGTAGCCGCCCTGACATTGATCGTTGGCTTGGAGCATTTCCAATCCGGCGCACAGGTATTGATCGAAGACTATGTGCACGGCGCAGCTGAAAAAATCTCAATCATTTTGGTAAAGTGTTTGGCCTATTCCACAATGGCAACGGGTCTGTTCGCGATCGCGAAATTGGCACTTTAAGAGGCAAAGACAATGGCAGAATATAAATACGAAACACATGAATATGACGTCGTTGTGGTTGGTGCCGGTGGTGCCGGCTTGCGCGCGACTTTGGGTATGGCGGAACAAGGGCTGCGCACCGCCTGTGTGACCAAGGTGTTCCCGACACGGTCCCATACCGTTGCGGCCCAAGGCGGCATTGCGGCGTCGCTGTCCAACATGGGGCCTGACCATTGGCAATGGCACATGTATGACACGGTCAAAGGGTCTGATTGGTTGGGTGATACCGACGCGATGGAATACTTGGCGCGTGAAGCGCCCAAGGCGGTTTACGAATTGGAACATTACGGCGTTCCCTTTAGCCGCACCGAGGAAGGCACGATTTACCAACGCCCATTCGGTGGTCACACCACCGAATTCGGCGAAGGCCCCCCCGTACAACGCACCTGTGCCGCCGCTGACCGCACGGGTCACGCGATTTTGCACACGCTTTATGGGCAATCGCTGAAAAACAATGCGGAATTCTATATCGAATATTTCGCGATTGACCTGATCATGTCCGACGATGGCCAATGCCAAGGCGTTGTGTGTTGGAAATTGGATGACGGGACATTCCACGTCTTTAATGCGAAAATGGTTGTTTTGGCGACTGGCGGCTATGGCCGTGCGTATTTCAGCGCGACATCGGCCCACACCTGTACCGGTGACGGCGGCGGTATGGTCGCACGCGCGGGTCTGGCGTTACAGGATATGGAATTCGTGCAATTCCACCCAACTGGGATCTATGGCTCTGGCTGTTTGATCACCGAAGGGGTGCGCGGCGAAGGTGGGTACCTGACCAACTCAGAAGGCGAGCGTTTCATGGAACGTTATGCGCCGCATTACAAAGATTTGGCACCGCGTGACTATGTATCGCGCTGTATGACCATGGAAATCCGTGAAGGCCGCGGCGTTGGCGCGGGCGCTGATCATATTCACCTGAACCTGTCTCATTTGCCCGCCGAAGCCTTAGCCGAACGTTTGCCCGGTATTTCAGAATCTGCAAAAATCTTTGCGGGTGTTGACGTGACCAAAGAACCAATCCCCGTGTTGCCGACTGTGCATTACAACATGGGCGGTATCCCAACCAACTATTGGGGCGAGGTGTTGAACCCAACCGCGGACGATCCAACCGCCATCGTGCCGGGCCTGATGGCCGTGGGCGAAGCGGGCTGTGCATCGGTGCATGGGGCGAACCGCTTGGGGTCAAATTCATTGATCGACTTGGTGGTCTTTGGCCGCGCCGCTGCAATCCGCGCGGGCAAGGTTGTCGACCCAGAGACCCCAAATCCAACGCTGAACCAAGCCTCGATCGACAAAGCATTTGATCGCTTTGATGGGTTGCGCAATGCAAATGGTACAACCCCGACCGCCGAACTGCGGTTGGAAATGCAAAAGACCATGCAAGCGGATGCGGCCGTATTCCGGACATCGGAAACCCTGTCGCAAGGTGTAACGAAAATGACCGAAATCGCCGGCAAAATGGGCGACATCAAGGTCACAGACCGCAGCTTGGTCTGGAACTCTGATCTGATGGAAACGTTGGAACTGACCAATCTGATGCCAAACGCATTGGCCACCATCGTCGGTGCCGAGGCACGCAAGGAATCCCGCGGCGCGCATGCGCACGAAGATTTCACAACGCGTGATGACGAAAACTGGCGCGTCCACACGGTCAGCCGTGTCGATGGTAATAAAGTTGATCTGTCCTATCGTCCCGTGATCGTTGATCCACTAACAACCGAGGCCGAAGGCGGTATCAGTTTGAAAACCATTGCGCCCAAAGCGCGGACGTTCTGATATGCGTAGGCTTGGTGGCATAGCAGCGATTGCGCTTTTGACAGCTTGCGGCGGCGGTACTGTGCAAGAAACCGTCGAAGACGTGTCCCGCACAGCCGCGAAAGCTGTGATCAACACGGCGGTCGAGCGCCAATTCCCGCAATTGAACGCATCCA
>Ga0181601_10002692_pt1 | contig 15183 bp, 9 predicted proteins | sample 041ome_8_FD_133020 | JGI IMG/M metagenome (GOLD analysis project Ga0181601, IMG submission 133020) | Coastal salt marsh microbial communities from the Groves Creek Marsh, Skidaway Island, Georgia - 041407BS metaG (megahit assembly) | ecosystem: Environmental > Aquatic > Marine > Intertidal zone...
CGAGCATTTCTTCTTCCCCGGAGACATGCTTCTTCCTTTTCCTCTCGAATGAACCCCAGAAATAGAACGAGAAGAACGAATAACGAGACAACAACCGCGAGTAGCGCTGCTCGAGCCGCCGCCGCCGCTACCTCTGACGATGATGATGCTTCTTCTGAGCGCAAAAGCGGCTGCGGAAAAGGGCATGTATTTTCCCCTCTGCCGCCGCTTTTTTTTCTTTTGGAGTTGCTCTTTTTTTTGAAGAGAATTTTTGTGTTTTTTCTCTCGATTTTGAGAGAAACCAAAAGTTATATAAATAAAAAAGTGCCCCCACACTCTCCGAAAAGGCAAAAGAGTTCCGCCGATAGACGACGCGCGCTACCAGCGCGAACGTTTCTTTCTCTTCTCTCATCCGTGTCTCTCTCCGTTTCTTCTTCTTCTTCTCGTTCTTCTTCCTTCGCGTGGCGCGTCTCGAGAAAAACACCAAAGAAAAAAAACTCCCCTAAAAACTCTTCTTTTTTTGCCACGTGGCAATAAAAAAGTGAGATCTGAAAGGCACCTCTTTCTTCATTTTTTTTAAAAAAAAGTGCGCACCAAACAAAACCAAATGCTTCGCAAACTGCTCTTGTCGTCGTCGTCCTCTGCCGCTGCGCGACGCCGGCTGTTCGCGTCTTCGTCTTCCACGACGTGCGCGAACAACAAGACGAGCACCACCAAGAAGAAAAGCGATAAAACGAAGAGAGAGCAACCGTGCTCGGCGCTCGTGATCATCGCCGACGCGGCGCACGGATTAGGTGAATTTTGAGATTCTTCTTTTTTTTTTTTCCCCGTCGCACGAAGAGATACAAAAAACTTTTTGTGCGCTTTTGAGAGCAACACTTAACTTTAACTCTTGAACAACACACGCTCTCTTATCTCAATCTATCTATCTATCGATGCGATGCGCAAAAAAAACAGGACCATTCATCACGGACGCGTTTTTGAACTACGCGGACATGTACTTCTTCGTGGCCGCGGCAACGCCTTCGGAATCCGCAAAGCTTGAAATGCAAGAACAGTTTCATTCGTATTTTATGGGAGAGAGGCTTTCGATTGAACGCTTGGATTTGAAATCCCACGTGGACGTCGGGATTTGGAAGGATAAAGTCTTATTCACGCACGGGAGAACGCCGGATATTGTGGTGGCGAACGTGGGGAAGCTACCGCAGACGGTCGCGGAGAGCATGCACGAAACGTCGTGCGCGCCGCGAACGTGGGCGGAGAAACCGCAACATTGGGCCCGAGCTTGCGACGACATGAAGGGGGTTCTGAACGTGCAAAGTGCGTTCGCGGGGACGATGGTAGGCGGAGACGAGAAAGTTTTAGGGAAAGGGTGGCAAACGCTCAGGTCACCGGAAGAGTGTTCGTGTCACGTGAGACCGAGAAAGATTGTGAACGTGACGCAGGTGATTCATCCACCGTGCGCGCACTCCATCGCGCCGTATCGGGTGTCCCTCGCGAGCATTCAAGCCGCGACGAAACTGTTGGCGAGAGATTTCAAAGGCGAAAAAGCGGAGGAAGAGGTGATTTGCGCGAGCATCGATCCAGGGTGTTTACCGGGAATGACGTGTGGGATGCCGCCGCAGAATCCGTACCAACCCGTACAAAAGGATAAGCTTCAAGGCGAGCACTTCGAAAAACACGGCATCACCGAGAGAGAGAAGTACACGCAGTGGGCGAAAGCTTTCGTGCCATTTGTTTTGGGCTTGGAAAAGCCGCACAACGGGAAAGCTTTGCACGTGCCGGGGTTCCCAGGCGTCCCAGCTTTGAAATAAAATGATGGGAGGAGGAGGGGAGAAAAGAGAAAAATACACGCAAGAACACAAGAACACACATCATAGAATCATCGCATCACCATCCATCATCAAACGACACTTTTGCGCGAAGCAAAAAAAAAGACATGGATGAACGCAATCGCGCTCGCACATTTTTTGTTTATAGAACTATATCATCGCTGCTAACAACATCTACATTGTATATATATTGTAATATAATATATAACTGCACTACATTCACTGCTTTACGATCCGTTTCAAGCCAGGGTACCAATAAACGGCCTCTTCCCAGTGTTTCGCACCAATATCTAACAAGACCGCGTTGACCGTCGCAAAATCCACTCTCTCTAAAGCGCTGGCTAAATCGTTCAACTTTACGCCCAACTCGTGAGTGACTGCGCCGTTCTCTTCCGAGATATCTTTCCCCATCAGATAAAACAAACCTCCAATCTTTCTACTCACGACTTCTAACTCTTTCTTCTTCGCGAAGGATACGCTATTGCTATCGCTATTATTACCGCCAAACAACCCTTCGTACCTCTTTCTGAAAGTCTCGCAACATTTCGCATACTCAGGTTTCACTCGCGAAAAATCGCACGTCTCCACGGAACAAGTAGCCGGTGGCGTAGGCCACGCCGGCGCTGGACCAACCCACGCGCCCCCAGAACAATACCGCTCGCGTCCACGAACCGTTGTGGACGTCGTTCCTGGCATTTGCTGTTGCTGGTACGGTTGATTATTAAAAGCCGCCGAAGCCGAAGGAGGATGTTGTTGTTGTTGTTGTTGTTGCACCACTAACGGCTGTTGCTGCGAATTCGGATTGAAAAACTGCGTCGGTGGTTGCTGCTGCTGCGCAGACGTCGCGCCAACCGATGCCGGCGGTACCGGAGCCGGTGGCATAAAATGGTGCTGTTGCGCCGGAGGATCCGCGGGCGCGTACGACGCCGGTTGCTGCTGCTGAAATCCAGGAGTAAAAACCGGCGGGGACGACATCTGTTGATACGGAGGATATCCACCAGCGCTACTCATCGTAGGAGGTGGTGGTGCCATCATCGTTTGTTGTTGCGGTTGCTGAGGGTAGGCAGAGGAAGAAGAAGAAGGAGGGGGTGGAGGAGTTGCGTTGTTGGTGGTATTGGAATACGGCGCGTTGCCGATCTGATTACTCCCCACCGGTTGATGATGACTTTGGTGTTGATGATTGAGAGGAGGAGGAGGAGGAGGGGTCGCTTTTAAATCGGATAAAGGCGCTGAATCTCTGAATCCCATCGTTGGTTCCTGCGAACGTTCCACTGCGTGCGCGTGAGAGATAGAATGAAGGAGAGTGACGTTTGATATGTACTGCGCGCGCGCTTTTAGAAGAAAAATATTCTCGAGCGAAGTAAAAGAAAGGATGAAAATTTAATCACGTAAACGACTTTAAAAGACTCTCTCGTCGCGCTGATGATACACACACACACCACACGCAATTCTTCTACAATCTAATCTGCCCCTATTCGATAGACCATATCCAATCTACCGTGCTGCAACCGCAACTCGTTGCTGTTTTTCCATCGCAAAGTGCTTTTATTTTGGATTTGCTTTTGTTGTTGTTGTTGTTGTTGTTTAGTGGCGCTAGAATCCAAGTCGTCGAGCGGAACGCAGGGCATCCGTTGGGAGGTGCCAAGAGGAACGACGCCGCGCGCAAAGGCGTGACGCCAGCTCGGATTGACGTTCCATACGTACACAAAACAGCGTTCGTGGAGGTAGGCGGCTATCTGGTGGCCCTCTTCGTCGAATGCTACGGCACCGAGCGAGGAGCAGATGACGTTGGAGGAAATAGCGCCCGATTTCTGTTCCGATTGTCTTCTCAAGTTGTTTGTCGATTTTGCAGGGCTTTGTCTCTGTAAATCTCCGATGCCTAATCCGAAGGTTTCTTTCGCCAACGCTTCGACAACGCCAGAGACACCGCTTGCCGCGCTGCTCGCGAATTTTTCCGCAGCGTTGTCCACGGTGTCGTCCTCCAACGTGCGCCATTTTTGTCCAACCGATAAATCGTAGACCGCTAACAGCGATCCGCCCTTCACGGCGCCATGAAGACCAACGGCTAAGCGCTTCGTCGGTTCGTGGAATGCGACGTTACGACAGCGTTTAGCGAGCATCAACGCTAACGAGACGACAGAACGTTTACACGTCTTTCGTAAACCTGAAGGCGTAGTAGGCGTTTGCGTGGGCGTCGGCGAGAGCTGCACGGCTAACGATATTTCCGCCATTTGCATGCCACCTCCGCTACTTGAGAGTGCACCACATATGTTACTACTCACGCACAACGAAAGCATTTCTGCGATTGAAACGACGTGTGGCTCAAATGTGCGTCTTTTCGTGGAAGATTGTAAAACAGCTTCTGTTAAGGCATCGATGGATGTTGCGTGCAAAGGCGAATCGGCTGGAATTTCGCGGAACCGTTTCATCACGTGCGCCACGTAAAAAGACGGTGAGGCGGACGCCAAAGCTGTCAAAACTTCAAAAGAAGACGATTTGAAAGCATCTTCGAGACATCGATTCGGATCTCGGACGCAAGAAAACCAATCGTTGTTGTTGATCACGTTCGAACTGACTAAAGTGTCCTCTTCGCAGTCGTCGTCGTCACCGTAAATGCCACTTCGTAAAATGCACGAGGCCAACGAATGCACGAGCGTGGAATCGTTGTCGCTTGCGTGAGCGACAAACTTCAAGAGATGCGAAATAGCCGCACCCTTCCAGGCATCTGTGATTCGAGCATCGCTCGTGCTTTCGTCGGAAGAAAGTAAACCAACCGCGCACACAAAGAGACCAAATACGCCTTTGTGTATTTTCGTACTCGAAGACAAAAGGATAGCTTCGTCCTCTTTCCGTATAAAAAAAGCGTGCCAAAACGATGCAACCTCATTTTCTCCTTCTCGTTTATTATTTTTAGCAACAGCTCTATCGAACAAGTCGCCTCTTTCTTCTTCGTCACGCTCGTCCTCGTCCGCTTCAGGGGGCGCCGGTAAGCGCAACGCTTCAGAGATGCCAGCTTTGTGAAGAACTGCTTTGGCTATGTTCCTCGCCGCTGCCCGAATGCACGGTGTTTCGTTCGACCAAAGAGATACGCAACGGAAAAATAATTGCCTCGCTTGCATTTCGGTGAGTTCTTGGATTTTTATACATTCAGTGGCTGAATTCTTCATGGATTCGGCAGAAGAAGATGCAGCCACCTGAACCGCCAATCGAGCAATCGCAGCTTCCATGAAATCGTCGTAACTTGCCTCGTCGTGGTCATTTTTATCGTCCCCGAGAAGTACCAGCGTCGTTGCGTCGTTGTTATATCCAAAACGAACTTTCGAAAACACTACGCTTCGTTTTTCCCGCCCGTTGGTTACTCGAGAAGCAACCGATAACGCAGATGCGGCAACATCTGAAGATTGCTGCACCAAACCATTCTCTACAATTTTCCCAAGATTCGCAAGACTAACGCAGAATGGAGCGTAGGGTGAAGCTAGCGGCACGATGTCTTCGCGAAACCAGCTGCTCACGTTTGAAGATTCTCTTTTTGATGACGATACGCCGTCTCGCACTCTCCAAAACTTCCCTCCGCCAGCAAACCTCATCTCTGGTGGTCCCGTTGGTCTCGATTGTTTCCACATCTCCACACTCAACGAAGAACTGTACAATTCTCTCTCCAAAATTTCATCTCTGAGCGTATCCCAAATCTTTACACTTCCTGAAGCGTATAAAATTCGAAGCAAATGCATCTTCTCGTCGAGAATGATTTCGCAAACGCCTCGTGTCAGTTTCGAGGGGTATAAATCATCGTCCGGTTCGAATCGCGAGAACAGTTTACACTCCGCAATTCTAAACCGAATATTGTTACAATTATTAATTTCATCTTCAGTATGATACACTAATCCTTCCTCTTCGGTAACGACTCCTAAAACGCCAACATCGCCATTTTCCGATATCGTCATGAACTGAACTATTTTTTCTTCTTGTTCTCTACCTTTGTTACAATGGAGCGGTAAGATTGCAACTGTTGGCGCAATGTGATGCCGAGACTGCGCGACAAGTTCGAGGCTTCGCTGACCTTTTCTCTCCTCAATCTTCCAAAGTTTTGTTGTCCCATCGTCGCCGCCGCTCGCGAAGAGAAGTAACTCATCGGCTAAAATCATATCCTTATTCTTCACAGAGGGAATTTTCACCTGAGCGAGACACCGAACCGCACCTTTGTGATGATGTCTGTCAGAAGTGAGGTGCGCCTCTTTCACATCATCACCAGCATCAACATCATCATCCATTGAGTGCACTTCAATGACACCATTCGCGAGTCCAAAAGCTACCAAGCTAAATCCTATGCCGTGCTTACTACTACTACTACTACTACTACTACTACCGCTGCTGCCGCTACTGTTGCTTCTAGCGTTGGAGGTATCTCCACTCTTTACGTTAGATTGCGCCATCGTCGTCTTCCTTTTCCTCCATCGCTCTTTGATTAAATACGTCTGCGAGGAAACCACCGACTCGTCGTCGCAACTTTTTAGGCCACCGTCGTATTCCGATGCGTTCGTCGCACTCGTTGGAGGCATCTTTTGAAAACGCCTTCTTCCACCGCCTAAACCGGCAAACTCAGCAAATCTTTTCTGCGCGGCGCCGTTTCTGTTCGTATGTGCATCTCCACCGTCATTATCATCATCGGTCGTATCTGTCGTTGCTGCCGACGATGATACTGCTGTACCTGTAATTGCTTTCTCTTTCTCCAATTGTTTCTTTGCGAGTTGTTGATATTGCTTTTCAATTTCCTCTTTCACGTTGATCAATTTCACCTCTCCGTCGTCAAACGTTGCCAAGATCTCGTCGCATTGCACACCTTCTGGCGCACCAAGTTTTAAACTCACCACCAGCGCACCGTCGATGTTATCATCACTACTGATGATGTTGCCGCTACTACCACCGTCGCCGTCGCTCCCATGAGTACAAATCTTCGCGATCTTCTTCATCGTCTTTGCGTCGTACGCCGTCGCACCCGAGTCCAACGTTGCCACCACGACAACTTCCAATCCTCCTTGCATCTCCAACAAAACGCAATCTAATATTCGTATCATCGTTCTCGAATCATCCATGTGTTTCTTTTCCTCGCATTGCATGGTTTTCTTGTTCCAAACGCACACGCTACCATCCCTCGCTATCGACGTTACGCGAAGCGAGGCGCTGCGAAACATCGATACGATTTCCGCGCCGTCGTGCCCGCGCATAATGTGCGTCGGTTTTAAAAGAAGCTCGTCGTTTTGCATCAGCGCAGCTTTTATATTCCGCGCGGATGCCAGAGTGGAACTTTGCAGAGATGGCGAGCATTGCCACCGGACGATTGATCCGTCTTCGCTCCCGCTCCATATCGAAGAGGAAGAAGAAGAAGAAGAAGGAGGAGGAGAATTAGACGAGGAAGAAATCACATCGTCCTCGTCGTTCTGAACGACACAAAACGCCAAATGCTCGTTCTCTCTCCACGCGTCGCGCAAAGCGACGCCGCGATAACCCTCGCTCTCTCCATCCTCGCTGCTTCCCTCTCGTCTCAAAACTGCCGCTCGACACGCCTCGAGTTCCGCGTCGAATTTCATGAGAATTGTTTTTTTAACTGCTCTTTTTTTTTCACAAACACAAGTCTCGAAAAAACAAAAAATCACACCCGCCCACTACTCGGCGCGTCCACCAGAGAGACGACGGACGAGAAAAGAACGAACGACGCGGACGGGTTTCGGGGTGTGTGTAACGGAAGCGCGTTTAACGCATCTTTGAGCGAGTGGCTTTTAACGCGGGAACCAACAACGATGATGCGCGAGAAAAAAAATTTTGTTTCGATTTTTTGTTTTTTTCTCTCTTGTGTTTTAAAACAAAAAAAAAGACCCGAAGAAGAGAGTTTTTGGACTCCTCTTCTCGTTGTTTATCGTCAAAGTAAAGGGAAACGACGACTCGTCTTCCTTCCTCTCTCTTTGCTTTTCGTAAAGATGAGAGCGCTTCTCGTGCTTCCGTCTTCTTCGTCGTGTTCTTGCTCTTACTCTGCCTCTCGTTGTTCTTCTTCTTCTTCGCGGGTGGTAGCGTCGTCGTCGGCGGGAATACCTTCTGATTCTTCGTGCGCGAGAAGAAGGAATGGGCGACAACAACGGTCCGAATCTTTTTCATCCTTCTCGTTCTCTTCGTCTTCGTTAGCGGCGCGACGTCGCGTGTGTTCTTCTTCCTCTTCCTTGACGACCACCGCGGCGTCAAAGAAGAAGAAGAACACGAAAAAGAGCAAACGATCATCGTCATTGCCGTTAAAAATAAGAGCGTTGATTTCCGTGGACGTCGGTCCGGCGGCGATTTTAGGAACCAGTTTGATGCTCTCGTCGATAGCGCTGTACCAAATTCGAGCCTCTCGACCGGAGGTTTCGAGAGATAAAGACGTGTTTTTCTCCTCGGTGGGTTTGTTGTGCGGGGGGATTTTGGTGTTTCAAGGGTGGCGATTGGACCCGCTGATGCTGTTTGGGCAACTCATGACGGCTGGGACGGCGGTGGCGTTCGCGTCGGAGACTATCAGTTTACGGCAGAACTTGTTAGAGGTAGAGGAGGAGAGAGGATACGGCGGTTTATCGGACGACGACGACGACGAGTACTACGACGACGAAGAGGAGGAGTTTGGCGGGAGAAGAGGCAGAAGAGGCAGAAGAGGCGGCAGCGGCGGCGGAAGAGGACGACGGGGGACTAACAATCGAGGGTACGCTTTGCCGTCGCAAACGCAAAGCGGGTTCCGGAGGTTCGACGATTCGTTCGACGATTTGTACGAGGAAGAGGAGGACGCCCGCGGGATGACGGGAAGAGGAGGATTTAGTAGCGTTAGCGAAGCGCGATACATAGGTAACGGTGGTAGCGCGAGCAGCAGCAGCGGCGGCGGCTCGAGAATGTCTTCTCCCTCTGCTGCTGTCGGGTATTCGAGTACTTTTTACGAGGAAGAGGAAGAAGAAGAGGCGGGAAGCGACTTCTCTCGCGAGTTTCAGCGCTCCTCAGCCTCTTCGCAAGGAGGACGACGACGACGCGAGGAACGAGACAAAGACGACGACGACGACAAAGCCTCGCCATCGTCGTCGAAACCGTCCTTGGACGTTTGGGGAAGCGAAGGCGACGATGTATTTTGAACATCCTCTTCTTCTTGTACATTTTGAACATATATAATTACATTGAAATACGCACACACACATGGTTTTCGTGGTACTATTTTCTCTTTCGTGTTTGTGTTTCTCTCTTCTTTCTTCTTTTTTTTTTCGAGAAGAGAGAGATCGATTTGGAAGTCGTGGTGAGATGAGAGAGATCTATATGGTAGACTACTAATAATTATCTTGATGAATGTCTCGTCATAAATTTTTGCTTTTAGGCGTGAAAAACCGATGAGCGGCCGGTCCACGCCCGCAATCCCAAACCTTCGGGTGCTCGTCGTGGACGACGACGTGTTGTGTTTGAAAATAGTCACAAAAATGTTGCAGACGTGCGGGTACACGGGTGCGTTTCGCGTTCGCATCGTCGCGCGGTATCGCAGAAAAGCGCTTAATTTTTTTTTTCTCCCCCCCCTCTCTCTAGAAAAGGAGCGAATTTCGCGAAAAAAGGGAGCGCGATTTGATTTTCGAAAAGCGGTGCTCGCGCGAGTGCGGATGACACCGGATGATTCGAGACAGTCGCGCGTCGCGTGTTTCTGATTCGTGCGGACGCTTTCGGAATCTGAATGGCGTTTTTTTATGCTCGCGCGCGCGCGGTTCGCGACGATGCGCGATCGCGTAACGAACACAATCGAAAGCAATTTATCCTTTTTTACGGGAAAAAGCGTGTGTGTTGAGAGATTGGTGGTGATTACGCTTACGTGTGCAAACAACTGACCTTTGTTTTACTCTCTCTCTCTCTTTTCTTCATCGTGCCGACAACAGTGACATCCACGACGTCTTCTGTGACCGCGTTAGAGTACTTGCGAACGAAGAAGGAGGATTTTGATATCGTTTTATCCGACGTGCACATGCCAGACATCGATGGTTTTAAACTATTGGAACAAATAGCGTTGGAAATTGATATTCCGGTGTTGATGATGAGTGGGAACGCGGATCAATCGGTGGTTTTGAGAGGGATCATTCACGGTGCGGTAGATTATCTGTTGAAACCGGTGAGGATACACGAGTTGAAGAATATTTGGCAGCACGTGGTGAGGAAAAATGGGACAGATTCGTTGCAGCGGTCCGGGTCGATGTCGATGTCGCCGGCGAGGTCGGGTAGAACCAGTCCGGAGAAAGAATCCGGAATGAACGCGACCTCGAATGGAACGCCGTCGAATAAAAAGTTGAGAACGATTGCGGCGGCGAATAATGCCGTATCGGCAGACGCGAGTGCTGTGGCAAAGGGAAATAAGAAAGCGAGCATGGTGGAGGGCGTAGCAGAGTTACAGCAACAACAACAACAACAACAACAACAACAACAACAACAACAAATAACGACGAACGGCAACGATAATAATAATAACGATAATAATAATAACGATAATAATAGCATCAATACAGCTCCAGCTCTAGTGGTAGGAGCTGCAGGAGCAGGACAGCAACAGCAAAACCAGATGAATGTAGCACCCTATCCAAACGCCGGGGCAGCACCGGGAGGAGCGCCAGGAGTAGCAGTAGCACCAGGACACCCTGGGGGTGGCCACCCGCCAATGCAATCACATCAACAACAACATTTAGACGGTTCTATTCCGCAACCGGTTGGTAACTTGATGGGAGGATATGTAGAAAACGGTATGCCTCAGGGAGTGCATCCGCAATACCATCCGCAAGGCGGTCCTCCGCCAATGGGATATGTAGATCCAAATATGATGAGTGGTGGTGTTGGTAATAGTGCTGGTGCCACTGGTGGCGTAGATATGAATGGTATGCCGATGCAAGGAAACGGAGCACCTGGAGCCGGTCAACCTGGTGGAAACGGGGGTGGAGGCTCGAAAAAGCCTCGCGTAGTGTGGTCCGCAGAGCTGCATCAGCAATTTGTGAATGCTGTGAACCAGTTGGGCATCGATAAAGCCGTGCCAAAGCGCATCTTGGACTTGATGAACGTGCAAGGGTTGACACGAGAGAACGTCGCGTCGCACTTGCAAAAGTATCGACTATATTTGAAACGTTTACAAGGAGGACCGAACAACCCGAGCGGTCCTGGCTTTCTGAGCAACAAAGTAGCTGGTGGCGCGACTGGCGCCTCGAAACCATCTGGGAAGAGCAAGAATAATGCGAGTAAAGTTAGCGTACCTGGTGGGTCCTACCAGTTTCACCCTGGAGCTGGAGCACCTCCGCAGCAGTGGAATCAAGGAATGCCGCCGCCACAACCGCAACAACAACATCAGCAGCATCAACCACCACCGCACGTGGTTGCGGCTGGAGGTCCCGGTGGACACATGCCTCCTCAACATCACCAACCGCACTATTCTACCTTTCCGCAACCTCAAGGTATAGCTCCAGGCCCACCACCTCCAGGAACGGTTCGTTACAGTTACGGTCCCGTACCTATAGATGCGTCTGCGTTCACGCCAATCCCGCTGGACTTTGATGACACTGGTCTTGGCCTCGGCGCATCCAAAGGTGGCTTTGGTAGTAAATCAACTGACGATATGTTGAGCATGTTTTTGAAAGACGGCGATCCCGAGTCAATTTTGTAAAATAGATAACTCTTCGTTCTTCTTTTTCACAGAGCAGTGAATGCGAGAATAACTCAAGTTTACGAGCATGGAAAAGAACGAACATTTGTACTACTATAGTTTTAGATTAAAAAAAGAACCGAGGAGAACCGAGGAGACGATTTTGAGAAGAAAGTCTGCGCGTATCAAACTTCTCAATGATTTCAACTTGGAGCGGTTGTAACCATTAAAACGAATTCTTTTTTAGTACAAGCAACTATCTTACCCATCTTCGCGAGTTTTTACTCTTTTTCTTCCCGTCGTCGTCGTCGCCTTTGTCGTCCTCTCGCGCGTTCGTTCGTTCGTTTGTTGTTATGTTTGTGAAGTAAAAGAAAAGAGTAGATCGAAAATACGAATTTTTTCTGCATTAAATGCGTCCGTGCAGTCGACGCACAAAAAGTTTAAAGTCTGCTGCTACCGTCTTCCTCAACCACCACCAAAGTAGCGGTAGTAGTAGCATTAGTAATACTAGCGGTGCTATTAGAAGTAATCATTGTTCCGTGAGGAGCTGCGACGGCGTCGCATCATCTTCTTCTTCCCTTCGAATGATGAATTCTCATCAACAACGAACGCAATTCAGAATGCGACGCGATTCTTTGTCGTCGTCACTACATCAATCACATCGAGCATACGGCAACGCACCCCGCACGAGCAGAAAAAGTATTCCCAGAGTCACCGTGGCGTATTCGTCGTCGTCGTCGTCGTCGTCGAAACACGAAAGCGGTGGTGGTATTCAATTGCACCCGCACGTGCTCTCGGCGTACGCGTTGGATGTGAATCCAAATTTTGAGCTGACGGTTTCAACCGTCGCGAGCGTAGAGCCAAAGATGAGAAATTTTCCGTCCGAGGATGAGTTGAAGGAATTCGCGGAGGTTTGGGACACGACGAGGACGCGCAGAGAGAAGATGACTCCAACGGTATCGCCATTTTTGAGAACACCGGGAGATGAAGCGGAGTTGTTTGCGCGGACGAAGGGAGAAATCGTGAGATACGGCGATAGAGGAGGAGGAAGAGGAGGCAAACAATCACTCGGCGAGAGGAGGATTGATACGACCGGTTTGATTTCTAGAGATGTTAATAGCGCTTCAAGTGAAGTAGAAAATGACGAGGATACCGAGTTGTGCGTAGAATTGATGCGAGAATGTTTGTATATGCATTGCAACGCGCACGAAGCAATTCGCGACTCGTACACCGTTTCGAGAGGTAAGGATAAATCGAGCGTCGTGTTGACGGCGAGAAGTGCAAAAGACGACGACGTGAAGAAACGAGGAGGGAAGCAAGCGAGCGAAGATGAAGATAATTTGCTTTTAGACCAGTTTACGGTGACGATAAACGCGCATTCGTTTCCGCCGAGACTTGAAGTCCGACTGGGAAAGGAACGTCGAAGCGCTTTAACGGTCCGCCAAATTCTCGACGATCCAACGTTGCGAGACTCCTTGAAAGATGGCGACGAGGTTGTCGCTTTGGGTGGACCGAAAGTATCGGGTAAGATTGATTTGACCAGTAAGACTTTTGGCTCCGTTGGCGAACCGAGGAAAGAATTGAACGGAGAATCTCTGTTGGATTACCATCGCTCGCGATATAAAGATCGAATACCAATGCTCGCCAACGCGCGAGAAGACGACGATGCAGTTGGTTTGAAGCTACCGGGACGGGAGTCTGCGTGGGCGTATCCGGCGGAACTCTTATCGTTGAAGAGTGAGAGTTCGAGTGCATCTTCATCATCATCGTTGTCGGTTGAATTGCCAGATCCGGAGACGTACCAGAAGAAAGTATCGAAATTTAGACAACTCCTCGGGGACGATGTGTTCGCGCCGTTGGCGAGAATACACCCGAAGATGATGCGCTTGAGTAGTTACGAGACGGCATCTGTCTATTCGTGCAGCGCATCCAGGGAAGGAGGATTATCAACCGGACCGTCGAAAGTATTTAGCGATTTTGATACGTCGTATTACGATTTGGCGTTTGTTTCATCATCCGGCGGTAGCGAAGAAGACGCTCGAGTAGAGATTAAACAGTTGGCGAGCGAAGTCGAATCCTTGCTGAGAACAAAGTGGGCTTCTCACTTTTCGGAAGAACAGGTGGCTTTTCTCGTGAACGATGTGAAATCGATGCGAGTGGTTTCAACTCCTCCTCCTCTGCCACAGCCTCCTAAAGAAGAAAAGAGAAGAAAAGGCCGAAAACCAATCGCGTACGTCCAAAACATCTTCGCGGCGAGCAGTGATTTGAAAACGAGCAAAAATAGCAGATGGGCGGCGGATAAAGAGCGCGAGCGTTTTGTTTTGTTTCTAAACGCAAACAGAGGAGGAACGAGCGTAACGAACGAGAGAGCTTTAATGGACGATGTGGAGGATGATTACGGATTATCGGAGACTTATTTCGTGGGATGTTCCGTCGATTACAACCAATACGGCGAAGGAACGCGTTCTTCACTTCTTTCTCTTCTTGGATACCCTCTCGTCGATTCTACCGGTGCGGTTGTAGCGAGAGATGTCAATGCTGCTGTCGATGCCGATCGCAATCACAAACCGATCACCTCAGCCGTCGCGTTTGCTTTAAAGCGTATTACGACGGGCGACTTTTACGACGCCGACAAAACGATAGAGCTCACGGTCCACGCGTTGTCGTACTACTCGAACGCGAAGGCGCCGCAGAAAACGGACATCGAGAGCGCGTTCGCGTTAGCGGCGGCTGAAAGCGATCAAAAAGTGCAACTGAAAATCTTAGAGATCAAAACTGGGTACAACAACTTGAAAGCGTTCAGTTGGGATCCCGAATTGAAGAGAACCGAGCAAGCGCAATACGGGTTCCACTGCGTCGACGCCGCGAGCGACAACGAGAGCGTGTGCGTTACCACGCACACGACGACGAAAGAAGACGGTGGTGGTTTCGGAGGCGTCGTCGCGCCTCTTTTCGTTTCGTCGATGTCTTTTCAGAAAACGCGAGCGGCTGATTTGAAACGCATCATAGCGCTGAGCACGTGCAACCAATTTGGCATCGGGGAAACGAGGTTACCGGTGACGGTGAGCGCAGACGTCAGCGGTGATATCGTCGTTTTAGTGTAAAAGCGCACTGTTTTTCTTTTTCCTTTCTCCTGACTGCGCGTCTGTATAACGTAGAATTTTTTGTAATATTAGTATACTAACATGTAAGGGACTCGAACAAAACACGACATAAGTACACCACAAGACACAAAAAAGATGCAGGAGGGCAAAGGGAAACCTCCTCCCGTCGTCGGCCCGGGGGGCGTTGGTAACAATCCTCCCCCGAAAAGAACAAACTCCGCGACCACAAACTCCATGTCCATGTCCCTCGGCGGTCAGACGACGACCGGAGGCAACGAAGGCGCCGACTCCGCGGAGAATAATAATAACAGTAACTGCAACAACACCAACAACGCGAAGAGAGAAGTATCCTCGAAAAAGAAATCATCTTCCTCCTCTTTCTTTTCGGTGCACCGGTCGCCGTCCTCGGAGAAGTTGATGAGCGCGATGAACAACAAGCGCCCGCGAGCGTCCATGGATGGTTTTCCGATGGAAGACGATTGTCACCCGAGAACTTTAAACTCGAAGCGATTTCTCTCGGACGCCATGGCGAACGAATTAGGCTGGAAGTGGAGTTTAGAAGACAACAACAATAACCACCACCAGGCGGAGACGACGGCGACGACGACGA
>Ga0181601_10002699_pt1 | contig 15151 bp, 16 predicted proteins | sample 041ome_8_FD_133020 | JGI IMG/M metagenome (GOLD analysis project Ga0181601, IMG submission 133020) | Coastal salt marsh microbial communities from the Groves Creek Marsh, Skidaway Island, Georgia - 041407BS metaG (megahit assembly) | ecosystem: Environmental > Aquatic > Marine > Intertidal zone...
ATACAACCAATAAGGATTTTCGGGCTGCAAAGATACTAATTTTTCGCATTTTTTCACCGCTTTGCCCATTTGATTTGACTTTTTTAGCAAATTCAAGTGAATGAAATTCAATTCTAAGTCGTTGCTATCAATTTGTTGGGATTCTTTGAGTGTCCCAACAAAAGCCATGGGTTGGTTCAAATACTCGCTTTGATATACGATAAGGGCATTTCGTAAGGGCATCTGCCGCTTGTCTTCCGATAAGCCTTTATCTATCCATTTCTTTCCTTGTTGAAAAAGGAAATTTCTTTGTGTTTCGTTTTCAATTTGAGAAGCCGCTAAAAAAACAAATTCTCGAGCTACATCAGCTAGTTCCCCTTTCTGTTTGAATTCCATCAAATCAGAATGCATGAGCGCAACAAGCGGTGCATTCTTAGTTTCTTGAGCCCATTTTAATGCAATTTCTAGGCTATCTGTGGAAACAGAATTGGGATCTTGTAAAATAACCCTAGCAATGTAGGGTGGTGGCTTGCTTTCACTAAATAGGGAACTCAAAAACTGAATGCGACTGATAGTTTCTTTAGACAAAGCACCCCCAGGTTGCATTCCGGGTTTTCCCGTTGCAATTTCTGAGGGTGCATCGTTTACACGTTTAACAGTAGATGTTTGCCATTTAACACCCAAATACAAAACAGCCGTTGTGATGCCAGCCACCACAATAGCGGCAATTTGTTTTTTGGGGTTTGACAAAAACATTCGTTAAGAAATACGCTCGGTTAAAACCTCGCTCTCCTTCACTTGCTGTGCAAACTCTTTCGCAGGTTTAAATCGGGCAACGTAATGCGCTGGAACAACCAAAGATGTATTGCGCTTGATGTTACGCGCTACCTTTTGTTTACGCTCCTTCAGTTCGAATGTACCAAAACCACGGAGGTAAATATTGTTTCCATTAATCATTGAGTTTTTCACAACTACAAAAAAGTTGTCGATGGTGTCCGCAATTGCAGCCTTCTCTAGACCCGTGCGCACAGCGATTTCGTTAACAATCTCAGACTTAGTCATAATTTTGTGGTGCAAAAAAACTACATATTGTAGTAATTTGCACCATATACGTGAAAGTAGTTATCCCAAAGTTATTGACGTGGTACATTGAAAATCATCGAGATTTGCCATGGCGAAATACCACAAACCCTTATTATATTTGGATTTCAGAGATGATTTTACAGCAAACCCGTGTAGAACAGGGCTTGCCGTATTATTTCAGGTTTATCGATAAATTCCCTCAAATAACCGATTTGGCTTGTGCTTCAGAACAAGAAGTACTTCAAATTTGGCAGGGATTGGGCTATTATGCACGGGCAAGAAACATGCATAAAGGCGCTAAATTCATTGTAGATGAATTAAAGGGGGATTTTCCCAGCGATTACAAAGACTTGTTACAATTACCCGGAATTGGCCCTTACACGGCAGCAGCAATAGCCTCGTTTGCCTTTAAAGAATGTGTTCCCGCGGTTGACGGGAATGTTAAGCGTGTAGTAGCGCGTTTTTATGGATTGGATACAAATATCGAAGCACCCGCATTTTTTAAAATGGCCTTTTCCCTTTTGGAAGAGGTGATTCCGGAAAACGCGGCGGATACATTTAATCAGGCAACCATGGAGTTGGGGGCAACTGTTTGCACACCCAATAATCCGAAATGCGACCAGTGTCCGATAAATGAAATGTGTGTGGCACTATCCACCAAGCAAACGAACGTTTTACCCATTCGAAAGAAGAAAATCAAAGTGGTGGAGAGGCATATGCACTTTTGCGTCTTGCAAAAAGACAATACCTATTTAATTCGTCAGCGACCTTCAGAAGGAATTTGGGGTGGCTTGTATGAATTTATTCATTTTGATTCTAAGTTGTCGGTAGATTCTAAATTTCCTGATATGGATTGTCCCTTTGAATTGCCAAGCCATTCCCCGGTTTTAAAATTTTCAACCCTACATAAATTATCACATCAACATATACACGCATATTTTTGGCACATGCCCGTAGACCGTGAGATTACATCCTTAAATGAATTGGGAATTTGGGTTGAAATGGACGAATTAAAAAGTTTCCCATTACACAAGTTAATGCGTAAATTCGTCTCCATTTAATCAATATCAAAAGCAACAATAGCAGTAATATAAAGTTATGATTAACAAAGTTATTCTTATGGGACGACTCGGGAAGGATCCCGTAATTCGAAAGTTGGAAAGTGGACGTGTAGTTGCGAATATCTCATTGGCTACCAATGAGTCTTACATGAAAGACGGACAGCGTATGGAAAGTACGGAATGGCATTATTTGGAAATGTGGGATCAACAAGCCTTAGATGCCGAGCGACATTTCAAAAAGGGCTGTGTTTTGTATATTGAAGGAAAGTTGAGAACGGAAAAATATGTAGATGCGGAAGGCGTAGAAAAGCAATTGCGAAAAGTTCGCGTAATTTCCTATCAACTGGTAGATCGTTATTTCAACCGGTCGCAAACATCTGAATTGGTGCAAGGCGACGAGATTGCATAATGGAATTGATAGTTAGTAGTCTTACACCTCATATAATTTTAGGGATTTTCAAACCGGCGGAAGCCATTCCGTTTGGATTAACGGCCTTTATTTTTTTCGGCATGCTGGCATGTTTGGGGATTTCTGCCATTTGTTCGAGCTCAGAAAATGCTTTTTTCTCTCACAGGGAATCTGATTTAGAAGCCTATTCAAATAACGGCACTCGGTCGCAGCAGCGTATACTGAAATTGATTTCCAATCCTAAAAGATTATTGGCTACAATACTATTGCTTAACAGTTTAGCCAATATTGCCTTTATTATTTCGTCATTGTTTTTTTATGATTTAATCTTAAACAACGAGGAATATCCCTGGCTGAAACTGCTAATTGATACCTTATTCGTAACCTTAATTATCTTAATCTTTGGAGAAGTGATTCCCAAAGTATATGCTACCAAAAACTATCATAAAACTGCAGAATGGCTCTCATTGCCGATGCAGTCTTTTGTATGGTTTTTATGGCCATTTACCTCATTATTGGAGCGTTTGGGGATGGTATTGGAACGCAATACAAAAAGCAATTCTCCGAGTGTTACTACGGAAGAGATTAATCAAGCGATTGATTTGGCTACCAATCAAATTAACGGAGATACTGAACACGAAAAAGAAATACTCAAAGGAATTGTTAATATGTCTCACACTGTGGTGAAACAAATAATGGTTTCGCGATTGGATGTTGTAGCACTTTCCATAGATTGGAAATATACCGAAATTTTATCTCAGATTAGGGAACACGGTTATTCAAGAATGCCGGTTTACGATGAAACATTGGATTCTGTGAAAGGGGTATTGAACGTGAAGTCATTATTGCCGCATTTGGCAGAAAATGATGATTTCAACTGGCAAGAGTTAATTTACGCGCCCTATTTCGTTCCGGAAAACAAAGCAATTGACGATTTACTCAATGAGTTTCAACAAAAAAGGCTGCATATGGCCATTGTTGTGGATGAATTTGGAGGTACTTCGGGTATTGTTACCTTAGAAGATCTTCTTGAGGAGGTATTTGGGGAATTGAGAGATGAATTTGATGATGAGTCGCCTGAATACGAGAAGGTTAGTGAAAATGTTTATGTATTTGAAGGTAAATGTTTATTGGTTGATTTCACGAGAGAAATGGACCTTGAAACGGATTTTTTCGCCTCGTTGGAATTGGATTCAGATACATTAGCTGGGTTTATGACTGAACATTTAGGAAAGATTCCCAAGAGAGGTGAGAAAATAAATATGCCTCCTTTGCAGTTTATAGTAGAACAGGCGGATCCCAAAAAGGTCCGAAAAATTAAAGTTATTAGAAATGAAAGTTAACAGGAATGTATTTTGGTTGGTATTATTAATGGCAGTATCCTGCAATAGCAATGAAAATTTCGTTCCAAAACCGCATGCATATCCCCGAATGGATTTACCTAAAAAAGCGTATAAGCCTGCTGGATTTCGAGAAGCACCTTATGAATTCGAAATACCTCAATATAGTATGGTAACCGAAGACGATCGCAACAAAGGTAAATTTTGGTATAATATTGTTTTTCCTTCGTTTGATGCAACCTTGCATCTTACCTACTATCCATTTCAAAATTGGGGTCAATACGATTCTATGGTTTCCGATACGCGTTCTTTGGTGAATAAACATATCCAAAAAGCAGAAGATATTATTGAGGATCCCTTGGAAAATTACAATTCGAACTTGCACGGACTTGTATTCCATATTGAAGGTCATACAGCTAGTAATTTGAATTTTTATGCGACGGACAGTACCATGCATTTTCTGAGAGGGGCATTGTATTTTAACAAAAAAACACAACCCGATAGTATTGCTCCTGCATTTGAATTTTTGTGGAAAGATGTGCAGCATGCTTTAAAAACATTTACTTGGAAATGAGGATACGATTCATACTTGCAATTTTATTATTTAGCTTACCCGCAATTTCCATAGCTCAGCATAAATCCAAATGTGATAAACATCGTGATAAGGCTTATTCTGAGTATCAAATGCAGGAATATAAGAAGGCAGCGAAAACGATAAGAAAAGCTATAAAATGCAACCCAAAAGATGCCCAATATCAGCAACTTGCTGCGGCAATTTATGAGACATTAGGTGATACAACATTAGCCATAAAGGCCCATCAATCTGCCATTAATATTGAGCCTACCTATCAGGGCAATTATTATTTTTATGCATCTTATTTATACCGGATTGAAAAATATGAGGCCTGTTTAGATGCAATAGACGGCTTTTTTGAGGCTCCTCAATTAGAAGGTTTCAAAGCCAAAAGAGACGGCGCAAAAGGAAACCTCCTTGAAAAAGTTGATCGCTTGAAAGCAAGTGCAACTTTATCATTGAGAGATTCCAAATTGATGGCCAATTTGAATATTGAAAATATGGGTCCTGAAATCAATACTGCCAATAGCGAATATTGGCCGGGTATGGGATTAGACGGAAGCACGTTTGTTTTTACCCGTTTGGTAGATCACCAAGAAGATTTCTATTTTTCGTTCAAAAGAGCCTCAGGATGGAGTAAGGCCATTCCTGCACCGGGTAGAATTAATACCATGGAAAACGAAGGTACAAGTTCAGTTTTCATGGGTGCCGATAAACAATGGTTGTATTTTACGGTTTGTAATCAAGGAGGTTATGGCAGCTGCGATTTGTTTTACAGCGAATTAACCGGAAATAAATGGGGTCCTAGGAATAATATGGGTGCCGTAATCAATTCGGAGTTTTGGGACGCGCAACCTTCCATTAGTGCGGATGGGAATACTCTTGTTTTTTCAAGTGCGCGAAGAAAGGGAAGTCAAGGCGACAAGGATTTATGGATTGCCAAACGAGTAAATGGAGAATGGCAGGAACCCGTGAATATGGGTTCAAAAATAAATACCAAAAGAAGCGAACAAGCTCCGTTTCTGCATTATGACGGTAGAACCTTGTATTTTTCTAGTGATGGACATGACGGTTTTGGCGAACACGATCTTTTTGTAGTGAGAATGAATGAAGCAGGAGAATGGGGAGAGCCGCAAAATTTGGGCAAAGGGATCAACACTCAAACCAATGATGTTGGATTTTATGTAGACGCATTAGGTAAAAAGGCTTATTTCGCTTCGCAAAGAAGCGGGGGATACGGTGGAATGGATATTTATTCGATGGATCTACCGGATCATCTGAAACCTCTTCCTGTAAATTATTTGTTGGGTTACGTAATTGATGAAGACAGTCAAGAACCGTTACAAGCAAAAGTAAAATTGATAGATGTTGCCACCGATCAAGTTTTATTCGAAGATTCAGTGGTGGAATTTCTAATTCCTATTGTTCCCAATAAAAATTATGCGTTGCTTACTCAAGCAAATGGATATTTATTTGATTCACGCAATTTCCAACCTTTACCGAGTACACAAGACAAACCCTTTGAAGTCCCTGTTTTTCTTAAGAAATATAAAACCAATCAAATTGTACGTTTGAACAATATTTTCTTTGACGTTGACAAATTTGATTTGAAAACCGAAAGCTTTACCGAACTAAATGAGGTCATACGCGTATTGCAGCAAAACCCTCAGATGCATATTGAAATTTCGGGACATACCGATAATACAGGTAGCGCAGAACACAATAAGGAACTTTCAAAAAACAGGGCAGAATCGGTAGTTAATTATCTGGTAACCAAGGGAATTGATAAAAAAAGATTAACTTCTGTTGGATTTGGTTCCTCGAAACCTGCTGACACAAACGAAACGGAAGCGGGAAGAGCGATGAACCGGAGAATTGAAATGAAAATTTTAAAGGTTCAAAATTGAGAATATGGAGAAATTAACAGAAGCAGAGAAGTTGCGCATTGAAAAAGCATTCTCTAATAAAAATTGGCCCGAAATAGCGAGCTCCAATAGTTGGAGTATTTTCAAAATAATGGCCGAATTTGTAGAAGGTTTTGAAAAAATGGCCAAAATCGGGCCTTGTGTATCGGTATTCGGATCGGCACGAACCAAACCCGAACATCCACATTATAAACTCGCGGTAGAGATTTCCCAAAAGCTTTCAGAAGCAGGTTGGGGAATTATTACTGGCGGTGGTCCTGGTATCATGGAAGCCGGTAATAAGGGGGCAAAGGCAGGTGGAAGTGCCAGCGTAGGCTTGAATATTAACCTGCCATTTGAAACCAATAATAACCTGTATCAGGATGATGATAAACGCTTGAATTTTGATTATTTCTTCGTGCGTAAAATGATTTTCTTGAAATATTCTCAAGGAATTATTGTGATGCCTGGTGGATTTGGCACCTTAGATGAATTGTTCGAAGCTCTAACTTTAGTTCAAACGGATAAGCGGGCGAAATTTCCAATTGTTTTGGTGGATCGTAAGTTCTGGGAACCCCTTATTGGATGGATACAGAATACCCTAATAGAAGATCAAGCTTATGTTAGTGCGAAAGACACGCAATTATTTGAAATTGTAGATACTTCAACCGAGGCGGTAGATGTTATTTTCTCCTTCTATGAGAAATATTCCATGAAGCCAAACTTCTAAATTTGAAATTAATGATCGCAATCAATGGCGTCAGAAGATATCTTTGGCGCTGAGGATTGGGAGCTTAATGCATCCTCTTTATTTAGGATGGAATTTAAAGGAGGTTCTCCAGCTAAAATCCATGCGGTATAGATCAATTTGGCTGTAAGTTGCACGGATGCGATATATCGCATTTCAACGCTTCCTTGTAAAGCTTTGTGGTAATCCTCCAAAAATCTCTTGCTGTGTGTTTTTTCAACTTGATTATTTTTCAATTCGAAAGAATACCGAGCTCGCTCAGGTATAGCTGATTTAGTTATAGATTCACGTTCCAAAACCATTGGAACAAGGCTGTGCGATGTTTGAATGGTTTCCCAAATCCATGACTTCCAATTCTCTTCAAATTGAAATTCTGGAATGGGCACCAGAACGGTGTCGAGAAATAATTTGGGTATTTGTGTTTCCCAAAGTGCATGTATCCCAGTCTGACCCGTTAATTGCCCGTTGTAATTTTCAGTAGTATGTAAGGGAACATGTGCATCGGCAACATAATGACCAAGGTCGGCGGATACTTTAAGTATAAACGAAGTGTTTCCTTCTGAAAAAGCTTTTTTAAGCAAATAGACATTGTGAATGATATTCCATGGCAGGCTTCCTTCTTTTTGTAAATGGGATTCTCCGTATTGGGTTAAAGCGCTGCTGTATGAAAATGGCAAAGAGTCTATTGCTTCCGCGTAATGTTCCATATCTATATAATGCTTGCCTGCCTCCGTGGAATCTATATAACGGCGCATATCTGGATCCGTAGCATGCTGAATCATATAAGAAATGTTGGACTTATAAAAACCAAATAAGGGTTGGGGCAATATCAGACAAACTTGTTGATTGATTCGCCTATGAGGTTCAAAACCCCAAGCCTGAAGTTGGTTCATTACCAAGAATCCAAATAAATATCCAATACCTGTAAAATATCTAATACACCCGTTTAATCGTTTGCATTGGTATATCCTAGGATTGGCAGGTTTCTTCATCGTGGCATTGTTTCCAAGGCTCCTAAATACATCTGAATGGTATTTTGAAGCCCATGGTATAAGGCGTCGCAAACTAAGGCGTGACCAATGGAAACTTCCAATAGGTTGTGCATGTTTACTGTAAGATAATTTAGATTTTCCAAACTCAAATCGTGCCCGGCATTTACACCCAATTGAAATTCAGCAGCTCTTAATGCCGTAGCAAGAAAAGGGGCAATGGCAGCTTCCTTATCTGCTTTGAATTGCTCCGCATAAGGTTCGGTATAAAGTTCTATACGATCGGCTCCAGTCGCTTTTGCAGATTCAATCAGGCTCGGTTTTGCTTCTAAAAATATGCTAACTCTTGAAGTGCTGTTTTTTAAATCTTTAATTACGGTTTTTAGAAAGTCACCGTATTTATCTGTATCCCATCCTGCATTAGAGGTTAATGCTTCCGGGGGATCGGGTACCAAAGTGACTTGCTCCGGTTTGATATCGTGAATAAGTTTGATAAAATCGGGCGATGGGTATCCTTCAATATTGAATTCTGTTTTGATTGTTTTTTTCAGATCGTAAACATCCTGCCTTCGGATATGCCTTTCATCGGGCCTAGGGTGAACCGTTATTCCTTCAGCACCAAAGTACTCGCAATCTCTAGCCACTTGCAATAAATCTGGATTATTGCCGCCTCTCGCATTTCGGATGGTAGCAAACTTGTTAATATTGACGCTTAATTTGGTGTGTTTACTCATAATATTACTAATTGAACAAAAATACGAGGCTTTTGGCTTTGCTCATCCAGTAAAGAATTTTTCTTTGTGGCGTCTATTGAAAATAGAAAGCGAATATTTTTATGCATTCGATAACGCATTACCAGGCCGTAACTCCATCCATTTCCATTGAAAATGCCTAGTTTCCAGGGAAATTGAGCCGATGGTAATGTTAAGTAAAGAGGGGAATTACTTTTAAATTGAATGGAATAAAATTGCAGATTTAAGGCGCCCAATTTATAGCCTACTTGTGCAAGTAAGGCGGTGTTCTTTTCAATAGCGTTTAAATCATGCTCTTGCACGAAAACAGTTCTTGTTGTAATTGTTGTGCTGAGATTAAATTTAGTTTGTATGAATATTTGGGAAACAGGATTCCCTATCGGTGAATGCATGTTTTTCCAACGAAATTGAAAATAATCATGTCGATTGATGTTGTTTATATATTGCATGGTCCAATGGTATAAATGGCTAATTCCTTTTGGATACATGAGCGGTCCCAATTGCTTTATTTGGACATTCCTAATTTGAATTAAATGGTTTTTACTGGGCTTGAAATCAATCCCTAATTCTAGGTTTCTTTTGCCATTTTCTCCTTGAGTAAACGGGGAGCGTTCTGGCGTGAAAAAGGAGTCTGAAATAGATTGAATTCGAAAGGCTAAATCAAATTTGGAACTCAGACTCCAGGCTCCAGCCGAATAATAGGACCAATTACCTCGGCTGTTAGTAGCCATATTAAGCAGTATTTGCCCGTTCATTAGCCGATGTACGGCATATTGAAATTCATGGATATGCTCCTTATAAATATTTACGATTGTTTGAATGCGCGGAATGGAATAGGTGTAAACAGTGCTCGAAAGGTTAATGCTATGATTTTGGAATTGGCGGTGCCAAGCTCCAAATAATTGATTCAATTGATTGTTGTCTTGTCTGGATTTCTCTAAATCGGTAAGATGCAATCCTCCATAATGCCTTTTTAAAAATGCGGTTCCCGTTTCATTCAGTCTGGTGTCTATTTTATCCGATCCCATGGAGAAGTAAAACTCATTTTTTCGGAATTGCCATTTACTACCCAATCCCCATAAACCTAAATCTTCATTCGTTGAAACGGCGGACCGTAATTCTCGATAATTATTAACCCATGACCCTAAATTAAAACTTCTTCCTATTGAATAAGGTGCGGCAAAGACCAATCCGTGATTCCAATTCCATTGGTATTTCCCCAAAACCAATTTTTTCAAATTCTTGAGGGATTTTAATTCAAAAGCCGCAGTTTGAAAATCGAAGGGTTTCTCTCCGGCATCGGTTTGTGTATTGTACACAAAACGGGCAAATTTGCCCCATTTGCTTTCTATTTTGGTATGCCAAGTTGGGTTTTTCAAGGTTCCTAATGAGTTGTTGAAACTTGAGGTAACGGAAACACTAGGGATATAGGGTGTTTTTTGATTTTGCATTAAGTAATTAAAACGAGAATCCTCTAAAATTGCAGACCAATCGTACCTGTGGGTGCGAATAAATTCCAATTCTACATGACACTGTTGCAATTCAGATTCATGCAGCCAGTTACCAAATTTTTCTTTGTGATCGGCCATACAATTGGCTTGCTCCAAACTGAATCCGAAAGCCAAAAGTTCGTCAACCGAAGCCTTATTGAGATTCAGTTTCTCATCTAACTCGAAGGTTTCCCAGACTGTACTGCTTTGTTCGCTCCATTCATCTTGAAATTCCTCTATTTGAGCTGTCGCCGATTGAAAGAGCAGCCCGCAAATTATCATCCCCACTAACTTGACCCACATATTGCAATTGAAAAAATAGTTGTAATGTTTGAAGCGAACTCCACCAGTTTCCGCCGATTTGAATATGGAAATTGTGAAAACTATGTAATGTCGAAATACCGAAACGTTTATTACCGCTGCCAAGGGTGAAAACGACATCTAAATTATCTATCAGGGGAATTTGCGTATAGGCATAGGCTTGGATAGATTGAGCGTCATTTAACGCAAACATTCCAAATAAATAATCTTTCCCTAGGTAACACCCACCCAAAATAGAATGGATTTTATTTTTAGATTGAATCACGCTCGCAATCAATCGGTAGTTTTTCTTGTAATATTGAGTATGTAAACCGCCATCCAAAAAGTTGTTAGAAAATGGATTTTGTGACCAACCTATTTCTGCGCCAATGGACCAATTCGGATTTATTCGTATAAAATTCGACGTGGCTATTCGTGTTTGATTCCAATCGGGGCTCCCAGTGTAGGTCGCCGAAATGCGATGTTGACGGTTACGATAATTGAATTGCCCCCAAAACTGAGTAGATAATATGTCAGTTCCGACAAATGTGTTTTCTGAGTAGGTGCCTACAGCATATCCCGGTTTAAAACTCGGGAAGAAACCCGCATAAAATGGATCGCTAATAAGCGTGTTGTTAGCGTGTTGGGCTTGGGCTTGGGAATTTGCGATTTGTGCAAATGAAATTGACGAAATCGTTCCCAAAAGCCATACCCATCTCCTCATTCCAGCTGTTCTTTAAGTTGAATTAGTTTTTCTTTAAAGTGTCGCAATTCTTGAATGAGCTTCAGCTTATCGTCCGTTTTATCTGGGTTTCTACTGATTTTTTTGCTGGCATTCGCCAATCGCATTCCTTTGTTATGTGTAAGATAATAAATCTCTTTTAAGATTTCAATGTCCTTGAGTTGGTAGATTCTGTCGCCCTTTTTATTTTTCATGGGCTGAATTTGAGGGAAGTTTTTTTCCCAGAATCTCAAAGTAGAAGCATTAACACCGAGCATTTCGGCCACTTCCCCAATTTTGAAGTATTTTTTTGTTGGTGCTTCCATATTTAGTCGAATCGATTGGTTTCGCGTTGAGATAACTCGAGCATTTTTTGATAATCTTCATCGCTCAAGTCATTTCTATAGAAAAATGCGGGATTTAATGGGTTATTATTTCTACGTACTTCGTAATGCAGGTGCGGCCCTGTGGAACGCCCCGTACTTCCTACATAACCAATGAGCTGTCCTCTTTTTACTTTGGCTCCATTGGATACAGCAAATCGTGAAAGGTGCGCATAAACGGTTGTATATCCATGCCCGTGATTGACAATTAAATGGTTCCCATATCCCCATGCATCAGACTTGCGTTTTACTACACGTCCATCCCCAGTGGCATAAACCTCTGTTCCGGTTTCAGCCGTAAAATCCATCCCCCCGTGGAAGGTAAAAGTATGATAAAAGGGATCGAGACGATACCCAAATCCACTTGCCATTCGTTTAAGATCTTTATTGGCAACGGGCATGATTGCCGGTATGGAATTAACCAAGTCCGAACGTTGGGAAATGAGCTTGGTTAGTTGCTGATAGCTTTTTTCTTGGGAAGCGCTCAACGCTTTAAGTTCTGAAATTCTCTTTTTTAATTTTTGCAGGGCTTCGCCGTGCGTCAACTTTAATAATTCTTGATAATCGTTTTGGTCGGTTTCGTTAACCTTTGGAGGCGCAACTCCATAAATAGCGCGGTAGATATTTTCGTCTTTCTCCCGTAGGTCGGAAAGCGATGCGTCTAATTCTCTTAAATCTCTTTGTAATTGTTTGATTTCAAACTCTGCTGCTTTGGTTTTTCTGTCTAAAACATCGTCGTAGGAGTCTGTGATGTAACGACTTATGATTACGCTCAAAATAACCACGCTCACAATTATCAAGGAGCTAATTCCCAAAAAACGCCATAGCACATAGCCTCTGTTTTCAGAGACCTTTTCGAAGCTCAAACTTTTTTGGTTATAGAAATATTTGGTCCTTGGCATTCGGTGGGCTTACAATAATACGCAATACGTGTTTAAAACGCTTGAATTATCCGTTTATTTCGCTGTAGTATTGGATATACGATGCGGCTCTATTCACATATTCATCTACGTTATTTTGGATTGTAGTTTCAACCTCAGAATTTAGGGTTTTCACCACTTTGGCTGGAACACCTAAAACCAGTGAATAGGGTGGAATAATCGTGCCTGCAGGAATTAACGCATTGGCACCAATTATGGAGTATTCTCCAATTTGGGCGTTATTCAGCACAGTAGCGTTCATACCTACGAGTACATTGTTTTTTAGTGTGGCTCCATGAACGATGGCGGAATGTCCCACTACACAGTCATTTCCTATCGTACAAGGATCTCCTGGATCGGCGTGTAGTACCGCATTGTCTTGGATATTACTGCGTTCCCCGACGGTAATATGGTCTGTATCTCCTCTTAAAACAGCCCCAAACCAAATGCTGCATTTGCTTTTTAACGTAACATTTCCAATCACGGTTGCATTAGGAGCAATAAAAACATCGGGCTCTTTTTGGATGGGTGTTTTTAAGACCGAAACGAGTTTTTCAGTAGAATCCATAACTTCAAATTTAAGAACTTCCGAATTGGGGTTTTGTATATTCGCATTATGAAAACGCTTTTCACCGATATTTCTCGATTAATAGGTATTTCCAATGCAGTCAAATTTGGGTCTGAAATGAATCAACTGGAAAGCCTTGAAGATGCCTATCTATTGGTGGAGAACGGTTGTGTGTTAGATTTTGGCAAAATGGAAAACGCTCCGGAATCGGATACTGTTATTTCTTTGGGAAATCGGGAAGTATTGCCCGGCTTTGTAGATAGCCATACCCACACCGTTTTTGCCGTGCCTCGAGAGGAGGAGTTCGTGATGCGTATCAAAGGGGCTAGCTACGAAGAAATTGCGGAAGCCGGCGGTGGAATATTGAATTCCGCCCGTAAGTTGCGCGCAATTTCTGAAGATGATTTATTTGAACGGGCTAAGGAAAGGGTGAATCAGATGATTTTAAACGGCACTACAACGTTGGAAATCAAGAGCGGATATGGTCTGAGTGTTGATGCAGAGTTAAAGATGTTGCGCGTCATTAAAAGATTGAAAGCAGCTTTCCCCATTACCATTAAAGCTACTTTTTTAGGGGCGCACGCATTTCCCGAAATATTTAAAGAACGGAAGGATGATTATGTAGAATTGGTGATTAAAGATATGCTGCCCATGATAATTGCGGAAGATTTGGCTGACCATATTGATGTTTTTTGCGAGAATGGATTCTTTAGTCAAGAGCAGGCAACTAAGGTAATTCAAGGCGGAAAAAAATATGGATTACCCGCAAAAATTCACGGCAATCAATTGGGATACAGCGGTGGAGTGCAGGTAGCGGTAACCAATGAATGTTGGAGTGTAGACCACTTGGAATTTACCCGAGAAGAGGAATGTAATCTATTGCTAGATAGTTTCAAATCTGATTTTGGGGGAACTTTGCCCGTGGCTCTACCCGGTGTTTCCTATTTCCTAGGATTGCCCTATGCCGAAGGCAGAAAGATGATTGAAAAAGGACTTCCATTGGTATTGGCAACGGATTTTAACCCAGGTTCGAGCCCCGTTCATTCGCTACAAATGGTAATGTCATTAGCCTGTACGCAAATGAAACTTACTCCGGAAGAAGCTTTCCATGCGGTAACGGTAAATGCAGCGGCCGCATTGAGACTTAATGATAGCGTTGGATGTTTGGCAAAAGGTTGCAGGGCAGATTTTCTCGTAATGAAATCAGAAAATGCGCTGGCTAAAATGCCCTATTTTGTGGGTCAAAATCAAGTAGAATCGGTATTTGTGAATGGGGAGAAATTCAATAGTTGAGGAAAAACTAAAATTCGATTAAACACTTGGGTAAATTCGACCGGCTTTTACTTCGTTGAAGAATTTTTCCCGAACTTTGTAACGTCTTATCGCATAAAAATGTGCGAATAAGCGTAACCCAATTTAAAACGATTTAAACATAATAAATATGCCTTATCCAGAAATGATGGTGGCTCCAATGAGAGCCGAGTTAGCCAATAACGGTTTTACCGAGTTGAAAACAGCTGACGATGTTGTAAATGCAATGAACGGCAATAGCGATACAACCTTGGTGGTTGTGAATTCTGTTTGTGGATGCGCAGCAGGTAGTTGCAGACCAGGAGTGTTACACAGTTTAAAAGGAGATAAAAAGCCTGTAAAACTTCTTACCGTTTTTGCGGGTCAAGATACCGATGCAACAGCTAAAATTCGTGAGTATATGGTTCCCTTCCCTCCTTCATCTCCAGCGGTGGCCCTATTTAAAGGTGGTGAGTTGGTGCATATGGTAGAACGCCATATGATTGAAGGCCGCACGGCAGAAATGCTAGCGGATAACCTAATGGGTGCCTATTCAGAACATTGTTAATTAGATGCAACATATTTTAGAATCAATGAAAAGCGCCTGCGATACCGTAGGCGCTTTTCAGTTAGAAAACTG
>Ga0181601_10002706_pt1 | contig 15137 bp, 11 predicted proteins | sample 041ome_8_FD_133020 | JGI IMG/M metagenome (GOLD analysis project Ga0181601, IMG submission 133020) | Coastal salt marsh microbial communities from the Groves Creek Marsh, Skidaway Island, Georgia - 041407BS metaG (megahit assembly) | ecosystem: Environmental > Aquatic > Marine > Intertidal zone...
AGGATCGGGCGGTTGCCCGCGGAGCGGCCCGGCGGATCATAGTGTCGACCAATGTCGCCGAAACCTCGCTGACCATCGACGGAGTAACGGTCGTGATCGACTCTGGGCTGGCCCGCGTGCCGCGGTTCGATCCCCATCGCGGCATCAACACGTTGCTGGTGGAGAAAATCTCGCGGGCCAGCGCCGATCAACGGGCGGGTCGGGCCGGCCGCACCGCTCCGGGGGTGGCGGTGCGGCTTTGGACGGAGCGCGAGCATGCGGAGCGGGTCGCGCAGGAATTGCCGGAGGTGCGGCGGCTGGACCTGGCTGAAGTGGTGCTGACTTTGAAAGCCTGCGGACTGAATGATCTGACGGCCTTTCCCTGGCTTGAGGCCCCTGATCCGGTGGGGTTGCGGCGGGCGGAGACGTTGTTGGCGTATCTGGGGGCGATCAATTCGGGCTCGCCGGGTGCGATTACCGAGGTGGGGCGGCGCATGCTGCGGTTTCCGGTTCATCCGCGTTATGCCCGAATGTTTCTGGAGGCGGATCGACGGGGCTGCGCGCGGGCGGCGGCCTTGATGGCGGCATTGGCTCAGGGCCGGTCGATTCTGCTGCGGGGAGCGGGCAAGGAGATCGACCAGGCCCGGGAAGCCGTGCATGGCGACGAGGACACGAGCGACTTCCTTGCCCAGATTTACCTGTGGCAGCATGTCGCGGCGGATGGATTTCGGATGGAGACCTGTCGTCGGCTGGGTGTCCATGCGCAGGGGGCGCGACAGGCCGATCAATTGTTTCGGCAGTTTGTCGCCATCGCCCAACGCGAAGGCTCGGAAGTCGGGGATCGCGGGATCGATGAGGTGGCCTTGCGCCAATGTGTCCTGGCGGGCTTTTCCGACCAGCTCGCGCGGCGGCTGGACCGCGGTACGCTGCGTTGTGAACTGGTCCATGGCCGCCGCGGCACGCTGGCGCGGGAAAGCGTGGTGCAGACGGCACCCCTGCTGGTGGCCACGGAGATCACCGAGGTGCAGGGCCGGGGTGGCGTGGACGTATTGCTGACGCTGGTGTCGGCCGTGGAGGAGCCGTGGTTGGAGGAGATTTTTCCGGATGACTGCCGCACGGAAAACACGGTGATTTATGATGCGGACGTGCGACGGGTGGTGGTGCGCCGGGAGCGGCGGTTTCGTGATCTGGTGCTGGAGAGCAAATTGACCTCGGAGACTCCGCCGGAAGGAGCCGCGGCCGAACTGTTGGCCCGGGAAGTTCTGGCGGGCAATCTCCAGCTCGCGCAATGGACGGAGACCGTCGATCAGTGGATCGTGCGGGTGAACCGGCTGTCCGAATGGTTTCCGGAGCTGGAGGTGAGCCCCATCACGGCCGGGGACCAGGCGACTTTGATCGAACAGGTCTGCTTCGGCTGTTTCGGAGCCCGGGATTTGAAGGACCAGCCGGTCATGCCCGTGCTGCGGCAATGGCTGCGGGCGGAGCAGCTGGCGGTGTTGGACGACTTCCTGCCGGAGCGGATCGAAATGGCCAACGGTCGCCGCGCCCGGCTGCGCTATCCGGAAACCGGACCACCGATCCTGAGCGCCCGGGTGCAGGAACTGGTGGGGATCAAGACGACCTTCGCCCTCGGTCACGGCCGGGTGCCGGTGCGCTTTGAAATCCTGGCCCCCAATCAGCGGCCGATCCAAGTCACCGACGACTTGCAGGATTTCTGGGAGAACCTCTACCCGAACAAGATTCGACCGGAGCTGTCCCGTCGTTATCCCAAACATCCGTGGCCGTGACCCCGGGGAGGTCGCTCAGCCGGGCGTGAGCGGACGCGAAATCAGGAATGGTCGCGCACGAAGCGCACCAGCTGCATGTCGTTGAAGTTCGCCAGCACTTCGCGGCCCCAGATCAGGGTGGGGACCTCGCACGTGCCGGTACGTTGCTTCAACTGATCCGCGGCGCTGGGTTCACGCGAAATGTCGAACTGGTCATAGCCGACGCGCTCCCGGCTGAGCACACGGATGGACTCCAAGCAGCTGGAGCTGCCCGGCGCGACGTAGAGAATGGGGCGATTCTTACGTGGCATAGGCTTTGACTGAAACTAGCCATCCTGAGCCCATGCACAAATGCGCACCGCAATCGGCTGGCGAATATGGGCCGAACTAATGCGCAAGAGCGGCGGCGCGCAGCATCGCTCATGCATAACCGGGGGGTAGTCCCCAGCACCCCCGGATCCGCATGGGCTAACGGTCAGGATTTGCGCGACCTGCGGCGGCGGGTCTTTGCCTTCGGCGTACGATCAATCCGCAGGTAGGTCTTGGTCTCGAGCATGTTCTCGTAGAATTCAAGGAGGCGGATGCCTTCGCGCGGCTTGATCTCGTCGCGCTTGGTGGCGGCGTCGATTTTGGCCTTCATCTGCCGGCACAGGTCCTGGTGCTGGTATTGGACACCGGCGACGACATCGCGAATGCGGGAGCCGGGCAGCGTCTCCTCGATGTAGAAACCGTTCTCCTCGTCGTCCTCGAGGAACACGTGCACTTCATTCACGCGGCCAAAGAGGTTGTGGAGGTCGCCCATGATGTCCTGGTAGGCGCCGGTGAGAAAGATGCCGAGGTAGTAGGGCTTGCCGTTGAGGGGATGCAGCTCGAGGTGATCCTTGGTATCCTCGAGGTCGATGAAGCGGCTGATCTTGCCGTCCGAGTCGCAGGTGATGTCGACGAGGATGGCGTTGACCGTGGGCGCCTCGTCGAGGCGGTGCAGCGGGGCGATCGGGAAGAGCTGCCCCAGCGCCCAGTGGTCGAGCAGCGACTGGAACACGGAGAAGTTGCAGACATACTGGTCGGCGAGGGTGCTGTGCAGGTCGTGCAGTTCCTCGGGGACGTAGCCGGCGCCAAGGTTTTCGGAGGCGATGGATTCGCAGATCTGCCAGAACAACGATTCGGCGGCGGCGCGGTTCTCCAGGTCGAGATAGCCGAGATTGAACAGCGCCAGTGCCTCCTCCTTGCGCTGGACCGCGTCGTGGTAGCGCTCGAGGCGACCGAGGTTGGTCTTGTTCTTCACCAGCGCTTCGAGATCGCGCACCACCTTGGCCTTCTTCTTCGGCCGTTGCTCGACGCCGAGGGTCTCGCGCTTGTTGATGCGTTCGAAAACCTCGACCACCAGCAGGGAGTGGGGGGCGACGACCGCCCGGCCGGACTCGGATACGATGTCGGGTACGGGCACCTCGCCTTCGCCGCAGATGTCGCGGATGTTGGCCACCACGTCGCGGGCGTATTCGGCCATGGAGTAGTTCATCGAACTTTCGTAGTTCGTGCGGGACCCATCGTAATCGATGCCGAGACCGCCGCCGACATCCAGCAGGCCCATGGGAAAGCCCATCTTCACCAACTGGCAGTAGAAGCGCGTGGCCTCGACCACGGCGTTCTTGATCGTGAGGATGTTGGGCACCTGCGAGCCGATGTGAAAGTGCACCAGGCGCACGCAATGGGTGAGCTTGGCGGCCTTGATTTTGGCGGCGGCGAACAGGATTTCGGCGGTATTGAGGCCAAACTTGGCGCTGTCGCCGGTCGACATCGCCCACTTGCCTTCGCCGCGGGTCTGCAGCTTGGCCCGGAAGCCGATCAGCGGATCCACGCCGGTTTCGGCGGCGAGCTCGATGATGTGGTCGAGCTCGCTGAGTTGTTCGACGACGATCACGATCTGTTTGCCCAGTTTTCGGCCCAGCAGGGCGAGGCGGATGTAGTCGGAGTCCTTGTAGCCGTTACAGATGATGAGGCGGTCGGTGCCCTCGTGCATGGCGAGGGCGATCATGAGCTCCGGTTTGGAGCCGGCCTCGAGGCCGTAACCAAAGTCCTGCCCGGCATCGACGATCTCCTCCACCACCTCGCGGAGCTGATTCACCTTGATGGGAAACACCCCGCGGTAGCGGCCGGCGTAGTCTTCATCCCGGATGGCGGTCCGGAAGCACTCGTTCAACTGGGTGACCCGTTGACGCAGAAGGTCCTGAAAGCGAATGACGTAGGGCGCGTGCAGGCCGCTCTCCGCGGCCTCGTCGATCACATCCTTGATCCGAATGATGCGGCCGTCGAGCAGCGGCTGGACGGTGACCCCGCCGGTGTCGTCGACCGCGAAATGGCCGGATCCCCAGCGGGGAAACCCATAAAAATCCTCCGCGGCGGCGGGGGTCCAGGAGGTCTTGTTTTTGCTCATGGGCAGCGGCGTTCTCGACGGGTTTACTAGCTTGCTTTTTGAAGAATCAAAACGGTTAGATGTGCGTTTCTTCGTTTCTAAACAGCAACACGCAACGCCGAATATGAGTTCCCTTTTGCCCGTCCTGCCTTTCGCCCAATCCGCCCCTTCCGGCGGCGCCGGCGGTTCCATGCTGTTGTTCTACGGTCTGCTCTTCGCCGCCATGTGGTTTTTGATGATCGCCCCGCAGCGCAAGAAGCAGAAGGCCCACGAGAAAATGCTGACGGAATTGGGCAATGGTGACGAGGTGGTCACCACCGGCGGGATTCTCGGCACCATCGTGGCCGTCAAGGATGACCGTTTTGTCGTGCGCATTGCCGACAACACCAAGGTCGAGATCGGCAAAACCTTCGTTTCCTCCGTACTCAAGAAGGCCGACGCCTGACCGATTCCGGCCCCGCGTTGCCCCAATCCCTGCGGCGACGATCCCTCCGATCGTGACCCTGCGGGCGACGCTCCGGCCTCCTACTGCTCCCCTTTAACCCAGACATCACATGTTCAAACGCAACCTCTGGAAGCTCACGCTGACGCTCCTCATCTCCGGGTGGGCGCTCAGCTCGATGCTTCCGCTCCAGGATACTCCGTTCAACGACTACATTGAATCCGAGGTCACGGCGCGTCAGGCGGAGTTCACTGCCCTGATGACCCAGGCCTCCGAGCGCGTCGGCTCCGGCCAGTCTCCGACGCTCTTCATCGCGCTCAAGGAAATCGGGGCCGAGCAGCGCATCGACCTGTCGGTCTATTTCCCGCAGGTTAAGCTCGAGCAGTCGCTCCGCAACATCGAGCGCCGCAACGCCATCCTGCTCGACTACCTGCTGCAGCAGTCCAAGGGCAAACTGCAGCTCGGTCTCGACCTCAAGGGCGGCGTCGCCTTCACCCTCGAGGTGGACGAGCAGCCCGGCCAGGAAGTCGTGGCCGAAGCCGAGCGCCAGGAGAAACTCGACAAGGCCATCGAGATTCTCGGTGACCGCCTCAACGGCCTCGGCGTCACCGAGCCGGTCATCCGCCCGGTGGGTGACAACCGCATCGAGGTCCAGCTCCCCGGCGTGAGCACCAAGGACAACCCCGAGGTGGTCGACAACGTCAAGAAGCCGGCCCGCCTCGACTTCCGCCGGGTGCATCCGTATCTCCACGCCGAGAGCGCTTCACCGGATCAGGTGCCGCCCGGCTACGAGCTGATGACCCTCGATGGCGAGGACAACACCGGTCAGCCCTACCAGACGGCCTATTACGTGAAGCGTCTCCCGGATATGACAGGCGAGGGCGTCGCTGCCGCTTTCCCGGTCATGGACGAATACGGTCGCTTCAAAATCGCCCTGCGTTTCACCGATGAAGGTTCCGAGCGCTTCGCGGATGTGACCGGTGCCATCGCCGAGGACAACCTCAACTATCAAAACATGCACCAGCACCAGCACGTCGGGCAGCTGGCCATCGTGCTGGACGGTAAGCTTTACTCCGCGCCCACCGTGCGTGAGCGCATCAATAGCACCTCGGCCGAGATCACCGGTTCGTTCTCCCAGCGCGAGGCGATCGAATTGGCCAACGTGCTCAACAACCCGCTCGATCTGCCGCTGAAGATCATGGAGCAGAGCGAAGTCGGTCCGTCCCTGGCCACCGACGCCGTCACCAGCGGTATCCGTGCCTCCGAGATCGGTGTCATGCTTGTGGCGGCGTTCATGATCCTGACCTACACGGTGGGCGGCCTCTTCGCCGTCATCAGCCTCACGGTCAACGTCCTGATCATCATGGGCATGCTGGCCAGCCTGGGCGCGACGATTTCGCTGCCGGGCGTCGCCGGTATCGTGCTCACGATCGGCATGGCGGTGGACTCCAACATTCTTATCTTCGAGCGCATCCGCGAGGAACTGAATCTGGGCAAATCGCTCCAGGCCGCCTTCCTCGCCGGCCACGAGAAGGTCTACTCGACCATTCTCGATGCGAACATCACCACGCTCATCGCGTCCTCGCTCATGATCGCGTTCGGCACCGGCCCGGTGAAGGGCTTCGGCATCACGCTCACCATCGGTGTGTTCTCCACGGTGTTCTGCGCCCTGGTCGTGACCAAGCTCCTGCTCGATCTCTCCATCACCAGCGGGGTGATGAAGAAGTTCCCCATGTTGATCCGCACCAAGGAGCCGAAGATCGATTTCCTGAAGTTCGCGCTCCCGTCCTTCATCGCCTCCTGGACCATCGTCTTGATCGGCGTCGGTGTCATCGCCTACAAGGGGCACACCATTTACGGCATCGACTTCCTCGGCGGTGACGAAGTCACGCTGATCTACGACCAGCCGGTCGAATCCGCCCAGGTGCGCGCCGCGCTGGAAGCGGCGGACATCGGCGAGGTGAATCCGGTTTACCTCAGCGATCTCGGCGGTGGCCGCGACACCCTCAAGGTGCAGGTGCCCTACGAGCACGGTGCCATGGTCGAGCCGGCCCTGCAGAGCAGTTTTCCCAACGCGGGCTTCGAGGCCGTGGGTAACACCACCATCGGACCGTCGGTCGGCGCCGAAATCCAGTGGAACGCGCTCATGTCGCTCGGTCTGGCCATCGTCGGCATCCTGATCTACGTCGCCTTTCGCTTCGAAATCGGCTTCGGCGTCGGTGCGGTGGTTTCCACCATCCACGACATCCTGATGACCATCGGCATCTTCGTGCTGACCGACCGCCAGTTCTCGGCCCCCATGGTAGCGGCGATCCTGCTGATCGCGGGTTACTCGATCAACGACACCATCGTCGTGTTCGACCGCATCCGCGAAGAGCTCAAGTCGAACCCCGAAACCAAGCTGCGCGACGTGATCAACGCCGCCATCAACCGCGTCTTCGTCCGTTCGCTGCTCACCAGCATGACGACGTTCCTCGCGGCTTTGGCGCTCTACATCTTCGCCGGCGGAGTCATCCAGGACATCGCCTTCACCTTCCTGGTCGGTGTCGTCACCGGCACGTTCTCGTCCATCTTTATCGCCAGCCCGATCTTCTTCTACTGGCACAAGGGCGACCGTCGCCACGTTGAGCATCATCAGGACGTGAAACCCACCTACGAGTGGACCGGGTCCAGTCGCGCATCGGAATAAGTTCTTGCTGAAGCTTTCGATGCGCTGGACCTACACGCCGCCCCCGGCCGATGAGGTCGGGGCGCTGAGTAGGAATGCGGGCGTCAGCCCCGTGCTGGCGGAGCTATTGTGGCGCCGGGGGCTGGCCGACGACGAGGCGGTGCGCGCCTTCCTGCGCCCGTCGCTGGCCGAGCTCGCCGATCCGTTCCGGCTCACGAATCTCCCGGAAGCCGCCCGGCGCCTGGCTGCGGCCATCGCCGCGCGCGAGGAAGTCGTCGTCTTGGGCGACTACGATGTCGACGGCGTCAGCAGCACCACGCTGCTGGTCAGCCTGCTGCGCCGCTTCGGTCTCAACCCGCGCTTCGTGGTGCCGCGCCGCATGGAGGACGGTTACGGCCTCTCGCGCAGCGCGATCGACCGGGCGCTCGAGGACGGCAAACCGCACCTTTTCATCGCCCTCGACTGCGGCACCAATTCCCAGGATGAGGTGGCGTATCTGCAGGGGCAGGGGATCGATGTGCTCGTGATCGACCATCACCGTTCGAAGGAGGAGGGCGTGGCGAACACGTTGCTGATCAACCCGCACGTGTATCCAGGCGAGGGGGACGACGCCTGGCGTCATCTCTGCACCGTCGGGCTGGTCTTCAAACTCGCGCACGGTCTGCTCAAGCACCTGCGGCAGGAAAACCACCCGGTCGCCTTTCGCATCAAGTTGCGCGACTATCTCGACCTGGTCGCGATGGGGACGGTGGCCGACCTGGTGCCGCTGCAGGGCGAGAACCGCCTGCTGGCCCGCCATGGTCTGCGCGTCCTCGAAGGCGCCAACCGGCCGGGGCTGCGCGCGCTGATGGAGGTCGCCGGCGTGCGCCCGGAGCAGGGCATCGCCCCGGTGGATATTTCGTTCCGCCTCGGTCCGCGTATCAACGCCAGCGGCCGCCTCGCTGACGCCGCCTTGTCGGTGGAGCTCATGCTGAGCGAGGAAACCCGCTTTTGCCGGGAAACTGCCGACCAGCTCGACGCGTTCAACCGCGAGCGCCAGGACATCGAGCGCCAGATCACCGCCGAAGCCGAGGCCATGATCGAGCAGCATTACGCCGACGATCCGGGCATTGTCCTTTATTCGGACGATTGGCACCCCGGGGTGGTCGGCATCGTGGCGGGCCGGGTCTCGCGCGAATACAACCGCCCGTGCATCGTGCTGGGCAACGAAGGTGAACAGGCCAAGGGCTCCGGCCGCAGCGTGGACAATCTCAACCTGGTGGAGATCCTGGCGGCGTGCGACGAGCACCTCGGCAGCTGGGGCGGCCACCCCATGGCGGTCGGCGTGGCTGTGCCCAAGGATAAATTGGCCGCGTTTCGTCAGGCTTTTGCCACGGCGGTGGAGCGGCACGCCGGGGATGGCATCGAGGAACGCGAGTTGCCGTTGGCGGCGTGGATCACGCCGGAGGATATCGGACCGCGATTGATGGATGAAATCGATGGGCTGCATCCCTTCGGGCAGTCTAATCCCGAGCCGACCTTGGGCCTGCGGGGCGTGGTGCTGCGTCAGCGGCCGCAGGTGTTCAAACAGCACCACTTCCGCTTCATGTTTGAGGACGCCCGCGGGCGAAGGCATTTCGGTGTCGCCTGGAAGCAGGCCGATCGCCTGCCGCCGGTGGGCACCCCGATCGATCTCGCGGTGCACTTGCGCTGGAACCACTTCAACGGCCGCAAACTCCTCCAGCTCGACTTGGTCGACTGGAAACCGGCTGCGGACGCCTAGCGTGCCAGCAATCCGTCCACCAGACGGTTGTCGCCGGAATTGGGCGCCGGTTCGACACCCAGCACGGCGCAGAGGAGATTGTAGACGTGTATATTGTCCACGTTGGTCATCCGTCGGCCGGCGGTAAAATCGGGTCCGTGGGCTATGAACAAGGCTGCCATGTCGCGCTCCGCGCCATCATAGCCATGATCTCCGGTGGTCGCGCTGGCGTCCTGTTTCCCGGCGTGGGTGCGCACGGTCCAGCCGAGGTCGGGCAGGATCACCACGTCAGGAATCCGGGGGTTGTGCGAAAAGTGCAGCCGGGCGGGAACGTCCTCGCGCCGATAGGCCCTGAGCGGGGTGTTCGCGGCATTGAGGGTGGTGACCAGGTCGAGCGCGTTGGCGTTGTCCGGGAGGTCAAGTCCGACCAGGGCGCCACTGAACACCACGTTGATGCCCGTGAGGTCGATCAACGTCCGCAAATCAACCACTCGGGTGGGTGAGGTTGCCGTCATACCGTGGTCGGCCGTGACGATCAGGTTGACGGTATCCCACTGACCCAGCGCCTCCAGTCCGGTTTGCAGGGCCTGGAGGGCGGCCTCGACTTCGTGGAGGGCCGCCTTGGTCTCGGGCCCTTCCGGGCCGAAGTCATGGCCGGCTGAATCGACGCCCTCGAAATAGAGCGCGATGAAGTCCGGACGATCCGCCTCGGGCAGTTGCCGCCAAGCGAGTACCCGGGCGATGCGGTCGGCGTAGGGCATGGCTCCGTCATAGCGGTGCCAGTGGCGCGGCTGGTGGCCGTTGATGTCCGCCTCGGCGCCGGGCCAGAACAGGCTCGCCGCGATGCCGTGCTGGCGCTCCAGCGTGCCCCAGATCGGCTCGCCGCCCCACCAGCGACCTTCGCGCGCCGCCGGGTGGGCGCCGATGCCGAACCAGGCCTGAAACGTCTCGTCGTAGAATTGGTTCTGAATGATCCCGTGCTCCTCCGGCCGCAGGCCGGTCACCAGGGTGTAGTGATTGGGAAAGGTCTTAGATGGGAACGACGGCGCGAGCCGCTCGACGCGGGCCCCATGGGTGGCCAACTGCTGCAACCAGGTGGCCTCTTGCAGTTCCGGGTAGTCCCAACGACAGCCGTCGATCGATACGAGGATCGTCGGCGTCCGGGCGCCGGCCACGCTGCCGGCCAGGGCCCACACCAGGAGAACACGCCAACAGAATCTCACGCGCCGCAGCCTGTGCGGTCGGCCCGCGTTGGCAATGGCCGCCGTTCAGGTTTGCGCAAACGTTCCCAGCACCGCGGCGGTGGCGTGCAGCCAGCCGTCAGTCAGCACCCGGCAGCGCAGCCCGCCCCGGCCCTTCAGCCAGTCCTCCGCGCCGGGGGCGATGGCCCGGTCCATCCAATAGCACGGGCGGCATTCCTCGACGCCGGCCAGGGTCACCTCACCGAGGGTGAAGGTCTCGCCCATGAGCGCGTTGATATCGGTGCCACGGACGAGCAGGTTGCGGCGCAGGGCGGCCGGTGAGAGGTTGCTGCAATCAAAACGGGTCGCCAGTTCCTCCCAGACTTCCCGCGCGAAAAGCGTGACCTGCCCCTTGTAGTCGGGGCGGTAGCCAAAGAAGCGGTCGCCGCGCAACCCGCGTCCGGTGACGCATTCGGCCCGTTCAAGTTCCTCCATCGGATGGGCCGCCGCCGGTTGACCATGGCGGCCGAAGTAGGCGTGGCCTTGGGCGATGAAGATGCGTTCAAGTATCACGGCGGGAAGGATCAGGCCGGCGCAATGGCGACGGCACATGCCTTGTAACTAGGTTGCCGCGAGTGAGGGTCAAACGTGGGCTGCGTGAGCCGGTTGACCACTTTGGGACCGGATACAATAAACCCGCGACCGAATTGATCGCGGGTTTTGAGAGTGGCGCACCCGTAGGGAGTCGAACCCCAAACCTTCTGATCCGTAGTCAGACGCTCTATCCAATTGAGCTACGGGTGCGTGGAGGAAGGGAGAACAAGAGGGGGAAGCGAGTGCAGGGCAAGCGGTTTTTGGCACATTTTTGGCGCCCTTGATGCCTCCGGTGAAGGGCCAAAAAAAAAGCCCCGGGGGAAGACCGGGGCGGAAGGCGTGGGGCTGGGTTTTCCTCAGGAAACCGCCGGCAGCGGCACCTCGGGGAATTCGACCAGCATGTTTTGGTGGCGACGTACCTTGAAGAAGCGGGAGCGGCGGCGGAGCATGCGGTCGAGCTTTTCGACGAGCAGCGCCACCGCCTTGTGGCATTCGTCGGCCGAAACCGAGGCGTTCATGTCCGGGCCATGTATCTCAATGTGCCCCTTGGCGGTGAAGCGCTGACTCACGGTTTGGCGCTGATCAAACTCGATTTCCACGCGGAGCCGGATGATGCGCTCCTCGTGGCGGAACAGGCGGTCGGTTTTCTCGCTCACGTAGGTTTTGAGAGCGGGGGTGAGGTCCAGATGGATGCCCGACACAATCAACTCATGGGCACGATTGTCCTTATACATGATCATTTATTCCTTTCGTTTTGTTGACCGAAAAAGCGGAATGTCTCCGCCATGCCAGCGCACGAAATGTCCCTCCTGCCATACTCCGCGGTCGTCGTGACCGGGGGATCTTCCGGGATCGGAAAATCGTTCATTTCGCACATCGGCAACGTGAAGCGGGAGGTTCTCATTTGCAACCTTTCCAGGCGCCGGCCCGAAGCGATTTCACACGAGCTTAACCTGCGCCACATCGAATGTGATCTGGCTGATGCAGACCGCCGTCGGGCGGCGGTAGCGGAGATATTAGACCTGCTTGATACGGCCGCGCCGGCGGGGCCGGTGCTGCTGATCAACAACGCCGGTTTCGGCGCCTATGGCCGGTTTCCTCATCCTTCTGCGGACGAGCAACTTGGCATGATTGATCTCAATATCGCCGCAGGGGTGGACCTGACCGCCCAGCTGCTGCCGGTTCTGAAAACCCGCGGGGGCGCCATTATGAACGTCGCCTCGACGGCGGCGTTTCAGCCCACGCCCTTTCTCGCCACCTACGGGGCGACCAAGGCCTTTGTGCTGCATTGGTCCCTGGGGTTGCGGGAGGAACTGCGGGGCAGTGGGGTCCATGTGATGGCGGTCTGTCCCGGGCCGACGTCGACCGAGTTTTTTCGGCGTGCCGGTCTGCAACAGGGTTCCGTGCCGGACGCGTTCGGGCAAACCAGCGAGGCGGTGGTGACCGAGGCGATGGCGGCGCTGGCCCGGGGCCGGGGGCATGTGGTGACGGGATGGAAGAACAAGGTGCTGACCTTCGTCTCCTCCAAAGTCCCGCTGACCTGGGTGGGGCCGATCAGCCGCCGGGTGCTGGAGCGTTATCGACTCAAGGCCAGCGGTGGCGGGTCAGGTTGAATGACCCCACCGCCTCCCGACGAACGCGAACGGGTTAAACTCATTCAGCCGGATGAGTTGCGGGAATGGATCGTGCACGAAGACGACGATGTCCTGGTGTTGAACAAGTCGGGCGAGGTGGTGTGTCATCCGTCCAAGGCCGGTCCGTGGTCGAGCGTGGTGGGAGCCGCCCGGGAATACACCGGGTTACCCACCATGCACCTGGTGTTTCGGCTCGACCGCGAAACCAGCGGCGTGGTGGTGCTGGCGAAGAACGCGACCACGGCGAGCCGGCTGCAGACGGCGGTGCAGCGGCGGCGCGTGCGCAAAAGCTACCGGGTGATCCTGCACGGTGTCCTAGCGGCGCCGCTCACGGTCGATCAGCCCCTGGGCCCGGACGAGGCTAGCCCGGTATGGACCAAGGACGTGGTGCGAGCGGATGGTCGGCCGGCGGTGTCGCATTTCACGCCGCTGAGCACGGGCCGTGGGTTTACTTACGCGCGGGTGGAGATTGAGACCGGTCGCAAGCACCAGATTCGCGCCCACGCCCAGTGGCTCGGGCACGCGGTGGTGGGAGACAAGATCTACGGTTCGGACGAACGTCTCTACATCGAGTTTATCGAGACGGGTTGGACGGCGGCGTTGGCGCAGCGCCTGTTGCTGAGTCGTCAGGCGTTGCACTGTGCGGAGATCGACCTGACGGCGGTGGACGGTGGAATTTACCGCGCCGACCTGCCGGCGGACCTGCGGGCGTTTGCGCACGAGGCCGGCCTACCGCTGGCTTGATCAGAGTGCGCGCAGCGCGGCCTCGATGGCCGCCCGCTGCGCGGCAATGCGCCGGGGCAAGTCCACGGTCGAGGGCGACTCGGTGGTGTAGGACAGCGTCGTGTGGTGGTGGCGCAGGTAAATCGCTTCCGGCCACGTTTCGCGCAGGAGGGGATCGCTGACCGGGCGAATGATGCCGGGTTGGTCGATGGGGCGGCCATCGATCACCTCACCGGGCTCGACCGGCAGATCATGAGTGGCCGCCGCGAGCATGGCCGGTGCGAGGGAGAGACGCTGCTGCGGGTTCAGCTCGTAGAGATAGAAGCCGGTGGCCTCCCAGTCCTCGTGCAGGCAGATTGTCAGATCGAAGTTGGGCTGGCGCCGGAGCCAGGCCACGTGGCCGCGCACCTCCGCAGACTTAAGATCGAGATAGTCCCGGTTGAGATCGATGCCGGCGGCGTTGTCGCGGGTGCCGGCCCGAAAACCGGCCGGATTGAGCAGGGGCACCAGAAACCACGTGGCGCGGTCATCGAACGTGTCAGCCTCCAGCATCTCCAGCAGGGCGAGGGGCGGGGCGGGTTCATCGCCATGCACGCCGGCCGACAGATAGATCCGCGGGCGCCCGCCGATGGCGCGGCGGGTGAGGGCGACCAATGAGACGCCGTCGACAGTCGCAAGGGGTTCGACGCGAAACCCCCGGGCGGTGGCAGCGGCCACGCAACGTGCGACCAGGTCGGCGGGATCGAACGGGCAGGTTTTGACAGCGCTCACCCGGTGGTTCTTGCTGACCGGCTCCCCCAGCCACAAGCCCGGGTTTGTCATCATGTCCACTGTTCGCGTTCGATTTGCTCCCAGCCCGACGGGCTTCTTCCACATCGGCAGCGCCCGCACGGCGCTGTTCAATTGGCTCTATGCCCGGCACACGGGCGGGACGTTCGTGCTGCGGGTGGAGGACACCGACAAGGAGCGCAACAGCGAGGCCTACCTCAACGTCATCTATGACAGCCTGCGCTGGCTTGGCCTCAACTGGGACGAGGGCCCGCTGGTGGGCGGCCGTTATGGTCCCTACCGGCAAAGCGAGCGCGCCACGATCTACGCGGAGTATCTGGAACAACTGCGGGCGGCAGGCCGGGTCTATGAACAGGACGGCGCGCAATGGTTTCGCATTTCCGGCGAGCCGCAGGTGATCGACGACGCCATCCGCGGCCGGGTGGAACGCACCGAGGAGAAGGACTTCGTGATCGTGCGCTCGGACGGCAATCCGGTGTTTCACCTCGTCAACGTCGTCGACGACATCGCTATGGGCATCACGCACGTGATCCGCGGGGAGGACCACCTGTCCAACACCTCGAAGCACACGGAGCTCTTCAAGGCATTCGGGGCGCCGCTGCCGACTTTTGCCCATATCCCGTTGATCCTCAAACAGGACGGTCCAGGGAAGATGTCGAAGCGGGACCAGGGCGCCCTGATCGAGGAATACCAGCAGCGCGGCTTCCTGCCGGAGGCGGTGGTGAACTACCTCTGCCTGCTGGGTTGGAACCCGAAGGACGATACGGAGAAAATGCCGATCGCGGAGGTGATCGACCGATTTGATTTTCCGGGGGTCAACCAGAGCAATGCCCGCTTCGACGAGAAGAAGATGGCGCACCTCAACATGACCTACCTCTTGGAATTGCCGGCGGGCGACTATCTCGCCAGGGCCCGCGAGCTGTTCGCGGGCCAGCCGGAGACGGCAGCGGTCTTGGCGGCGGCCGCCGACGACACGTTTGCCGACGTGATCGCGATCAGTCAGCCCAAGGTGCGTGGTCTGGATGAGCTGCCGGATTACACCGTTTATTTCTTCACGGAGGAGTTTCCCTGGAATCCCAAGGCGATTGCCAAGGTGTTCAAGAAGGGCGAACCCCTGGCACGGCTGGCCGAGCTGCGGGACCTGCTGGCCGGACTCGACCTGGCCGATGAAGCGGGCGTCGAGGAGGCGATCAAGGCTGCGGCCGAG
>Ga0181601_10002710_pt1 | contig 15124 bp, 15 predicted proteins | sample 041ome_8_FD_133020 | JGI IMG/M metagenome (GOLD analysis project Ga0181601, IMG submission 133020) | Coastal salt marsh microbial communities from the Groves Creek Marsh, Skidaway Island, Georgia - 041407BS metaG (megahit assembly) | ecosystem: Environmental > Aquatic > Marine > Intertidal zone...
CATGCAATTCCAACGCAATTCGTTCAACGCCACATTCATTGGCCAAAGCGACGATTTCGGTCCAAAACGGGATCAGTTTTTCATTCCACTGATAATTCAAAATTGCTTGGGTTTCAGGCGGCCAGCTGGAGACGACCCAATTTGGCATCGTATCTGTCGGATTGCCCGCAGGCAAACCGGACATGGTACAAACTGTTTTGATTCCCATTTCGCCCGCCACGCGGATGGTATCTTTTAACCCTTGGCCTTGGGCGGGAACTGTCGGATGCAACGGGTTTCCATTGGCGTTCAAGCTGATGATGTCCAAGCCGCGATCAGAAAACGCAGATTGGAATTCTTTTTGCTTAGCCGCATTGCCCAGCATTGATTTCAAATCAAAATGCGGTGCGGTTGACCAACCGCATGTATTTACCTCAATCCCGCTGACGCCCATGCGTACTGCGTGATCCAGCATTTCGATAAAGGGCATGCCGCCCAGGCTGTCTGATACGAATCCTAATTTCATTTGTAAAACTCTGGTTTTTTCATCATGTTGACGGGGGTTTTGACCCCGGATTGCAAGGCTTTGACGCCAGCTTGCGCAACGAAGGACGCGCAATAGCCATCCCAACAATCCGCGCCGCTTTCAGGAAAAATGCCTGTGTTGACAAAATCCAAAAAGGCACGGTTTTGGCGGCGATAGGCTTCGGCATAGCGATCGCGCCAATCGGCGTCATATTTCACATGATTGGCTAACGCGCTGTCGATACGGGTGTAATTGACAGGGTTCATTGACATAGATGCCTTTTCCCCGACCAATTCTGCACGCACGTCATAGCCATAGGCCGCGTTGTTGTTGATTTCGATGTTCACCAATTGACCATCGACGGTTTCCAGCACCATCATCACAGGGGCAACAAGCGTATCCGACCGTTTTGGTTGGAATGCAGAGATCGACGCATATTCCGCGCCCAATACGTGACGCACAACGTCGAATTCATGGGGTGCCGAGTTGGTGATCGCCATTGCACCGGTGAAATCCGCCGCAGGGGTTTCCACGTTGCGGTGGAAATTGTGCATCATCAACGGACGTCCCAACGCGCCATTTGCCAATGCGTTTTTCATGTCAACATAGGATTGATCATAGCGGCGCATAAAACCCAGTTGGATAAACTGGCGGCCCGCGGATTGTTCCGCGTCCATGACCTGGATGCATTCGTCAACAGATTGCGACAATGGCTTTTCACACAGTGCAGGTTTGCCCGCAGCAATCGCCCTGAGGCTTAGCGGAGCGTGGGTAAAATCTGGGCTGGCGATAATGACTGCGTCCACGTCATCGCGATCAATCACGCCGTTTGGATCGGTGGAAATATCCGCCGCACCCAATGCATCGGCGACCGATCTTGCGCGTGCCGTATCCATATCGCACACCACTTGTAGCGTCGCGCTGGGCATGTCTTGGGCGATGATCTTGGCGTGATCTGCACCCATAAGTCCTGTACCAATAACGGCAATCGGAATGGACATTGTGTCATCCTTTTTCTGAAATTCCAATTTTTGCGGTACAAGAAAATGCTGTCGAACACCAAAGTTTTGCCAGTCAAAAAATGATGTAAATCAAATCAAATTTTGATCTGTTATCCTATTTGCCATTTACGTGTTTGGAAAAATAGGTAACATGTCATGTAATTTCATAAAGCACCAAGGCGCACCCGATGGCACAGGCGAAAAATATCTTATTCATAATGTTCGACCAACTGCGGTGGGATTATCTAAGTTGTTATGGTCACCCACATTTGCACACGCCAAACATCGATAAATTGGCGTCACAGGGGGTTAGGTTTGACCGCGCCTATATTCAGTCGCCCTTGTGCGGACCGTCGCGGATGTCGACCTATACGGGGCGATACGTGCATAGCCACGGTGCGTGTTACAACCACTTTCCGTTAAAAGTGGGTGAACGGACTATGGGCGATTACCTGCGTGATCAAGGAATTGGATGTTGGTTGGTGGGCAAAACGCATATGTCGGCCGATGCCGAAGGCATGGCGCGCCTTGGTTTAGAACCCGATAGCATCATTGGCGCACGCGTTGCGGAATGTGGATTTGATGTGTTTGAACGCGATGACGGGATGCGGCCCCAAGGGCCAGATGGATTTTATGATCCAGGCGGGGCGTTGAAATATAACGAATATCTGCGGTCAAAAGGATATGACAGTGATAACCCTTGGCATGACTATGCCAATTCTGCGATCGATGCTGATGGCAATGTTTTGTCGGGTTGGTTTTTGAAAAACTCAAACCTGCCTGCCAACATTGCCGAAGACGATAGCGAAACGCCCTATTTGACGCGGCGCGGTATCGAATTTATCGAAACGCAGGGCGATAAACCGTGGTGTTGTCATCTGTCATATATCAAGCCGCACTGGCCCTATATTGTGCCAGAGCCCTATGCCAGCATGTATGGACCAAAGGATTTCCTAGCCCCTGTCAGATCCGAGGCGGAAAAGACGGGCCATCCTGCTTTTGTCGTGATGCAAGAGGCCCCCGTGTCACGCGCTTTTTCACGCGATGACGTGCGCGAAAAGGTGATGCAGGCCTATATGGGTTTGATCAAGCAATGTGATGATCAAATGGGCGTTTTGTTCGATTATTTGGAACGGTCTGGCCGCATGGATGATACCATGATCGTAATTACATCGGATCATGGTGATTACATGGGCGATCATTGGATGGGGGAAAAGACCTTTTTCCACGACGCAGCCACCAAAGTGCCGATGATTATTTATGATCCGTCTTCTGCCGCAGATGCCACCCGCGGTACTGTCTATGACGGCATCGTAGAATGTATTGACCTTGCGCCCACCTTTCTTGAGGTTGCAGGCGGCGATCCGACCGCAGTTGATCACATTCTGGAAGGCACGTCCTTGATCCCAATCTTACATGGTACAACCCATGATTTGGGCAAGGATTACGTTTTTTGTGAATATGATTTCTCGATGCGTCCGATCGCAAACCGGTTATCTTTGAACAATGCGGACGCACGATGCTTTATGATTGCCAATAGGAAATGGAAGCTGATCCATTTTGATGGCGGCTTGCGTCCAATGTTGTTTGATCTAGAAAACGACCTGGGCGAAATTCATGACGTTGCCGAGGATCCCGCAAATGCCGACGTTATTGCCGAAATTTATCAGGCCTTTCACCATTGGGCGCGGCGTCCCGCACAGCGGACCACGGTTTCCAACGAGGCCATCACCAAGATGCGCAGCAAAGCCAGCACCAAAGGTGTCACCATCGGAGTGGTCGATGAAGGGGACACGCCCCACGAATTGACCGCCCATTACCGCGACAGGCGTGCACGCAAGTGGCAAGATATCGTTGGGACGTCCTGACATAAAATGCGCCCCATGATCAAACTCAGGGGCGCAGTGATCGTGCGTTAGAACCGATAAGATGCCATCAAGCTGACATAGGGAAAGAATTTGTTTTTGTTCAAATTGCTTTCCACATTTGCCATTTCACGATCCAGATCAGCCTGTGAAATGCCGCCCCCTGCGGTGGCTGATGCGCTAAAGCCATTGTTAAGGATTGCCCCGACTTCGGCGCCGATGGTCCAATTTGTGCCAACGGTCCAATCATAGCCAACGGTGACCCTTGGCGAAATTTGACGTGCAAATTTAACGGTCCCGTCAATTGTACCCGAGCTATATGATCTTCCGCCAATATCCGTTGCCGCACTAATCGTTGATTTGATTTTCACATCAGTATTCGATGAAAAAATACCACCAGATAGCCGCAGACCGCTGTTCATTGGATAATAATCCATCAACAGGCCAATTCCGTCCAAATTGCCGCTAACATCATAGGTAACGCCATCTTCGGTTTGTGACGATTTTTGCGAAACACCGCCTGCAAAAAACCCACGAAAGCCCAATTCAGTGGATTGGCGATAAGACAATTGAATTTGCGGGCCAACGGTTGATATGCCCAAACCTGCGGCCATTTGTCCCTGTTGCGCCGAAGCTTGTGTACTTGCAGCGGCTACAATAGCTGCCGCGATCCATTTAAGTTTCATAAAATACCTCATAAAATAAAAAAAAGCCCCCAAATACTCGGGGGCTTTAGGAGATTCAATTTTTGTGAAAAATCAATCTTCAGATTTTTCTTTTGGCTCTTCTTTGATTTCTTCGCCGGTGGTTTGGTCGACAACTTTCATCGACAAACGCACCTTGCCGCGATCGTCAAAGCCCAACAGTTTGACTTTGACCTCTTGGCCTTCTTTCAACACATCGGATGGATGGTTCAGGCGGCGGTTTTCGATTTGGCTGACGTGAACCAGACCATCGCGTTTGCCAAAGAAGTTCACAAAAGCACCGAAATCAACGACCTTAACGACTTTACCGTCATAAATGCCGCCAACTTCTGGTTCTGCGACGATTGAATAGATCATGTCATACGCAGTTTTGATGGATGCTCCGTCAGGTGACGCAATCTTGATTGTGCCGTCTTCGCCGATATCAACCTTTGCACCAGATGTTTCCACGATCTCACGGATCACTTTACCACCTGAACCGATCACTTCACGGATTTTATCCACTGGAATGTTCATGGTTTCAATGCGTGGGGCGTGAACGCTGAATTCGCCTGCTTCGGTAATCGCTTTGGACATTTCGCCCAAGATATGCAGACGGCCTTCTTTGGCTTGGGCCAGTGCAGTTTTCATGATTTCAGGTGTGATGCCTGCAACCTTGATGTCCATTTGCAGCGACGTGATACCGTTTTCTGTACCGGCCACTTTGAAATCCATGTCGCCCAGATGATCTTCGTCACCCAAGATGTCGGTCAAAACCGCATAGGATCCGTCGTCTTCCAAAATCAGACCCATTGCAACACCGGCAACCGGGGCTTTCAATGGAACGCCTGCGTCCATCATGGACAAGGATCCACCACAAACAGATGCCATCGAGGATGACCCGTTTGATTCAGTGATTTCTGATACAACGCGGATTGTGTATGGAAAATCGGTTGCCGCAGGCAATACCGCCTGAAGCGCGCGCCACGCCAATTTGCCGTGACCGATTTCACGACGACCAGGTGATCCCACACGACCAACCTCGCCAACCGAGTAGGGAGGGAAGTTGTAATGCAACAAGAAATTCGAACGTGAATTGCCGTGCAACGCGTCGATGATTTGTTCGTCATCGCCTGTGCCCAATGTGGTCACAACCAGACCTTGGGTTTCACCGCGTGTGAACAGAGCGGACCCGTGGGTGCGTGGCAATAGGCCTGTTTCACAAACGATCTGACGCACGTCTGTTGTTGAACGGCCATCGATACGTTTGCCGGTTTTAACAACGTCACCGCGCAGGATGGACGCTTCTAGCTTTTTCATTGCGGACCCAAGGTTCGCATCTTCTAGCTGTTCTTCGCTGAGCGCGGCTTTGATCGCTTCGCGGGCTGCTGCGACTGCTGCAACACGCTCTTGCTTATCTGACAACGCAAATGCAGCGCGCATTTGTGTTTCGCCTGCTGCTTTGACTGCCGCGTACAGATCAGAATAATCTGGCGCTTGGAAATCAAACGGCTCTTTCGCCGCGGCTTCGGCCAGATCAATGATCAGGTCGATGACAGGCTGGATTTGTTCGTGCGCAAAAGTGACCGCGCCCAACATTTCGTCTTCGGTCAATTCGTATGCTTCGGATTCAACCATCATGACGGCGTCTTTGGTGCCCGCAACAACCAGATCCAGACGTTGTTCTGGGTTGGAACGCAGGTGATCCATGTCATCTACGGTTGGGTTCAAAACATATTCGCCATCGACAAAACCAACGCGACAGCCTGCAACAGGGCCCATGAACGGAACACCGGACAGGGTCAACGCCGCAGAGGCCGCGATCATTGCAACGATGTCAGGGTCATTGACCAAATCGTGGCTAAGAACGGTACACATGACCAGAACTTCGTGTTTGAAACCTTCTGCAAACAAAGGACGGATCGGGCGGTCAATCAAACGTGCGGTCAGCGTTTCTTTTTCGCTTGGACGTGCTTCGCGTTTGAAAAAGCCACCAGGGATCTTGCCGGCGGCATAGTATTTCTCTTGGTAATGAACAGTCAGAGGGAAAAAGTCCTGACCCGGTTTCATTTCTTTGGCGAAAGTCACGTTTGCCATGACAGATGTTTCGCCCAATGTAGCAATCACTGTGCCGTCGGCTTGACGTGCAACTTTGCCGGTTTCCAGTGTCAGCGTTTCTTCGCCCCACTGCATAGATTTTTTCGATACTTCAAACATCAATGTTTCCTTATCGGCCCAATGGCCATGAACATAGGGGGCGGATTCCCCCTGACCCGTCATCTTATATTCCGGGCGCTGGGTCTGGGCGCCTGATCTCAGATGGGGCGCGTATATATGAGAATTGCGTTCAGGGAAAGACCATAAGTATGATGGATTGCTGGTCGCAAATCGTCGCTAGAATTGCGCACTAGGTGCATACCACCTCCTACGCGGATATGATCACTGATAGATCCGGACATAAAAAAACCGCGCCCCGTGGGACGCGGTTTCAAAATCCAGCTTGGATCAAGCTTAACGGCGGATGCCTAAGCGTTTGATCAAGTCTTGGTAACGCTGCTCTTCTTTACCTTTTAGGTAATCAAGAAGCTTACGACGCTGCGCAACCATTTTTAAAAGACCACGGCGGCCGTGGTTGTCTTTTTTATGGGTTTTGAAGTGTTCGGTCAGCGTTGTGATACGTGATGTTAGGATTGCAACCTGAACTTCGGGCGAACCTGTGTCGCCTTCTTTGGTTGCGAATTCTTTCATGACGCGTGCTTTTTCTTCTGCAGTAATCGACATCGGGGTCTCCTATTCGTTAAAGGGTTAATGGCACAAGCCGGGATGTCGTCCAGCATGGCCCATGGAGGTGTGCCTGAATCACATGGATCAGACCGAGTCTTCTTAATGGAAAATCATGAAAATGGAAAGGATTGATTTAACGGGCCTGTAGGCTGATCACCGAGGCATCAAAAGGTGTCTCGCTATAAACCGTCAATTGCGTGACCCCATCTAATGTAATGCTGTATTGGTCCACGTCCGTTTGATCAATCGACACAGTGACCGTTTCCGGATCATCCACTTCGAAAATGATCTGATCTTGAGAGGGGTCAAAATCCATAATCTTGGCCACTGCCTCCAATGTTGGTGGTGTCGTCACATGGATCACCGTATCTGCGCCATCACCCGTGGTAATCACATCGGATGTGTCAGATTGGATGGTATCGTCACCCGACCCACCATTCAAAAAATCACCGCTGCCATCGCGTCCGGTCAAAATATCATTGCCTTCGCCACCAAAAAGGCTGTCTTGGCCCGTACCACCAATCAGCGTGTCATCGCCGTTATTGCCATGCAGCGCATCATCGCCTATGTCGCCCAAGAGGTAATCATTCCCTGCGCCTGCGATCAGGGTGTCGTTGCGGTCCCCGCCTGACATTGTATCGGCACCAAACCCGGCCCGGATGTGGTCATGCCCCCCATCACCCGAGAGAGCATCGTTGCCATCTTCTCCGACAAGTCTGTCGTCGCCATCGCCCCCCGAGTATGTCGTCGTTGCCTGCGCCGCCTATCAATTCATCATCGCCGCCATGGCCGAATAATGTGTCATCGCCGTCGGCGCCGTGAAAACGGTCATACCCGTCAGACCCGTCCATCATATCATTCAGAAAACTGCCCATCATCACATCCGTAGATGATTGAGGAACGGCCCAATCGCCCAAAATGGGAATGAATTCGATTTGGGCAAGGATCTGGATTGTCAAATACACCAAGATTGTGGCACCCATCACAGATCCCAAACCAAAGGCCAAGCCGCGCAGAAAATTCAACCACAACATCCGCCACGTGCTGTTATAATCACGCAGCAATTTGTGGTCCAAGATTTCACGCAGGGCTTTGGTTAGGTCATCAGTGTCAGCCATCGGCAAGATCCCAGATCTGTGGTTGCTGGGCATAGGCAATATACAGCGGATGTTTCGGATGCCCCGTCGCAGTCAGGCCCAGATGATAAATGGGTTTTGTTATCTGCGCTAACAGCGCGCGCACGTGTTGACCCCGATCCAAGTGTTCCCCATGCGACCCCCACGCCGCGACCACAGTATCGGCCCAGTCACACGCGTCCCGAATGGCTGCATCATTTGCCGGTCCAATCGGATCAGCGGCGGCGCGCATTTTCTTGGGGTCGGTGTCGCGCCATGCAAAAATATTGGTCACACAAAACGCCCCATACCCCAACGTGCGGGCCCGACGTTCACAGCGCTCCACCGTTGGATCATTTTGCACCTCGGTCGCGGTGGACGGGTTGAGCATAACAAAATGCACCCTGCGGCCGCCTGCATCCCAGACACGCGTCAAACTATAGCGATATTTTTCACAATCCGAATAAATAGCCACTGACGCCGCATCGTTTTTTTGGTGTGTCTTTGTGATCATTTCACCATCTCGGGCCATGTGCTTAAAGGTATTCCATACTTATGTATGTGCCGCAGCTGTGTTACCTTTTTAACCATTTCATCGGTATTGTTATAATTGTTAATTTCATTGTCGCGTTATTTACGGTCGGATTAATGTACAGTATTTCTGTCTGCTGTCGATGCTTGCCATGGTCGGACGACGAAAACGAAAATAATTGCTACAACACTTAATCCGGCAAGACAAAGACGCGGCTGGGGTGCAGCTCGCCTGATTTATAAATACCCACGGCCACCGGGACACCGTTATAGGATGCCCAACATTCTTCGCCATATTCGACATCATGGGCAAAGACCATTCCAGGGTTACCATTGCGCAATCGCGCGGCACCTTGGTCGCTACAGGTCACTTCGGGTAATCCATCCAACCCCACTTGGATCGGCAAAAGATGTTGGTCCAACTCGGGCGTCTTGGCCAAGGCGTCGATTTGGTCAACCGTTACACAGTCGGATGTTTCAAACGGACCCGACCAAATGCGGCGCAACCATTTGACATGACCATAACAGCCCAGAGCCGCCCCCAGATCACGGGCTATGGACCGCACATAGCCGCCTTTGCCACAGACCATTTCCAACACAACATGATCGGCGTCGGGACGATCCAGCATGATCAGGCTGTCCACGTAAAGTGCACGCGCCTCTAACTTAATATCTTCGCCGTCGCGCGCCAATTTATAGGCCCGTTCGCCGTCAATCTTGACGGCAGAGAACTTTGGCGGCACCTGTTGGATGTCGCCCAAAAATGCGTTCAGCTGGTCCTTGATCTGATCGTCACTGGGGCGCAGATCGCTTTGTGCGATGACTTCGCCCTCGGCGTCATCGGTGTTGGTGGCAACGCCCAAGGTGACCGTGAATTCATAGGCTTTCAACGCATCGGTTATATAGGGCACGGTTTTCGTGGCCTCGCCCAAGGCAACGGCCAACACGCCTGTTGCCTCTGGGTCCAAGGTGCCTGCATGGCCGGCTTTGTTCGCGCCAAAGGCCCATTTGACTTTGTTCACCACGGCGGTTGATGTCATCCCAGCGGGTTTATCAATCGCGATCCAACCCGAAATATCGCGACTTTTTTTCTTGCGTGCCATGTCTGTTCCATCGATTTCGTTCAGGTTGCCCTACAAAATGGAGGGGCCGCGGTCAATCGCCCCTGCGCGAAAACATCCGCCCATCGATAACCATCAAGCCCAGACCAATTAAAAGCATACCAAAAATGTGGCTTAGATGCAGCGTTTCGCCCAAGAACAAAATCCCCAAAAGGATCGCCGACACAGGCACCAAAAACGTCACCAATGAAATATTGGTGGCCCCCGCACGATCCAGAATCTTGAAATAAAAGATATAGGCGAAAGCAGTACACAGAATGGACAATCCCAAGATGGACCATATGACAGGCCAAGACGGGAACGCCATGTCAAAAGGCTGATCCACCCAAATTGCGATAGGCCACAAAAAGATGGACGACATTGTCACTTGACCCATTGCGACCAAAATCGGGTCGACCCCCATGCGCCGAAACCGTCGTCCAAAGACGGTGGCAAACCCATAGGACAATGCCGCACCAAGTGATGATATCTGCCCCCAGATGTTTTCATGCAAACCTGCCAAGGCATCGGTGCCAATCATTGCAATGACCCCCAATAACCCCAATGCAACACCCAACAATCGCATCCCGCTAAACCGTTCGTCGGACAAAAACACGCCTGCCACCAAAATGGTGAACAAAGGTGTGGTCGCATTTAAGATCGACGCCAAGCCTGATGAGATGGTGACCTGAGCATTGACAATCAGACAAAAAGGGATTGCGTTGTTGATCGCGCCCATCACTGCGAAACTGGCCCATACGCGCCACCCCAACACAACCGATCGCCCCGTGGCCAAGACGAAAATCCACAACGCCACCGCCGCGACCGACACCCGCACCGCGACCAAAGTAATGGTAGGGATTTCGCGCAAAATGATCGCGTTAAAGAAAAACGATCCGCCCCAAATCAAAGACAGAAAGATCAACATCGCCCAATCCACTGGTGTCATGCGCATCGTGCGTATCCAAACCTAAACTTGCGTTACAAACCGTGGCCCATGCCATATGTGTGCTAGATCTTTCATCTTTGTCTTAAATACTCAATCCGAAACCTGCCAAAAAAAACGACGACCGGAAAATTTGCATTCCGGTCGCCGTTGGCTTTTTAAAGCAGTCGATGAAACGATCAGACCGACAAACAGACGTATTTCATTTCCAGGTAATCTTCGATCCCGTGATGGCTGCCTTCGCGGCCCAGACCGGATTGTTTGACGCCGCCGAAGGGGGCGACTTCGGTTGAAATGATACCTGTGTTCACGCCGACGATGCCGTATTCCAAGGCTTCGGCCACTTTGTACACGCGGCTTAGGTCTTTGGCATAGAAATAAGATGCCAACCCAAAGATGGTGTCATTGGCCAATTCGATCACCTCGTCCACGGTTTCGAATTTGAACAAAGGCGCAAATGGGCCAAACGTTTCTTCGGTCGCAACCGCCATGTCACGAGTCGCGCCTGTGACGATTGTGGGGTTGATGAAATTGCCGGGGCCTTGGTTGAAGTCGCCACCCAAAATGACCTTGGCGCCTTTGGATGTGGCGTCGGCCACATGTTCTTGGACCTTGGCAATCGCGTCGGTGTTGATCAATGGTCCCAGTGCTGTGCCAGGCTCTAGACCATCGCCCACTTTCAACGCAGCAACCGCCGTGCGTAGCTTTTCGGCAAAGGCATCATAAACGCCCGCTTGGACATAGATGCGGTTTGCACAGACGCAGGTTTGGCCGTTGTTGCGGAATTTGCACATGATCGCGCCTTCGACGGCGGCGTCCAAATCGGCGTCATCAAACACGATGAACGGGGCGTTGCCACCCAGTTCCATGGAACATTTCATCACCTGATCGGCCGCTTGGCGTAACAGAATGCGGCCCACTTCGGTAGAACCGGTAAAGGTCAATTTGCGCACGATTGGGTTTTCACAGAATTCTTTGCCAATCTCGGACGAACGTGACGACGGGATGATCGACAAAACGCCCTTTGGCAAGCCCGCGCGATCGGCCAAGACGCCCAAAACCAACGCAGACAGCGGTGTTTCCGCCGCAGGGCGCGCAACAAAGGCACAGCCCGCCGCCAAGGCAGGGCCCGCCTTGCGGGTGATCATCGCATTTGGAAAGTTCCACGGTGTGATCGATGCAGCCACGCCAATGGGTTGTTTCATCACCATGATGCGTTTGTCGCGTTGATGGCCGGGGATGGTTTCACCGTAAATACGTTTTGCCTCTTCGGCGAAAAATTCGATGAACGACGCACCATAACCGATCTCACCTTTGGCCTCGGCCAAGGGTTTGCCCTGTTCAGCGGTAAGAATCGTTGCCAGGTCATCGACGTTTTCCATCATCAGATCATACCAACGGCGCAAAATATTGGCGCGTTCTTTGCCCGTCATGGCGGCCCATTCCTTTTGCGCTTTTCCTGCGGCTGCGATGGCCGCCGCGGCTTGGGCGCGGGAAAAATCTGCAACGTCTGCAATGACATCGCCGCGCGCGGGGTTGGTCACAGCAAAGGTTTGACCGCCGTCGCCGTCCACCCATTCCCCCGCCAAATAGCCTTGGGTCGCCAAAAGTGTTGGGTCCTTAAGTAAGGATTTCAGATTGGTGATATCGTTCATTTTCACGCCCTCGCATAATTTGTCGTGCATAGGCAAACCAACTCTGACAGAGTTTGTCCAGTAGCTGAGGAAAAAAATATGATCAAAAAAGACTATGATGACGCCTATGCCAATGCCGCTTATATCCCGAATGCAGAGGGGTTCATTACGGACTGGACAACGCAAGCCGCTGAATTTAGGGATGAATTCTTATCCAAGGGGCAGGCGAAACTAGGCGTAAGCTATGGACCTAGTGACCGCCAAGTTTATGATATTTTTATGCCATCCGATGCGCCAAAAGGGACCATGATCTTTGTTCACGGCGGGTATTGGCGTCGATTTGATCGATCATTTTGGTCCCATTTTGCCAAGGGCGCTCTGGCGCGGGGGTGGCAAGTTGTGATGCCGTCCTATGATTTATGCCCCGATGTATCGATTGCCGATATCACCGCCCAAATCAAAGCAGCTGTTTTGCAAATTGACCAGACAACGACAGGTCCGATCACATTGTCGGGGCATTCTGCGGGCGGGCATTTGGTCGCCCGCATGGCGAAGGTTTTGCCACAACCCGTGTTGGATCGCGTCAAACACATCGTGTCCATTTCCCCCGTTGGCGACTTGCGCGATCTGATCCATACCGAAATGAACAATGACTTTGGACTGACACTTGAAACCGCTGTGGCCGAAAGCCCTGCGTTGCAGGCGCTGCCGCGCATGTCTGCAACTGTCTGGGTCGGCGGGTCAGAACGGCCCGTTTTCATTGAACAAGCCAAACAATTGGCCAAGGCATGGAGCTGTGATCTATGGGTCGATCAGCCCACCCACCATTTTGATGTGATCGACGCGTTGAAAGACCCGACAAGCGCGATGGTGCTGCGATTGACACCGGAATAAACAGGTCACGCAGACCTTAAAATTTCGCTTGCTAAGCGATGGGTTTGGGCGCTAAGAAAATGCAGGCTCGGGCGATGGCGTCGCCCAAGATCTGTGGCCTCCCCAGATCTGAGTCGCATTCCAAATTATGTCCTGTACGCCGGGACCTTCTTTTGTACGGCAATGGAGGGTCTGATGACTACACGTCCGGAAATGTACCGTTTTCACAACGGTGAAAAAGCAACTCTACAATTCGAAATCTCAGAATACGAAACCCGCGTGGCAAAGCTGCGTGCGATCATGGCTGATCATGGCGTGACCGCGGCGGTGTTCACATCGATGCATTCCATCGCCTATTATTCGGGGTTTTTATACTGTGCCTTTGGCCGCCCCTATGGCTTGGTCGTGACCGAAACAGAATGTGTCACAATCTCGGCCGGTATTGATGCGGGCCAACCATGGCGGCGCAGCTTTTGCGACAACATCACCTATACCGATTGGCAGCGTGACAATTACTGGCGCGCGATTGCCTCGGTCACAGGTGCGGGCAAAACCGTAGGCTACGAAGGCGATCATTTGACCTTGGTCCAACGCGACAAGCTTGAGGATTTTCTGAAACCCGCCGCGACACTAGATATTTCCGTGGCCGTGATGCGCCAACGCATGCACAAATCCGCCGCCGAAATCGCATTGATCCGCGAAGGGGCACGCGTCGCCGATGTGGGCGGCTATGCGATCCGTGACGCCGTCAAAGAAGGCGTGCGCGAAATCGATGTCGCCATGGCGGGCCGCGACGCGATGGAGGCAGAGATAGCCAAATCCTTCCCCGATGCCGAATACCGCGACACATGGGTGTGGTTCCAATCAGGCATCAACACCGATGGGGCACACAACCCTGTGACGGGCCGTGTCTTGCAACGCGGCGATATCCTGTCTCTGAACACATTCCCAATGATTTCAGGGTATTACACCGCGCTCGAACGCACAATGTTCGTGAAAGAGGTCGATCCAGCATCTTTGAAAATCTGGCAAGCCAACGTTGCTGCCCATGAATACGGCATGAGCCTGTTAAAACCCGGCGTCAGCTGTGCCGAGGTCACGTACAAAATCAACGAATTTTTCCAAGAACGCGATTTGCTGCAATATCGTACCTTTGGCTATGGCCATTCGTTCGGCGTCTTGTCGCATTACTATGGCCGCGAGGCGGGTCTGGAATTACGCGAAGATATCGACACTGTGTTGGAACCCGGCATGGTGATTTCGATGGAACCGATGCTGACCATCGCCAACGACCAACCCGGCGCGGGCGGGTACCGCGAACACGATATTTTGGTGATCACCCAAGACGGCAACGAAAATATCACCGGCTACCCCTACGGCCCCGATTTCAACGTGGTTGGGTAATCACAACGACCAAAACTTACATAACGGTTCGCCAGTGTAAGCCGACTTTGGGTGGCGCGAAAGCGCCTCCCGTTTTGCCGAAGGCAAACCTTTGGTTTGACGGGGGCGGTCGGCGCTTGCCAATCTATCGATTGGCATGGGGTGTAAATCCAGTGCGGTCATGATTTATTAAGACTCTGTTTTAGGTGCACAGGCATTCCTCCACGCGATCACGCGGGCCGCAGGTCCGTCGGCGTGATCACTTGCTCGTCCCGAAAGATTGGTGTTTTTGACAGGTTGCGCGGTGCAGATCTTTTTTGGAATAGGGCGGGGTTGATTTGGGGAGCATAGTCACGACGCCTTTGGGTTTTGTTCGGTCCTTTCAGCCTAACACCCAACGGTCAACGCCCGCCTTTTGCAACGTGCGGTGTGCACCGACGCAATACCGACGCAATACCGACGTGATACCGATCGTCCAAAATCGGCTGGATTGCTTGCTCATCTGATCTATCTGCGATAGAGGAAGTCCATCTATTCACCCAATGGGACAGTGATGATGAGCAAAGACAAAAAACAGCCATGCCCCAAGGCGGAAACGCCCAAAGGCTTTCGTGATTATTTCGGGACCGAAGTCACCGAACGCGCAGAAATGTTGCAAAAAATCGCGGGCGTGTATCATCATTACGGCTTTGACGCTTTGGAAA
>Ga0181601_10002713_pt1 | contig 15106 bp, 15 predicted proteins | sample 041ome_8_FD_133020 | JGI IMG/M metagenome (GOLD analysis project Ga0181601, IMG submission 133020) | Coastal salt marsh microbial communities from the Groves Creek Marsh, Skidaway Island, Georgia - 041407BS metaG (megahit assembly) | ecosystem: Environmental > Aquatic > Marine > Intertidal zone...
ACAGATAAATTTTATGAAATTGGAATGAAAGAAACTATAAAAATAATTAAAGATGTTTTAGAGGACACACCAACTTACTTTACCTTTGATATAGATGGTATTGACCCAACTTTTGCTCCAGGAACAGGAACTCCTGAAGTCGGGGGGATTAATGTTCGTGAAGCACAGTTAATAATTAGACACGTAGATAGCTTAAATTTTATAGGTGCTGATGTAGTAGAAGTCTCCCCTCCATTTGATATAAATAATATGACATCACTTGTTGGAGCAACAATCGCATTTGAGATTTTATGTACTATGACTAAGACAAATTAATGATTAAAAATTCTAAAAAACACTTAAGAAATGTAGAAGAAAATTACTTACAACACATGGGTGCTGCATTAAAAATATCCATACAATTAATGATAGCATCAATACAGGCATTTTTTCACTCGATAATACCAGCACTATTTACAAAAAGCGCCTCTTCTAAAATTAAGGAATTATATTTATATATAGAGAGTAGAAAAAAATAATATTTTAATAATTAAACTTTATTATTTTAATCGTCAAATTTGGACATTCCAACACATAAAACATTTTTCAAAGATATAAAATCTGCATAGTTTTTTTTATTTATACCTCCAGTTGGAATGAAACATGCTTCTTTTAAAATATTTTCAATCGAAACAAGTTTTTTGTGTCCTCCAGCTAGATTTGCAGGAAAAAACTTGATATTCTTATAGCCATTATCAAGCAAATACATAAATTCTGAAATTGTTTCTCCTCCTGGAATATAGTTAGTAACTTTATTTTTTACCAAACTTGTAACTATTCCAGGTGATACAAAAAAATGAAACCCTGCGTCTTTACCTTTTAAATAATCTCGTTCAGATAAAATTGAACCGAGTCCAAAATTTATATTAGTAAAATTTTTATTTAATTCTTTTGCAATTTCAAATGAATTATCTTGTCTCAATGTAATCTCTATGTTCTTAATATTAGAGTTATTTGATAAGAGGACTTCTAACCTGTTAATATCATCATGTAATTCAGTGGTATTTAAGATTGGTAAAATTTGTTGTTTATTTAATTGAATTTCAAGATTTTTATTTAACATTAACTATAGCCCCTTTTTTCATTACAATTTTTGCTCCTATTTTACTTGCCTCATTAAGAGCTATTTGAGGGTTATTGGAAATTATAAAACTTGATAAATAAGCGGCATTATAACCATCTCCTGCACCAGATGTGTCTACAACTTTTTTTATGGGTTTATTTTTAATCATGTATTTTTTGTTTTTATAAAAAGAATAATTATATTCTTCATTTTTTCTATAGATAGCATGATAAATATTAAATTTTTTTAATATACACTGAAAAGTTTTGATGTTATTATTTTTTTTCCAGCAAACTAAGTCTTCACCAGAACAAAAAAGTATATCAATATTTGGAAGTATTTTATTCAAGTATAAATTTAAGTTCTTTTTTGACCATCTTTTGATTCGAATATTAAAATCAAATATAATTTTACTATTTTTTTTTCTTAAAACAGATAAATTTGTAATGAATTTATCTATATTTTTAAAATCTAATATTGATAATGTTATTCCCGTTAAATAAATATAATCAAATGTATATTTGTTTATAAATAAGCTTTTATTTATGTGATTAAAAAAAAAATTAGCTGCACTATCATCTCTCCAATAATAAAATTTTTTTTCTCCCCTTTTTGTATTCTTGATAAGGTATAAGCCTATTTCTTTAGAGGAAATTTTTTTAACTAAATCAGTATTTATTTTTTTTTTCTTAAAAAAACTAATAACACCTTTATTGATATCAGATGTACCTATTGCTGTTAAATAAAATTTATTAAAAATACTTTGGTCTAAATAAGAAGTAAAATTTAAAGTATCACCTGCTACAGAATAATTGTATAATTCTTTTTCTACATTTGTCATTTCAATCATGCATTCCCCAATTGAGCAAATTGTAGTTTTCATTCTATTATCAAAAATTATTCATGGTGAAAAATCTCTTCCATAACTGACCACCATTCTCCTTTTTTTCTATTTGGATCAGGTATTTGACAGGGGCCACAAATACTCCACCATTCCTGAACTTTTTTATTATTTGCCATTAATTGATTATCTCTTTCAATATCATTGCCATGATATTCCATATAACCAAAAAGCATATTATTGTGCAAATAAATAGAATAGTTTTTAAAATTAAGTTCTGTAAGATTTTCTAAAACTTCAGGCCATACTTTTGCATGTAATTTTTTATATTCTTCAATTTTATCATCTTTTATCCCAATTGTTACGCCAATTCTTAACATTTTAACCTCTACATTAAATATTTATTATTTAAATATTATAAAAACTTTTTGCTGTATTTGCAAAAATCATATTTTTTTCTGACTCTGAAAAATTATTACAACAATCCATAGCAAGATCAAACCAGTTACTATAGTTTTCTGCCATCGTTAAAACTGGCCAATCACTTCCCCACATAATTTTATTTGGTGAAAATAAATTTAAAATAAAGTCAATATAAGGTTGTATTTGAGTTTTTGTGTAATCCGCTCCAACTTCAGTTAAAACTCCTGAAAATTTACAAAATACATTTTGGTAACTAGATAAAGCTTGCATATCTTTTTTCCATTCATCAATTTCAGAATTTAGTATTTTAGGCTTTGCTATATGATCAATAACTATTGGTAAAAAATCAAATTTTTGAACAAATTTGATCAAATGTTTTAGGTGCTGAGGTCTGACTAAGGCATCAAATGTTAAATTTTTAGTTGCTAGATAATTTATGTTTTCATTTAAATTATCTTTTAACATCCATTCATCATTTTCTATATCATGAATCATAGGTCTTACACCTTTAAAGAATTTACTTTCACATAGCTTATCAATAGTTTCTTTTGTTTTTGGATTTTCTAAATCAACCCAGCCTACAACACCTGCTACAAATTCATTTTCTTCAGCTAGTTTAAGAGTAAATTCTGTTTCAGCAACTGTATCAGCTGCTTGAACAATAATTGTTTTAGAAATATTTTTTTCTTTAATCAATGGCTCTAAGTCTGATGGGAAAAAATCTTTATATAATTTCTTCATATCTGGAGTCATCCAGGAGTAATCCCCTCTTGAAAGTTTCCAAAAATGTTGATGACTATCTACGTACATTTAATTCCAATATGTGCCATTATTATAATCAAATTCTGCCAGAGAACTATTTTTAATTTTTACAGAATATCCTGGATTAGTTGGGGTAACATACCCACCGTTCTTAATAATAGCTGGATTATCAAAATGCTCGGAACAACTCTCAGCGTATTCACTTAAGAAAAGATCATTATTGGTGATAATGAATTTGTTAATTAGATTCAAATGTTGAACATATTCGCACAAACCGATACCGCCTGCGTGAGGAATAACAGGGGTATTAAATTTACTAGCGATCAATAAAACTGGTAAAATTTCATTTATACTTGCAATTCTACAACTATCAATTTGACAATAATCTAAAGATTTATTTTCAATAAATTGTTTAAAAATTACCTTATTTTGAATCATTTCACCAGTTGCTAGTTTTATATCTGGATGAGCATCTTTAATTTTTCGAAAACCAATTATGTCATCTGGACTGGTTGGCTCTTCATAAAACATAATATCAAATTGCTTTAATTGTTTTATATACTCAATTGTTTCATTAACACTCCAAACTTGATTAGAATCAACCATTAATTTATTATCTTTTCCAATAAGCTCTCTTACCAACTTACATCGATGAATATCTCTTTCAATGTCTTGACCAACTTTCATTTTAAAGTGCGTCCATCCTTTTTGTAAATTTTCCTTAACCAAATCTTTCATTTTATCATCTGAATAGCCGAGCCAACCCGCAGCAGTTGTGTACGCAGGAAAAATAGTTGAATTTAACTCATCTAAGTTGGAGGGTAAGTTTTGTTTTTTTTTATCTATGATCTCAGCTGCTTCTTTTTTTGTTATTACATCATCAATGTACGAAAAAGATAGCTTATCTAGTAACTGTTCTGTTTCTAAATCTATTATATATCTCCAGAGTGGTTTATTATAAATTTTAGAGATTAGATCCCATATAGCATTAAAAAAAGCAGCAGCAGCTAAGTGTGTTACCCCTTTTTGAGGACCTACCCATCTCAGTTGACTATGGTTTGTTACTTTCTCCCATATTAACCCAAGTTCTTTTTCAATTTCATGTACTTCTTTTCCTAAAATAAATTCTTTAAAATATTCAATAGATTTACAACACAGATCATTTCCTTTTCCAATTGTAAAAGTAGATCCTATTCCTGTAAAATCAGTATTCTCAGTTTCAATTGTTACATAGGTTGCAGAATAATCACAATCTACATGAACGGCATCTGTACCTAAATTATCTTTTGATGTTGGAAAACGAATATCTTGGGTTTTTATATTTGTTACTTTCATAATAAAGGGCACCTTTCATCAATTAACTTTTCCTTAAATAGATCACTCCATAAGTCATTAGGAATATTAAAGTTTAAGTAATCTAAATTTTGCTTAATTTGATCAGGTCTATCCATTCCTAATATCATAGAAGAGATTAATTTATTAGAATATGAAAACTGAATGGCTGCAGCTGGAACAGGGACATTATAATTTTCACAAATTTTTGAAATTTTCAAATATTTATTTTTAACTTCTTCTGGAATCGTATCATAAAAATAAGTAATATTTTCACCAATTCCCTTTGCAAGAATTCCTGAGTTAAATACTCCAGCAAGAATTATGCCAATATTATTTTTTTCAGCAATAGGAAAAAAATCGTTAAGTGCGTTTTGATCTAATAAAGAGTATCTACCTGCTAAAAGCATACAATCAAAATCACCAGCCTCTGCAAACTTTGCACAAATATCAGAGTCATTAATACCAACACCTATTGCCTTTATAACTTTTTCATCTTTAAGTTTTTGAAGTGCTTTATAAGCTCCTTCCATCGCAAGTTTAAAATAATGATCAACTTCATTTCCAAAATTAAATTTATCTACATCATGTATCAAGCATATATCAACTTTTGATACAGCCAATCTTATAAGTGACTGCTCAAAAGATCTCATAACTCCATCATAGGAATAATCTAAATGAGGTGAAAAATTTAATCCTCCTGCAAATCGACCCCTATCAATTTTTGACTCTTGTTGTGGAGTTAAATATCTGCCAACCTTAGTTGATAAATAATAACTATCTTCATCTACAGTTTTCAAAAAATTTCCTAAACGATGTTCACTTAAACCATATCCATAAAGTGGAGATGTATCATATAGGTTTATATTTGCTTCATAACATTTTTCTAATACCTGAAAACAATTTGGTTCTTCAAGATTTTCAAATAAATCTCCAAGAGGGGCTCCACCAAAACCAATTGCATTTAGATTAATGTTAGTTTTTCCAAGCTGTCTATTATTCATGTATATTTGCCATAATAGATGCGCTCATATCATCATAGTTGTGATTGTTTATTGTTTCTCCTACCACTTTAAAATCTTTCATTGTAATAATTCTATCAGCTAAGCCGATCATTTCTGGCATATCACTGGTTATTAAAATTATTGAGGTACCATTTTTAGATAAATTAATAATTAATTCATGCAAATATGCTTTTGTTTTAATATCAATCCCTACTGTTGGCTCATCTATAAACAAGATATCAGTTCCAGCAGCTAACCACTTAGCGACACTAATTTTTTGCTGATTGCCTCCAGATAAATTAGAGACTAATTGTTTATAAGAAGGAGTTTTAACTTCTAATTTTTTTACATATGGATCAACCTTATTATAAATAATACCGTTATTTAAAAAAGATAAAATCTTTTTTAACTTTGACCAAACCGTAATGCCTGCATTAGTTAAAACATCATGCATAAGTATTAAGCCTTCTTTTTTTCTGTCTTCACTAATGTAACCAATTTTATACTTTTCTAATGCCTCTTTAGGTGAGTGTATTTTTATTACTTCATTATTTAAAACGAGCTTTCCTGAAATAATTCTATCTAAACCTAAAAGACATTTAATTAATTCGGTCCTACCTGCGCCAACCAAACCATAAAGGCCTAAAATCTCTCCTTTTTTTAAGTTTAGGCTAATTTCTTTGTGCCCTAAGTCCGTGTTAATGTTTACTAAATCTAGTAAATTTTCTTTATTTTCATTTTGATTTTCTTTAGATTTGATAATTTGTTCATCTCTACCAATCATTAATTTTACTAATTTTTGCCTATCTAAATTTTTAATATTTTCAGAGACACAAGCATTTTTACCATCTCTTAATACAGTAACCTCATCACAAATTTCAAAAACCTCTTCAAGTTTATGGCTTACAAAAACAATACTTACATCTTGCTCTTTCACTAAACGCTTTAAAAGAGAAAATAAATTTTTAGTATCTTGAGGTGATAAAGAGGATGTTGGCTCATCTAATAATAATATTTTAGATTCCAAGGATAAGGCTTTTGCAATTTCGCAAAGTTGCATCTTAGCAACTGTTAACTCCGAAACTATTGTATTAGGATTAATATCTAGTTCCATTATATCAAGCCATTTTTTTGATTGTTCAGAAACCTGATCATAATTAATTAAACCAAAATTATTTTTTGGTAAATTATTAAGCATTAGATTTTCACCGACTGAAAAACGACGAATTAAATTTCTTTCTTGATGAACAACTGATATCCCAGATTTATTTGCCTCATTTGGTGATGAGAAACTTTTTTTATTATTATCAATAATCAAATCTCCAGAGTCCTGCTTATACACTCCAGTAATAATTTTGATCATAGTAGATTTGCCTGCACCATTTTCTCCAAGCAAGGCATGAATTGATCCTTTTTTTAATTTAAAATTGGCGTCATCAAGAGCTTTTACCCCTGGAAAGTTTTTTGTTACATTATTTAATTCAAGAATATGGTTACTCATTTGAAAAAACCTTATTTCTTCTCTCTTCTCTATACTCTCTGTATCGATTAATAAAAACAGCTATTAGAATCATAAATCCTAAAAATATTTGTACAAAAAATGGATCAATTTTGAAAATCACTAACGTTTGTGAAATAATAGCTACAAGAATAACTCCAAAAGCAGTCGCTATAACATCAACCTTACCTCCCGCTAAAATAGCACCCCCAATTACTGGTGCTGCAAATGAAGGCAATAACCATGAATCGCCAATATTAGGTGTTCCTAATTGCAATCTACATACAACTAGCATACCTCCTATTGCTGCCAATAAGCCTGAAATAATATGAGCATAAACAACTATTTTTGTTGAGGAAATTCCCATCAATTCAGAGGATTGAACATTATTTCCATAAGCTAGCATATATCTACCTAAAGTAGTTCTATTCATTAAGATCCACATAAAGAAAGTAATAATAACTGGTATGATAACTAAGAAAGGAATTGGCCCAAATATTTTTGCATTACCAAAATATTTTACAGCATCAGGTATATCATAAAATGGTTGGGCTTCAGTGATACCTAAGTTCATTCCTTTAAAAATATAAAGTGTTGCGAGTGTTATAATAAAAGCAGAAATTCCAGTTTTGACTGTTATGTATCCATTAATAAAACCACAAATTACACCTATACCCAAACCAATGCACATTGATAAAAAAATAGATAAATCATATACTTCCATCAAACCGGTAAAAGAAATAGCAACTAATCCACCAATGGCACCTACTGAAAGATTCATCTGACCAATAGCAATTATAATCATTTGCGACATTGCGACTACGAGCATTAAACTAACACTCAACATTAAAACATATAAGTTAAAAGGAGAGATAAAGGCTGGTTTAAAAATTGAAATTAGTATTGATCCAAAAATAATTACAATTCCAAGACCAAACCAATCTTTTTTTAATAAATCATTCATGAAACAATTGAATTCTTAGAGGTAAAATATTCTCTCGCTCTATCTAAAAGAACTGCAAATAAAAGTATTAGTCCTAGAAAAAATCTTACCCAAAATTCACCTACATCAATTAAATATAAACCATTGTTGATTAGAGTTACAAGTACAGCACCAAGCATAGTTCCAAATACAGTTACTTTACCTCCAGATAATAAAGTCCCACCTATAACAGGGGCAAGAAAAGCAGGGAGCAACCAATCAAATCCTAAATGACCTGCCATAGATGGAATTGCAGCTCCAATTCTGGCGGTCAACATTATACCTGCAACTGCAGCTAAAAAACCAGATAGCATATGGCAATAAATAAACATTCTATTTACTGAAATACCAGATAATTCTGCTGCGTCAGGATTTGCACCTGCGGCTATTAATTTTCTTCCAATGTCAGTAAACTTAAATAAATAAAATAAAATAAAACAAGTAAAAATACTAAGCAATAGTAATGGAGAAACATATTTATTAAATAACTTCATGCTACCAAAATCAGTAAACGTTTCAGGTAATTTTCTAAAAGCTTCTGCTTCAGTCAATAAAGTCATAAAGCCAAAATAGATACTCATTGTTGCTAAGGTAACAATAAAGCTATGAACCCCAGTTTTAACAGTTACAAAGCCATTAATCCATCCTAGCAACGATCCAAATAATAATATTAATACAATTGAAATTGAAATTGGTATACCCATTGATTCCATACACCATCCGCCAAACATTGCTGCTGAAACACCTAGTGCGCCAAGGGATAAATTTAGTCCTCCTGTAAGTATAACAACCATCATTGCTAAACCAATCATAATATCTATAGCAACAACTCTTGATAATGCATAAATATTAAATCGTGATGAAAACCCATCAGTTGTAAAGGTAAATAAAAGAACGAAAACTATTACCAATAATAGCAATCCAAATTGATTAGTTTTTACAAAGTCAGGGATTTTAGTTTTCATATAAAAAAAGGGGGCGTTTAAGCCCCCCTAAAATTAAACTGTTAACAGTTAAGGTAAGTGCTATCAAAAGTCTCTAAAATTTCTAGAGAAATTCCTCTCATAGCCATAACATAAGTATCAACATCAGAGATATCTACAAAAACTGTTCCTGAATCTATAAATTGATCAGTTTGAGCTGTAGATTTCCAAGGTGCATCAGCTTTAAACTCACAACCTTGTCTAACTTTATCCATAACATATGAACCAATATAGCCTTGACCATAAGGGTTTTGCAACATTGTGCCGTGAACAAATCCGTCTTTAATCGCTTTTAAAACGACCTCATCATGATCAATACCAACCATTTTGATTCTTTTATCACCCATATTAGTTAGAGCTTGCGCTGCCACAACAGCTGGAACCCAAGCAGTGGTAACAATACCATCAACTTCAGCTCCTTGAGCAGCCATAAAAGCATTAATTTTTTCATCTGCAGGTTCGTAAGCGTCAATATCAGCAATTACTTGAATGATTTCCACACCACCACCAGCTTCAGCTACAGCTTGTTCCACTGCATTAATTCTAAGAGTAGTATTAGGGTCAACTAGGAAACCAGTGAAGTGAGCAATTTTACCTTTTCCACCAAGAGCTTTAATTAACTCTTTTGTTCCAAGATATGCTGAATGACCTGTATCAGTTCCAAAGCAAAACTTTGCTTGTGTAGGCTGTTCAACACATCCTGCTAAAGCAGCTGTAGGAATGCCAGCGTCATCTAGCTCACCCAAAATTTTATTAGTTCCAACTGCATCACCTGGAAATACAAGAACTGCATTGTAACCTTGACCAACTAAACTTTCTATTAGTTCATTTTGTTGACTCAAATCCCACTCTGCAGGAACTCTGTAATCAGCTTTTGATAATCCAAAATCTTTAACTGCATCCATCCCAGCTTGTTCCCACGCCGCAAAGTATGGGTGCGGTCCACCTGGTACTAGCGCAACTTTAGTAGCACCATGACCACCTGCATAAACAGATGATGATATTAGAGCTACAAAAGATACCATTATTGTTAAAATTGTTTTCATTTTTCCTCCAATTTTGAAAATATACTAGTATACCAGTAGTTTGTTTTCAATACTTATTTTAGATAATTCTTTAGAGTTTTTTGTTGTTGAATAAAAATCACATATCTCTCTAGAGACATAATATGTTTTTTCATGATTTTTATAGCCAATTTAGAATTTTTATTTGAAATTTCATTAATGATTTTGTCATGATCTTTCCCAGCCTCTAACGGTCCAAAATTATTGTTACCCTTATAGGTGTAAGAAATATTTCTTATTCTATCAATTTGTGAGTTTATTTGACTAATGATTTTCCAACTTAATTTTTTGTTTGAAAAAATTGCAAGTTTTTGATGAAATAAATTATCATAATAATATGCTTTTTTATAAAAATTATTTTTTGCACTTTTTTTAAAATTATTATTAATAACTCTAAGTTCTTTAATTTGTTTTTGATTAATTGTATTTGATAATTCATTAACGATATCTGTTTCAAGAAGTGACCTAACATGATTAGCTTCCTTAATTGTTTTCACATTAATTTTTGACACAACTGATTTTACTTGAGGTATAGTTTCAACCAAACCATCATTTTCTAATTTTTTAAGAGCATCTCTAATAGGCGTCCTGCTTACATTAAGTTTCTTTGCCAAATCAGACTCATAAATTTCTGTTAAAGGAAATAATTCAGTATAGATAATTTTATCTCTTAGTTTTTCATATATTTGTTTTCCGAGAGGTAAGCTCCTTTTCAAATTAAAATCTTTTAAATAATTCAGTGTTGACATAAAATACTAGTATACTAGTATTAATTTAAAAAGGCTAAAAATGGAATATACTTTTCGTTGGTTTGGTCCACAGGATCCATCTAAATTAAAAGAAATTAGGCAAATTGGTATAAATGGGATTGTAACCTCTCTAGCAAATGTAAAATATGGACAAAAGTGGAGCTCTGAAGATATTAAAAAAAGGAAATCATTTATTGAGTCTTTTAAAGTTAATAAATCAAAAAAATTAAATTGGAGTGTTGTTGAAAGTTTGCCAGTTCATAACGATATAAAAAAAAGATCAGGAAAATATAAATATTTTATAGATCAATATAAAGACTCACTCGTAAATCTAGCTAAAAACAAGATTACTAATATCTGTTATAATTTTATGCCTTTAATAGATTGGGTGCGCACTGATCTTAATTTTGAGTTGCCTAATGGATCTCAAGCATTAAAATACAATCATCTGCATGTTTGTGCATTTGAAAATTTTATACTTAAATCAAAAAATGCTAAACTACGATATTCAAGCAAACAAATATTTGACGCAAAAAAGTTACTTAACTCGATGAGTTCTAGAGAAATATCAAAACTCAAAATGGCTTTACTAGGTGGGCTGGCAGCAAATGATAGAAAGTACACACTAAAGGATTTAAACTATGAAATTGATCAATTTTCAGAATTAAATCATTCAGATTTAAGGTATAATTTGAAAGAATTTATTAATGAAATTTATCCAATAATAAAAAAATATAAATTAAATTATAATATTCATCCAGATGACCCACCATATAATGTTTATGGACTACCTAGAATTTTATCTAATGAAAAGGATATCGATTATTTGCTAAATATAAAGAAAGATAACCAAATTGGTTTAACATTTTGTAGCGGATCTTTGGGTGTAGATAAAAAAAATAATTTACCCAGAATTATTACTAAATACGGGCCTTATATTAATTTTATTCATTTAAGAAATATAAGACATGTTGAAAAATCACTTGATTTTTATGAAGATGATCATCTCGAAGGAAGCTTGGATATGGTTAAAATAATTAAATCAATCATTGAAGAAGAAAAAAAGAGAGAAAAATCAAATCATCCAATCAAAAATATTCCAATGAGACCAGATCATGGTCACACCATACTTCATGATATAAATAGCAAAACTATTCCTGGGTATTCTTTATTAGGAAGAATGAGAGGTCTTGATCAACTTAAAGGTATTATCAAAGCTATAAGTTAAATTTTAAATTATATTTTTCTGCAATAAATAAAAAGCTATCTCTTAGTTCCCTATCAAAAGGAATGCCATGTTTCAGTCTATATTTTTCTGTAATTTTTTCTATTTCACCAGGATAAAGAATTTTTTTATTTTTTTCCTTTGGTTTTTGTTTTTTTAAGTCGTTTATGTATAATTGAATACCTCTAAAAAAATCTTTTTTACTTATAAAAGCATCAATTTTCATAGCTATTAAAAAATGACCTAATTTTCTTGGAGTTTTAAAATCAGGACCTATCATTGATAATAATCGATAACCATGTGCCATTCCAATAAGGGGGCCACATAAAATTTCTATAGATGAAGATAATCCAAATCCTTTATATCCGTAATCCTCTCCACCAAGTGGCGCTAAACCAATAGCTTCAAAGGGATCTTGAGTAAATTCACCTTTTTTATTTATAGCAACTTGCTTTTTTAAAGATGTTTGATTAGAGCGAGCTCTCATAACCCTATTCCATGGAATTGATGTAGAAGAAAAATCAATATGCAAAAAATCATTTTTTTTAAATGGAGCTGTAAATGAATAAGGGTTTGTTCCATGAAAAGGCAATTTACCATTAAAAGGAATAGCAAAAGGATCAGAGTGTGTAAAAGATAACCCAATACAGTTTTGTTGAGCTATATCTAATGAGTACACACCCGCCGCACCGTAGTGAGATGAATTGACAATGCCAATAGCTGCAATTCCATTTTGTTTTGCCATAGACGATACAATTTTAGAAGCCTTTAAGGCTGCTACATGACCCAATCCATCATCAGCGTCGTATAATGCAATTCCTTTTTTCTTTTTAATTATTTTCATCTTAGGATTTTTTTTTATCCTGCCTTGTTCCAAACAATGAACATAATGGGAGAATAACCTTATACCATGACTATCAACACCTCTAAGAGAAGAACCAACCAATGATCTAATTAATAATTCTCGATCATTTTTTTTAACCTTAATTTTAGTAAGAACATTGTGAAAAAAAGGTTCTATTTTTTTATAACTAATATTCATTGATTAATTATATCATTCATTAAATGCCGTAAGGAATTTTTCTTAACATAACTAATATTATTAGAGACAATAGTTTTTAAATTTTTCTTTTTATTTTCTTCAATATTAAATATCTTAATTAAATCTAATATTTTTAAGAAATAATTATCTTTATTTTCTTTATAAAAATCTAAGAATAATTCATTATTTGGATCCTGCAATGCGGTAGTATCTAAGACTAATCTATCCTCAATAAAAATAAGCCATGCAGTTATAATCAAATTTATATAATCAGTATTTTTTTTGTTAATTTTTAAAGTTTCAATAATTCTAATAGGCAGTTTGAGAGAGCCATCCATAGCAATTCTTAACAGTTTATCTTCTATAAAACTATTTTTGAATCTTTTTAAAACTTTATTTTTATATGCCTCTATATCAAATCCATTTTTGTGCGATAAAGTTGGAATAACTTCTCTGTCTAAAAAATTAGAGATAAATTTATAGCAGAGATCATCATTAATAGCTTCGTGAACATAAACATAGCCAAGCAAATGTCCTATATATGCAATAGCTGAGTGTGAAGCATTTAATATTTTAAGTTTAATATTTTCATAAAATTTAACATCATCTACATAATTGATATTGTCATTATCTAATATTTTTTTTAGTTGACTATCCTGTGACTGAATATACCACTCTCTGTAGGGCTCAGTTACGACAAGGGCATTGTCTTTATAAGAGAGATCAAAAAAATCAGAAGTTTTATTATTATTAGGAACAATTCCATCAACCATAGATAAGGGAAAATGGACATGAGTTTTAAACCATTCAATACAGTCAGGTTCAATTTTCTCAATAAAGCTTTTTAATAAATGTTTTAATATATTTCCATTTTCAGATAAATTATCACAGCTTAAGATTGTAATTTTTTCTTTATTTTTTTTAAATCTCTGAATTAATCCAAAACTTAAATGACCAATTACTGTTAAAAGCTGTTCATCTTTTAAATCATTAATAATTTCATCACTTAACAATAAATTTTTATTTTCATCAAAATGATATCCTTTTTCTGTCACCGTCAGAGTTACCAATTTAATATCAGGAGAAGATATTAAATTTTTTATTTTATTTTTATCCGTTAAGCCAAATAAGATTTCTTTGATTGAGTTTATTATAGTAATTTTTTTTTGATCATCGGATATTTCTACTAAAGAATAGAGATAATCTTGTTTTTCTAATTTTTCCTTAGTTTTATTTGATCTAAGGTTAACTCCGATAATTGATAAATCTTTATTTTGTTCCAGTAATTCATGAACATAAAGAGCTTGATGAGCTCTATGAAAATTACCAATACCAAAATGCAAAATGCAGTTCTTTTTTTCAACAATATTATATTTTGGTAAAATATTTATTTGTTTTATTTGTTTGCTTAGATAAATAAAAAGAATATTAACTATAATAGCAATAAATAGATGATCAATAAAATTTATAAAAGTGTGCTAGTTACTGGTGCAGCCGATGGGATAGGCCTTGAAACTTTAAAAAGAGTCTTAAAAGAAAAGGTTGATGTTTATGCTTTAGATAAAAATATTACTAAACTTAAAAAGCTACAAAAAAAATTTAAATTTAAAATTATTGAACTAGATTTAACAAATACTGATAAAATTTATGAAATTTTATCAAAATTAAAAGTTGATATCTTAATTGCTAATGCAGGTATTGGCCGAGGGGCTGAAGGCATATTAAAAGCCTCAAGAAATGATATCGAAATTTCTACCAAAATTAATTTGGAGTCCTACTTACATCTATTAAAGACAATCGTCCCAGGGATGATCAAAAGAAGAAAAGGTCACGTTGTGCTTATGGGCTCATTAGCTGGCTTATACCCACAAATGAGTACCGTTTATGGTGGTCAAAAAGGCGCTATTCATCGCATTGCACAAAGTTTAAGAATTGAATTAAGTGGATCAAGAGTAAAAGTTTCTGAAATTTGTCCAGGTAGAACAAAAACAAATTTTGGTAACGTCGCTTTTGATGACAAAATAAAAGCAAAAAAATTTATGTCTGGTTTTACTTTACTTGAGCCTAGAGATATTGTTGATGGTATAATGTTTGCTTTA
>Ga0181601_10002715_pt1 | contig 15101 bp, 17 predicted proteins | sample 041ome_8_FD_133020 | JGI IMG/M metagenome (GOLD analysis project Ga0181601, IMG submission 133020) | Coastal salt marsh microbial communities from the Groves Creek Marsh, Skidaway Island, Georgia - 041407BS metaG (megahit assembly) | ecosystem: Environmental > Aquatic > Marine > Intertidal zone...
CCCGCCAACCACGCCAGTAATAAACGCCCCCACCCCGGCAAGGTGGCGGTGAATCGACGTGGCGCGACGAGCACTATTCATCGCGCGACTCCTCGACCAACTCGGCCAACTGCAGGAGCTTGCTACTGGCCTTGAAGCCCGCTGACTCGAGCGCCGCGACATTCACAACAAGACCCATCCGGGCGCCACGACGTTTGAGCTCAACCATGCCACCATCAATGGCAAACCCTGGTTGATCGCTGACCCAGAGCATGTGATCGGATGACTGACTGACCGCCTCAGGCCCTTGACCGTAGACCACATCGCAGCCGCTCACTTGCCCGGGGGCAATAGCACGCACTTCTCGACCCTTGGGCTCCGATGCCACCATGTCAGACAACAACGCCGACACCTCGGAGGATTCGGCGACGCAAAAGGTGTTAGCCGCTCTCTGATCAGGCCAACTCACAAATTGCGGCAGACGGAGCAGGAATATGGCTTTTAACTCAACCTCAGTCAGCCCCGGGGCACCGCGAGAAGGCTCGGAGGGGAAAACCGTACACACGCAAAGCAGCGTGCCCATCAGAGCACTCAATCCAAGACGCTTGGACGGCATGGTGGCTACTGTCTACCGAGACGTTGCGGATTCGGCGACAGCGGTTTGGAACTGCGCCATGGCGTGATATCGATACCCCCGCGGCGCTGATAAAACGCCACGACTTCTAAGGACTGAGGCTCCATCGTCATCAGGTCTGCATAGATTTGCTCCACGCAGTGCTCGTGAAATCCCTGATGCGAACGATATCCGCTGAGGTAACGAGACACGCTGGCATGATCCAGAGCCTGGCCCGAGTAGCGAATAGATAGACTGCCCCAGTCAGGCTGTGCCGTGACCGGACATAAAGACCGGAGGCTGTGGCTAATAAGGTGCTCTGACACGACGTTCCCCTTCCCTGGTGAATGCGTCAATATTTCCGGCTCAATTCTCTCAAGGCCTTGATCTACCCTGCAAGGGGGCAGATTCACACCTGCGAGCTCCTCTGTAATGTCGTTCAGTGCCGATACCGGCAGGCAGTCTAGGGACACCGGGGCGCCGACGCAGGCCGACACGTCTCGCACAATCGTCGCCACCGCGTCCTCGTCGCTCTCGAAGTTGTGGTGATTAAGAGAATTGAGGTACAGCTTCAAAGATTTAGATTCAACGGTTGCCGGCGAATCAGCGGGTATCGCCAACCAGCCCACTGCGTGGGAGACGTCGGTGCCGACACACCACGACAGTTCGTAAGCGTGCCAAATATCCCAACCGAATTCAGGCGCGCCCACTGCTTTGATTCGAGCGATACGCTCTAGCACCGCCGGCGCATACGACTCAGGTGCCGCTACTGTTTGACCCAGCACACCGGCCATATCCGTCAGGTCCTCAAACGCCTGCCCGTGCGGAGCAAGTGAGCAGCGTAAAAATAGGCCACCAAGGTAAAGGCACCGATCATGATGAAGGCGAAGCCCACGCTGACATCGCTGACGCCCAAAACTCCGAAACGAAAGGCGTTGACCACGTAGACCAGCGGATTTGCTTGAGAGACGGTCGCCCAGAAGTCTGGCAACAGTTCCAGCGAATAAAAAACACCGCCAAGATATGTCAACGGCGTCAACACGAAGGTGGGCACAATGTTGATGTCATCGAAGGTGTTGGCAAACACCGCGTTAATCAGTCCACACAGCGAAAACAGAATCGAGGTCAGCGCCACCACCGCAACCACAACGAGATAACTATGGATGTTGAGATCGACAAAGAGTGAGGCGACGATGGTCACGATGACGGCCACCAACATGCCTCGACTGACCCCACCCGAGACGAAGCCCAATAAAATGATGTGGTTGGGCGTCGGCGATACCAGCAGCTCTTCAATACTGTTATTAAACTTCGAGCCAAAGAAAGACGACACCACGTTGGCATAGGAGTTGGTCACAATGGCCATCATGATGAGTCCCGGCACCACGAACTCCATGTAGCTAACACCGCCCATCTCGCCGATCCTAGAACCGATGAGGCTGCCAAAGATGAGAAAGTACAGTGACATCGTAATGGCCGAGGGCAGCAAGGTTTGCGACCAGATGCGAGTATAGCGGCGCACCTCCTTGCGCATCAGCGTCAGCAATGCCACCCACTGCTCGTAGGCCGTCATGACGCCTGCTCCAACAGTGACACAAACATTTGCTCCAAGCGGTTTTCCCGATTGCGCATACTCAAAATGCTGATGCCCCGCTCATGGAGCTGCGACATGAGCTCAGCGAGATCTTGTCCCTGTTCAATCTGTGCCTCGAGACAATAATCATCAACGCGTGTCAGCTCGAAGCCATCAACCGTCAGCGTCTCGGGCAAAGCTTGGCGCGAATCCAGAATGAAAGTTTCGCAATGGAGCTCACGCAGCAAATTCTTGATCGAGGTATTGGTGACGATTTCGCCGTGGTTAATGATGGCGATGTTGCGGCACAGGCTCTCCGCCTCCTCTAGATAATGCGTTGTCAGGATAATCGTCGTACCGGCTTCGTTGATTTCACGCAGAAAGTCATACATGGATCGACGCATCTCAATATCGACACCGGCGGTGGGCTCATCGAGTATTAAAACGCTGGGCTCATGGATCAGCGCTCGGGCGATCATCAACCTGCGCTTCATCCCGCCCGACAGCATGCGGGCCCGGGTTTTGCGCTTTTCTAACAAGCCCAGCTTGGCCAAATATGTGTCGATCCGCTCCAGTGCCGTTTTGAGTGGGATGCCGTAGTACCCGGCCTGATGGATCAGAATGTCCTCAACAGTCTCAAAGACATTGAAGTTGAATTCCTGTGGCACCACACCCAGATGCCGCTTGGCGCGAGGAAAATCCGCGTCGATATCCACGCCATTCACACGCACAGTACCTGCGGTCTTATTGACGAGTGAGCAAATCACGCCGATGGTCGTGGACTTCCCCGCTCCGTTGGGTCCCAGCAGCGCGAAGAAATCACCCTGCGCCACCCGCAAATCAATGCCTTTCAGCGCTTGCAGGCCATTGGCATAGACCTTCTCCAAGCCTTCGATTTCCAGCGCGTACGACATTAAGCTTATTCCCGAGGGGTGTTACTGCAAAAGCGGCGTAGTGTAACCAATCACGGCCCCCTTCAGAAGGAACTGAAATTGCCCTTGACGCGCCATCGGGGGCTCACTAACATGCGCGCCTTCTGTTGTTGGGATCACTGTCCCCTTCGTCTAGTGGCCTAGGACACCGCCCTTTCACGGCGGGAACAGGGGTTCGAACCCCCTAGGGGACGCCATTTCTGCGGGAATAGCTCAGTTGGTAGAGCGCAACCTTGCCAAGGTTGAGGTCGCGAGTTCGAACCTCGTTTCCCGCTCCATTTTTCTCCCTCGCACGAATCAGTCGTCGTCAATCGACTGATCATGCTCCTTGAGCTTGATCGAGAGACTGTTGATGCAGTAGCGCTGTCCGGTCTCTGTGGGCCCATCCGGAAAGACATGCCCTAAATGGCCACCACACTTTTGACACAACACCTCAGTCCGAATCATGCCGTGGCTGGTGTCCTGCGATTCCTCAATAACGCCCTCGGACGCAGGCCGGTCAAAACTCGGCCAACCACACCCAGCGTCAAACTTGGTGTCGGATTGAAATAGCACCTCGCCACACCCGCGGCATTGATAACTGCCGTCCTCCCATACATTCCAGTATTCGCCGGTAAAGGCCCGCTCAGTGCCTTTCTCTCGCAGCACATAAAATTCCTCAGGCGTCAGCTGTTCGCGCCATGCCGCTTCGTCCTTGTCTCGCTCTGACATTAACTTTCTTCCTCCTCACCACTTACCAATACGCCGAGGCGCGTTGCAACGTCCACAATCTCTGGATCCCGCTCCTGCAGCTTGATGCGACTACCCGTCCACTCATTAGGCTGAGCGTAACGACTACGAAGTGCATCGAAGTCATCCGCGGACAGCCCCGCCACGCCATGCGCTCTCACTCGCGCATCCTCCCTCGGCAGCACGCTGTTATCTAGCAGAAAATGCATCAACCAGTCCGCCGCCTCAGCAGATGTGCGATTCTCGAGCTCATTGAATGCAGGCCTCGCCGTCGCGGCAGCGGGCTGTAAGGCGGCAGCTGCCTGCCCCGTCGACCAGCGACTAATTGAGGCGGCCAGCATATCGCTCCCCCGCTCCCTCGCCTGAGCAGAATGCCCGGCAATATGCGGCGAGACCCAGTTCACCTCGGCTAACGTATCGCCCGCGAGCACTGGCTCACCTGGCCAAGTGTCTAACACCACCGTCCAAGGACTCTCAAGCATCACCTTGAGCGCCTCCTGAGACATTAAATCGCCCCTACCAGCGTTAATGAATAATCCGCCGCCCTGCCGACTTGCCTGCGCCGACACCAGGGCCCGCGCCTGCTCAGCGCCAATCATCTCGCGACTGGCAAACGGCGGACTGTCATGCAAGCTGGCATGAAGCGAGATCACCGGCTGTTGCAGCACCGTATTTAAGTCGGCCTTTATCACGCCCGCCGGCCACGCCTCGATGTTCGGGTCGTAAGCTACCACCGTCGCACCCAGCCGGATCAGGCGAGCAGCAAGGCGACCGCCAACTTGCCCCAGACCTACCAGCCCCACTGGAGCGCCCGACAAAACTGCCTTGAGCCACTCCGTCTCGGCCAGTGCCGTCAGCACGTACTCGACGACCGACACCGCGTTGGAGCCAGGCGCCGCCGACCATGTCAGACCAAGCTCGGTGATCGCGGCCACGTCAAAGTGATCAATACCCGCTGTCGCTGTACCGACAAACTGCACCCGACTACCACTCAGCAACGCTGCGTTAACGGACGTAATAGAACGGACCAGCAAAATATCGACGTCGCTAAGAGCCTCTGGGGTAATGGCTCGCCCTGGCATCACTCTGACATCACCCATCAATGCAGACAAAGCCGGGGTGTGGGGAATGACGTCATCCACCAGCCAGCGCAGATCACGCGGGTCAACCGTCACTGGGCAACTTGCTCCATAGAGAAAACCGCAGATTTCGTGCCCCGTAAGGCGGTCGATTCGCAAGCCCGCCTCAGCACCGCCGCGAAGCGGTCAGCACGGGGTGGCAACCCCAAACGCTGATAGGTTTGTCGCCAATGAGCTATGCGCTGCTCAAAAGCCGTTAACAACCGGCTGTCTACATCGCACTCGACGTTGTCAACACTGGGCGCAAAATCAATGCCACACGCATCGCAAAAGAGAGATTCCAGTGCTTGGGGCTTGGCTTCGACGGCAAAAAATGCCGATTGGCCGGCAGCACTGCGCCCCTCGGGGCTGTACCAGTAGCCGTAATCAGCTAGCTGCCGGCGGCGGGCTCCGGCCACGCACCAGTGGGCGATTTCATGCAGCGCACTGCGCGGGTAATCGGATCTAAAGTAAATGCGTGCCGGAGCACCCGGCAGGTAGAAAGGCTCCTCAGCGCCTCCTTCCAACAGCGTGCTCTCGGTAGCGAGAAAAGTCTGGTTGAACAGCGCCACCAAATGATCTGCCTCTGGGCATCCAGCTAATGACATGGTGTGCCTGGGTCACTCTGCCGCTTTGCGAATGCGGTACAAAAACTGATCGCCCTCGCGGTGGGCGACTAGGAGCGTGTGACCAAGAAATTCACAAAAATTGACCACATCCCGCTCGGTAGATGGGTCGGTGGCTCGAAGCGTGAGCTCTTGACCCGGGGTCAGCCTTCTCATCGCGGCATGAAGTAGCATGACGGGCTCCGGACACTTCAATCCAACCGCGTCTATCGCCTCTTGCGGCTCCGCTTCGGTCACCGAGTTACTCCGCAGATTTTACAAATCTTAGCGTCATCCGATCGCTTTCGCCGATTGAGACATAGCGCTCCCTGTCAGTGTCACCTGCAGCCAACGAAGGCGGCAGCGTCCAGACCCCTCGCGGGTGATCCTTTGTGTCTCTGGGGTTAGCATTTACCTCACTACGACCATTCAGCTCCAGACCTGCCAACTCAGCTAGCTCAATGACCTTTTCTTCACTGACATAGGCCGTATTTTTCATTTGCTCCACCGTCAGCGCCTCGCTGCCACGGTGCTGCACGATGCCCAATACACCGCCTGGCTTCAAAGTCTCGGCGATGGCGCTGAACATCATCTCGGCCTGGTCCGCCCGCAACCAAGAGTGCACGTTGCGAAACGCCACTGCGAGGTCAACAGACTCTGGCGCCACGTTGCCCAAGGCAGATGGCGGCTGCAAGGCAACAACCTGAACCGACCCATAGACGTCATCTTTTTCGCCCAGCTTCTTCAAAAAGCCACCCAGTGAGCGGCGTGCGTAGCTGCCGCCGTTCACACTCGAATGCGCAGCAATCAACGTGCCGTTGTCTTTCAAAAGTGGCGCCAATACTTCGGTGTACCAGCCGCCCCCTGGCGACACCTCCATCACCGTCATGCCCGGCGCCAGCCCGAAGAAAGAAAGCGTCTCTTTGGGATGACGATACTCGTCTCGTGCGCGGTTACTCTCAGATCGGTGGTCACCATTGAGTGCGGCATCCCAGTTCAGATCCGCGCCCGTCACGCTGCCGCAGAAAAGTAGGGCAGCCAGCCAGTACCCTTGCCGTTTAAACATATCTATCTCCTGTCATATCCATCTTGTCAGGCACAAATTGCACTGTGCGCAGAGTCTATCCGATCGGGCGATCAATCAGCCGATAACGTGGCTTGATCGCCGTTATTCCCTCAGGCGCCCTCGCCGTCTCCGGCTGAGTGCCCAGCCCGCGGTCGCGGCAGCCCCAATGACGACCAAGACGCCGACACTCACCCACAGCAACTGAACGGCCAATCGCTGGGCCGGGACGCCGACGATGTCAATGGCCCCCCAGAACAGTGCTGCACAGGCGACAAGCGCCAAAACAATGGTCCGGGTCCGCTGACGACGGATCATTGATGCCCGACAACGCCGGGCACCGGCGGCACCTCAAGGTTCACATCACCGTTTTGACCCCTGTGCCGCAGCGCGTGATCAATTAAGACCAGCGCCAGCATGGCCTCAGCAATCGGCGTTGCCCGGATACCGACGCAGGGGTCATGTCGACCCGTGGTCACCACCTCCGCCGAAGCACCCGAGGTATCTATGGTCTCGCCAGGCAGCCTAATGCTGGAGGTAGGCTTCAGTGCAAGACTGACTCGAAGCGGTTGGCCGGATGAAATCCCACCCAGCGTGCCGCCCGCGTGGTTACTGACAAAGCCATCAGGGTTGATCAAGTCACGGTGCTCACTGCCAAGCTGCGCCACCGCGGCGAATCCATCCCCTATTTCTACGCCTTTCACCGCATTGATACCCATCATCGCATGGGCGATATCCGCATCGAGTCGATCGAAGACAGGCTCGCCCCAACCAGCAGGGACGCCGTCAGCAACGACATTAATGCGCGCGCCCACTGAATCGCCCTGCTTAATCAGGTCCTGCATGTAGGTCTCTAGCTGGGGAATCAAATCAGCATCGCCGCAGAAGAACGGATTGCTCTCTACCAAATCCCAGTCGTGCGAGCTGGCGGCCAACGGGCCCAGTGCGCTGAGATAACCCCGGATCGTCACGCCGTAACGTATGGCCAACCACTTTTTTGCAATAGCCCCAGCCGCCACTCTCATCGTCGTCTCGCGCGCAGAGGAGCGTCCGCCGCCACGATAATCGCGAATGCCAAACTTGCGATCATAGGTGTAATCAGCATGAGCAGGTCGATATAGATCTTTGATTTTACTGTAATCTTTTGACTTTTGATCCTGGTTGCGCACTAGCAAGCCGATCGGCGTGCCCGTGGTCACACCCTCAAAAGTGCCAGAGAGAATCTCGACTTCGTCGTCCTCTTTGCGCTGCGTGGTATACCGCGACTGGCCGGGCTTGCGACGATTGAGGTCATGCTGCATATCACCAGCGGATAACGGCAATCCGGGCGGACAACCGTCAATGATACAGCCCAGCGCCGTACCGTGGCTCTCGCCAAAGGTGGTCACCGTGAACAGCTTGCCAAAAGTATTCCCAGACATACTTGCCTCCGCGCGCCATTATAGGATGCCGGCAGCGTGCCAGTCGCGTAATTCCTGCGCACTGATGGCGGCGATACCACTCCCGCCTTGCGGCAAATCCAGCCATAAAAAAGGCACCCTCTCCAGTCTGGCCTCCAACTCGACCATCGTCTCCCCGACCTCCAGTACCAGCAAACCGTCAGCACTGAGCACAGAGCGCGCCTGCCCGAGCATACGGACCGCCAACTCTGTGCCTGCCGCTTCGGCTTCCAGTGCGATGCGGGGCTCGTGGCGATATTCAGGTGGCAGTTCTGACATTTCCCGATCGGAAACATAGGGAGGATTGGCGATCAGCAGATCCACTGACTGCTCACCAAAGTGGGTCAGCAAGTCACCTTGTACGCATCGGACACGGCCTGAAAGGCGGTGACGCGCAATATTTTCGCTAGCTAACGCCAACGCATCCGGGTCCAGATCAGCCAGCCACACACTGGCCTCAGGGAAACGTTTCGCGGCCAGGATGCCCAAGCTGCCGCCACCGCAGCAGACATCCGCGATGACAGATGGCGGCTCAGCCCCCCGCCACCAGGGGATCAGCCCCTCCTCAATCAAATGCGCAATCGGAGACCGCGGTACCAGGGCCCTTTGATCCGACAGGAACGATAGTCCAGCGAGATACGCCACTCCCAACAAATAAGCCACGGGCATCCTGTCCTCGCAGCGACCCCGCACTAGCGCGTCAAGTCGCTCGTTTGCCTCGCTCGGATAGGCCTGATCTAACAGTTCCAGAGACTGATTTGGGGCCAGCTGAGTAGCCCCCAGCACCAATGCCACCGCTTCATCGTGCACGGATTCATAACCGTGACCGCAGTACACGCTTGCTTCGGCCAGGGCTTTGTCCACTTGCCTAAGTTTTGTCCGGAAAGTCTCCATGGTGTTTTGTCTATTATTTTAGACGGTCCATGATATCCTAACTTCCTTACAGTCAATGGCTGACCGGCCTGTCAGCCCAGTAAAACAGCCCCTATAACGGCTTATTACCGCGAAGGCCCTGCCGCAAGGCGACAAGGGCGACACCCGGCGCGGCGGAGAAACGCCTGGACTGGGGCGCACAAGTCGCGCCGGGCGCAGAGCGACTGCAATCTGCTTCAGTCGACCGACAGTAAGATAGGTATTAGCAGACACCCACTCTTGTGGAGGTGATTATGTCGATCAACACCGCAGCACCCAAGATCCCGACAACGCTCCCGGGCTCACTGACTCCCGAGGCGATCTCGGTTCGCGGCGCCTTGCTTGCACGAGGGCTGGAAACCCCAATGACCGCCAACGATCTATCGCGAGACCAGCGTTACGACGTCATTCGCGATGCGTTCGGCGACATTATGAGAGCGCTGGGACTGGATCTTCGTGACGACAGTCTGGAGGAGACGCCGCATCGCATCGCCAAGATGTACGTCGATGAAGTATTCAGCGGACTCGACTACTCGCAGTTTCCCAAGATCACCGTGATCGAAAACAAGATGAACGTTGAAGAGATGGTTTGTGTCGAGGACATCGACCTGACCAGCACCTGCGAGCATCATTTTGTGACCATCGACGGATCTGCCAAGGTCGCCTATATCCCGAAAGATAAGGTGATTGGCTTGAGCAAAATCAATCGACTGGTCAGATTTTTCGCGCAGAGGCCGCAGGTTCAGGAGCGATTGACCCAACAGATCCTGGTGGCCATGCAGACCCTGCTCGGTACCGAGGATGTGGCCGTCACCATTTCTGCCGTGCACTACTGCGTCAAAGCTCGCGGCGTAAAAGACGGTAGCAGCAGCACTCGTACCACGTCATTGGGCGGCGTATTCAAGTCCGACCCGGCCTCTCGAGCCGAATTTCTGAGCTGAGCGCGAAGCCTGCCAGCTCGGGCTGGTCTCAAACATAGCCAGACGCATTGCTATCCCACAAATGCAGCAACCCGATCTGCTACGTACGATGCGCCCTCTTCCATGTGGGTGTGGTGCGAGCCAGGCACGGCCTCTACCGTGCAGTCAGCGATGTCCTTTACTGCCTCGAGGGACGCACTAAGACCGCCGCGCTTGCGCAGGCCCTCATCCGCCATCAGAGCCAGCGTGTTGATGGTCAGCGCCTCATAAAACGCCGCGCACATCTCGCGGCTCAGCTTCACCGCCGAGGCATGGTTGAGGCGCGGATCATGCGTCAAGACCCAACCACCCTGAACCTCACGCAACGCCCTTCGCGCCAGGATCCGAGCGCTTTGCTCTGAAAAGCCGAGCCGCTGCCGAGCGGAGACAAAAGCCTCTATGTCTGGGAACAACCTGGGCGGCCGTGCATCCAGTGACTGACGATCCTTCTGAGCCTGTAAGAACTGCTGTGCGGCGGACTCAGATGAGACCGGGCTGGGGAGCATGCCATCGAGCAAAATCAAATGGGAGCATCGTGCCTGTAAGGCCGTGGCGAGCAGAACGGCAATCGCTGCGCCCCGGCTATGGCCCAGCACGGCCAAACTGGGCAGGTCCATAGACTCGATCACAGCCAACAATTGGGGAATATCATCCCAGATGTGATAAGTCCCATCTGGAGAGCGGTGATCGCTGAGCCCCTGCCCCGAAAGATCGAGCGCAATCAGCCGATAACGACTCAGGTAGGGTGCCATGACAGAGAATGACAGTGCATTGTCGAGCCAGCCGTGCAGACACAGAATCGGATAACCCTCCGAATCACCCCATTCGAGACCCGCATAATTCAGGCCATCAACACGCACGTTTAGCGGGCGAGGGGTTGTCATCTCGCGCTGTTCGGTGGCGCAGTGCGAGGGTCTGGCTGGTGCCGAATGACCTCTGCGCCACCTCGCTCTAAGGACAGCACGCTAAGCACCGAGTACCCACCCGGTGCCAATGGCAATAGCGAGTCATCATCGGCCCAAACCTGGATAGCCCACGACAAAAAGGGCTGATGCGAGACCAGAATACCGTGCGAATATTTCTCGAGACCGCTCTCGGTGAAATCTGCGGGCTGGGCGCCCGGTACCAGCGCCGGCCATACCTGCGAGCGCTTCGGCTCCAGCGTACCTTGTAAGATTAACGCCGTCTCCTCAGTGCGCTTCAATGGGCTATAAAACAGCGAGGACACAGGCGCTATAGCGGTATCGACCATCCATTGCCGGTAGCCCTCGACAAGTTCAGCGACCTCCTGACAGCCTCTCTGTGTCAGCACGCGGGCTTCATCAGTGGCAGCGGCCCCGGCCTCGCCGTGCCGCCAGAGCGTCAGAATCACTCTATGCGTCACTCATCTCCACCAGCAACTTATTGAGTCTGGCTACATAAGTTGCGGGATCATCCAGGCTCGAGCCTTCTGCCAGCACCGCCTGATCTAACAAGATCTGAGCGAGGTCAGAGAATCGGTCCTCGTCTGCCTCCTGATCGAGACGCTTGAGCAGCGGATGCTCGACGTTGATTTCCATAGTGGGCTTGGTCTCAGGCATCTCTTGGCCAGCTGCCTCCATGATGCGCCGCATTTGAGCACCCATTTCATGCTCTGCCACCGTCAAGCACGCCGGCGAGGAGGTCAACCGGACAGTCGGCCGAATACCCGCGACCCGACCTGACAGGACCCCCTGCATGCGCTCAATCAACGACTCACTTGCTTTCTCAGCCTCTTCCAACGCCTTTTTAGCTTCCTCGTCGGCGCCGGCATCCTCCCATTCTCCCTTCGCACAATCGCGCAGCGTTTTGCCGTCATACTCTCCCAAGTGGCTCATCAGCCACTCGTCAACCCGGTCAGAGAGCAGTAATACTTCCACACCCTGACGCCGAAGCGCCTCGATATGCGGACTGTTCTTGGCCGTCGCATGGTTTTCAGCGACGACGTAGTAAATGGCCTGCTGATCGTCCTTCATCGCCTCAACATACTGCTTCAAGGAGATGCGCTGTGTGGGTTCGTCATCGCGCGTTGTCGCGAACCGCATCAGATCGGCAATTTTTTCCCGATTGGAGAAGTCCTCGGCCGGACCCTCTTTGAGTACCGCACCAAAGGTATCCCAAAAGCTCTCGTAGTCCTCCGGCTGCTTAGAGGCCATCTTAGACAGCATATCCAATACCCGCTTCGTCAATGCGTTTCGAATCGACTCCACCTGCTGATTCTGTTGAAGCAACTCGCGGGACACGTTGAGCGGCAGATCATTTGAATCCAGGACACCCTTCACGAAACGCAGGTACATCGGCAAAAACTGCTCCGCCTCGTCCATAATAAAAGTGCGCTGGACATAGAGCTTGAGTCCGCGGGCACCCTCTCGGTGCCAGAGATCAAAAGGCGCGCGCTTTGGCAAGTAAAGTAGCGACGTATACTCCAGCTTCCCCTCGACCGCGTTATGGCTCCAGCTCAACGCATCCTCAAAGTCGTGCGAGATGTGTTTGTAAAAACCCTGGTACTCCTCGTCGCTGATCTCCGAGCGACTTCGAGTCCATAGCGCCTTGGCCTCATTCACCGCCTTCCACTCCGGCTCGCCCCCTTGCTCGACTTCAGCATCACCTTCAACAGGCACTGGCGCCTCAGGCATCATGACTGGCACTGAGATGTGGTCAGAATATTTTTTGATGACTGATCGCACGCGCCACGCGTCAGCGAACTCTTCCGCGTCCGACTTCAAATGGAGCGTAATGGTCGTACCAGGAGCGTCGCGCTCGGCATCCGAGATGGTGAACTCATCTTCACCGGCCGATTCCCATTGAGTCGCCTGCGCTTCGCCCACTTTGCGCGTCACCACGACGACGCGATCAGCCACGATGAACGAGGAGTAAAAGCCCACGCCAAATTGACCGATCAGCTGACTGTCTGCCCTTTGGTCACCTGTTAGCTGTTCCATAAACGCTGCCGTGCCTGACTTGGCGATCGTGCCTAGATTATCGATCACCTCATCCCGCGACATGCCGATGCCATTGTCGTCAATCACAATGGTCTGACTCTCGCTGTCGGTCTCCACCCGGACCCGATAATCACTCACCCCCTGCGCGAGGTTGGGGTCACTGATCACAGCAAAGCGGTGCTTGTCGATCGCATCGGAGGCGTTTGAGATCAACTCGCGCAGGAAAATCTCGCGATTGGAATAAAGCGAGTGAATCATGAGGTGAAGCAGTCGCTTCGCCTCAGTTTGGAAACCCATCGTTTGGGTGGCTTCGGCAGTCATGTTGCGGTTCCTTGGGTTGCTGACTGTTTGATACGTGGGGGTCAGCAGACGGTTTTCAAGCCCCTATTGTTAGTGCACACAAAAAAAGCCCGCTGAAAGCGGGCTCTTTAGCTAAGCAATAGCCGTTACCAACCCGTGACCTCAGTCAACGCTGAGCCAATCTCGGCCAGTGACCGGACCGTCCTGACACCCGCGGCTTCGAGGGCCGCAAACTTCTCGTCAGCCGTCCCTTTGCCACCGGAAATAATTGCGCCCGCATGCCCCATTCGTTTGCCTTTGGGCGCCGTCACACCCGCGATGTAAGACACCACAGGCTTGGTGACGTTGTCGCGAATGAACTCCGCCGCTTCTTCTTCAGCAGTGCCACCAATCTCGCCAATCATCACGATGGCCTCAGTGGCGGCGTCCTCCTGGAACAGGCCCAAGATGTCGACAAAGTGAGAGCCCGGAATTGGGTCTCCACCGATACCCACACAGGTAGATTGCCCGTAGCCCACATCAGTGGTCTGCTTAACCGCCTCGTAGGTCAGGGTGCCAGACCGAGAGACAATGCCAACGCGACCCGGCAAGTGGATATCGGCTGGCATGATGCCGATTTTGCACTCTCCCGGGGTAATCACGCCAGGGCAGTTCGGACCAATCAGGCGCACACCCATCTCGTCGCACTTCAACTTGGCGTCCAGCATATCGAGTGTGGGCACACCCTCGGTAATACAGACAATCAGCTGAATGCCTGCGTCGGCAGCCTCGAGAATAGAGTCTTTGCAAAACGGCGCCGGCACGTAGATCACTGACGCCTCAGCTCCGGTCTCTGCGACCGCCTCAGAAACGGTATTGAAGACCGGCAAATCGAGGTGGGTCTGTCCGCCCTTTCCGGGGGTCACACCGCCAACCATCTTGGTCCCGTAAGCAATAGCCTGCTCCGAGTGAAAGGTGCCCTGAGAACCGGTAAAACCCTGGCAAATGACGCGGGTATCGGCATTGATCAAAATACTCATAATGCACCTCCGGCGGCAGCCACGACTTTTTGGGCTGCATCGGTCAGACTCTCCGCCGCTTCAATATTGAGCCCACTGCTTGCTAGCACCTCACGCCCCAGCTGGGCGTTGTTCCCTTCCAGTCGAACCACTACCGGCACTTCTACTCCTACCTCTTCGACGGCGCCAATAACGCCTTCTGCGATCAGGTCGCAACGCACGATGCCGCCAAAAATATTGATCAGCACTGCTTTAACATTTTCATCTGACAGAATAATTTTAAATGCCTCGGTGACCCGCTCTTTGGTGGCACCACCACCAACGTCCAAAAAGTTGGCCGGCGCACCGCCATGCAGCTTGACGATATCCATCGTCCCCATTGCCAATCCGGCGCCGTTCACCATGCAGCCGATACTGCCATCCAGCGCTACGTAGTTGAGCTCCCACTGGGCGGCATGCGCTTCTCGCTCGTCTTCCTGAGACGGGTCATGCATCGCTTCCAGCTCGGGCTGGCGATACAAGGCATTGGAATCAACCACCACCTTGGCATCGAGGCAATGCAGATTTCCCTCGTCTGTTATGACGAGCGGATTCACCTCAATGAGCGCCAGGTCCTTGTCCGCAAAGAGCTGCGCCAAACCCATGAAGATAGTGACGAACTGCTTAATCTGCGTCCCTTGCAAACCCAACCGGAACGCCAGATCCCGGCCTTGATAGGGCTGCGCGCCCACCAATGGGTCGATCTCTGCCTTCAAAATCTTTTCGGGGGTCTCCTCAGCGACCTTCTCGATTTCGACGCCGCCTTCAGTAGACGCCATAAAAACGATGCGGCGGCTGGCCCGGTCCACAACCGCCCCGAGGTAAAGTTCGTCGGCGATGTCGGTACATGACTCGACCAGAATTCGGGATACCGGCTGGCCA
>Ga0181601_10002725_pt1 | contig 15074 bp, 8 predicted proteins | sample 041ome_8_FD_133020 | JGI IMG/M metagenome (GOLD analysis project Ga0181601, IMG submission 133020) | Coastal salt marsh microbial communities from the Groves Creek Marsh, Skidaway Island, Georgia - 041407BS metaG (megahit assembly) | ecosystem: Environmental > Aquatic > Marine > Intertidal zone...
AGAGTCAGAGTCAGAGTCAGAGTCGGTCGCCGGGAGATTCTGATTCCCCGACGACCCCGGAGTTGTCGCCGGCGGACGCGAAGAAGAAAAGCGGGACCGCGCTCGACTCGGCGGTGGCGTTCCTCAAGGCGGGGAGCCGCGGCGGATCCCCCTCGAGTCCGAACGGGGACGGGTCGGCGAGCTCCGGCGGGACGGCGAAGGCGTCCGCCCGGACGGACGGGTGGGTCCCCGGCGCCGGCGGGCGGACGCCCACGGCGCGGGACGCGCTGCGTCTGGCCAGGCAGGCCCGGGTCGGGACGTCGTCCCCGAGCGGCGACGACGCCTTCGACGAGGGCGCCGTGGACGACGACGAGAGCGACGACGACCTGGAAGCCGACTCGGCGCGCGCGGAGATGGAGATGGCGGCGAGGCGGGTGGATTTCGGGTTCGGCGTCGAGACCCCCGGGGCGAAGGAGATCGCCGGCTCGCGCGCGCCCTCCGCGGCTGCCAGTCCGGGGACGGTCCCGGGGACGCCGGGGACGCCGGGGACGCCGGGGACGCCGGACGGGCCTGGGGGTGCCGAGGACGGCTCCGGGGAGGACTTCTCCATGGACGGCATCGAGGCGTACATCGCGAATCTGCAGGCGCTGCACCGGAAAAGCGAGCTCGCCGTTAAAACCCCGCGGGGGAAGCGGTGACGCTACGCGTACGACGCGTACGCGACCTACGCACGGCGGGTGTATTCAGGGAAACGCGCCGATCAGGGGGCTCTACGTATAGATAAGCCGGTATGGTATGATAGTAAACATAATATGTCCACGAGCCCACGTACGCGCGCGTGCGTTAATAATAAATAGTACGCGGGCGCGAACCGCGGAAGCCTCGTTTCCGACGGCGCGTCAAGGAAGCGCCGTCTCCGTTTGGAACGAACGCGCGACGGCTCGAAGCAGCTCGTAGTCCGCCTCTGAGGCGTCTTTTTCCGGCACCTGGCACGTCACCTTGACGATGTCCCTCCGGCTGAGTTTCCGCGCGGACCCCATCTGCCCCGGCCCGATGGCCGCCGCCCCGAAGAACCGCAGCGGGTAGATGCCGTCCGTGCGGTACTCGTAGTAGTAGTAGCGCCCGTCCGCGGACGCCGACGCGGCGAGGATCTCGGAAACCGCGCCGCCCGGGCCTTTGGCGGCCACCTCGGCGGCGCGCGTGCCCTTGACGGGCGCGAACTTGGTCGCCTCGACCGCGGCGTAGTTGTCGGGGCTCTCGAACCCGGCGCCCACGGTGGACTCCGTCTCCGAGTCCACCAGGGAAAGAAGCCTCTGTCCGCCGCCGGGCACGCGGCCCACGGGCGCCACCTCCACGCGGAACCGCCGGCCGCCGTACTCGCTCACCGGGTGGAACTCGGGGGTGTTCGCCATCGGCTGGTCCCGCGCCCAGTCGATCGGGACGAGCACGGAGTACCCCGATTGCTCATCGACGTATCTCGACAATCGCACGTCACCGACGACCGAGGCGTTCAGGTCCGAGTCGGCGGCGGCGGGAGGCGCGCCGGGCTCGGGCGCGCCGGCGTCGATGGCCAGACCGACTTCAGGAGGGATCTCCACCACCGGGGAAGCCTCGAGCGCGGCCACCATGGAATCGTCCGCGGCGGTCTCGTCCGCGCGCGCGCCGCCGGGGACGGAGGCGACCATCGCCGCGCCGAGCGCGAGCGCGGGGTACGTCAGAGCCACGCGGCGAGGCACGCGCGCGCTCTCGAGACGCGCATCGCGCGAGGATGACGATTCGGGGGGCTCGTCCGCCGACGCGACGATCGAGACGAACGCGTCTCGGGTCTTCGAGCGGGTCGTCGAGCGGCACGCGCGGGTCAGGCGCGCGGACGCGCGCGCGTTACCGCGGGTGCCCCGCACCAACGCGCGCGGACTCGACAGGCACGACATCGCACCGCCCGGACGCCCTCGCGTGTGGCGCCGCGTGAGACTGTCGAGCGACATTTATCCATCTCACGCGCGGACACCGATGGAAAGCAGAGTGTTTTTTTGTGTGTGTATCGATGACTGTTTGCCCGCACGACATGATGATTTTGTGTTCTCTCTTTTTTCGGACCGCTTTCCACCCGAGAAAAAATTGGAACTTTTCATATCGATGTCGAACACATCTGTCTTTTCGCGTGCGTGTCGAACTTCCCTCCCACACTCACTCGCACCATGGAGTCGCTCAAGAAGGCTCGCGCGCTGAGGAGCCAGCAGTCGCTGGCGGCGGATGCCGCCGAGGCGGAGGCCGCGCGGGCCGAGGCTGCCCGCGCCGCGAAACTCGCGGCGCTCCGCGAGGGAGAGGAAAAAAGCCTCACCTCGCAGGAGCGGGAAGAGGAGAAGGCGCTGGAGAACGTCGTCGCGCTGTTCCTGGACATCAAGAAGAAGCGCGCGGCTGCGGCGGCGCAGTCTGCCGAGGCCGCGGCGGCCTCGCCGGATACGCCCGAGAAAGCCGCCGAGGGCGCGATCGTGTCTGAGCTCGAGCGACCCTCCTCGGAAGACGCGCGGGATCCGTCGGGATCCTCCATCCCGGCGGTGACTAACAACGACGTTTTTCTCAGCGACGAGCTCGAAGTCTCCGAAGTCTCCGACGCGACGAACGACGCGACCTCTGAGCCGTCTGAGCCGCCCTCTGATGTGACGCGTCCGGCCAGTCCGACCAGCGAAACGCGGTGGCTTCCCAAAGGCAACGTCGCGACTCTGGTTCTGGACGCGGACGACCTCGCGTCCGCGTTCCGCGCGAACGAGCCGCTGCGCCGGCGCGTGTGCCGCAACCTCGGGTTGGCCTTCGACGAAAACGCCGGCGACACGCTCGACTCGCTCGCCGCGCGCGCGGTGGCCGCCGCCGACCGCCGCGAGGTGTGCCTCGGGAAGATGCCTCCTGGATCGCGCGCGCTCACCTGGCACGACCTGGAGCTCGCGGTCCGCGGCTGCGCGCCCGTGGACTACCAGCCCTCGCCCGACGCCGAGAAGAAGGCGCGCGCCAACCAGCTCCGCGGCGCCGCCGCGCGCGCCGAGCAGGCGCGCCTGGAGAGCGGCGGGTTCGCCGGCCTCGACGCCGCCGCCGCCGCCGCGATCGCCGCGCGCGCGCGCGACTTGGGCGTCAACCGCCGCGGCCTGTACACCGAGCGCGAGCCCGAGGTGTTTCCGGGCGGCGCCGTGTACGTCACGGACGCGGACGCCAAGAGGGCGCGCGACGCGCGCGAGAAGGAGATCGAGCAGACGCTCCGCGACGAGGGCATGCTTCGCGACGAGTTTCCGGGTCTCACTGCGGCGCAGGCGCGCGAGATCATCGCGGCGGTCAAGCTGGGCGGCGAGGTTGTTGACGTGGAGGATGACGAGGACATGAAGCGGCGCAAGGCGCGCAAGCTACCCGAGAAGCTCGAGCAGCTCAGGTTGACGCCACTCAAGTGCCGCTCCGCCGAGTTCGCGCGGAGGCACGGAATCGCCGCGTAAGCGTCGGACGCGGCGTCGGCGCGACGGCGACGGTCCATCCCCCCGGAACGCCGCCCTTTTTTTTTCCCGACTACTTTTATGTATCTCTATCTCGTATGTACGCTACGCGCGGTACGCACAGCACTCGCGCCGCCGCGTTCCCCCGTCACCGCCGCGCGTCGTACGCCCTCTGTTGCTGCCTGATGTACCCGCGGATGAAGTCCCCCGACCCCACCTGCGTTATGGCGCCGTCCTCCATGTACGCCGCCATGTCGCAGTGCTCGAGCTCCTCCAGTCTGTGCGTGACCCACACCGCGGCGGCGCCGGTTTCGTCGACGGCGCGCCGCACGGCGCGCACGACGCCCGCCTGGTCGGCTTCGTCCAGGAACGTCGTGAGCTCATCCAGCAACAAAACCTGTGGGTTCTCCACCAGCGCGCCCGCGATGGCGACGCGCTGCTTTTGTCCGCCGGAGAGCGTCGCCACCTGGCGGTCCGCCACGGCGTCGCCGCCCAGGTTGACGGCTTCGAGCGCGTCGCGGACGCGCGCCGCGACGTCGTCGTCGGAGAGGTCGCTTCGGTTCCCCAGACCGAACGCCACGTCCGCGCCCACCGTGGGCATCACCACCTGGTGGTCGGGGTTCTGGAACACGAACGCGCGCGGCGCCTGCACGCGCAGGCGCCCGGCCCACGGCGCGTTGAGTCCCGCGAAGGACCGCAAAAGCGTGCTCTTTCCGCACCCGTTCGGGCCGAGCAGCATGAACAACATGCCCCGCGGCACGCGGATCGTCACGCCGCGGAGCGCGTCCACGGAGCCGGGCGCGCCGCGCTCGCCGTGCGTCAGCCACAGGTCCTCCGCCTCCAGCGCCCAGGGGGAAGCCTCCGCGGGGCTCGCCACGGGGGGCGCGCCCGCGAACGCCGCGGGGGGGGAGGTCCAGCCGCGGGACCCGCGCGCGCGCCGCGCGGGGGCGCGCGGCGCGGACGCTCGACGGGGGGCGCCGACGCACGCGGCCGCCGCCCGGCGCGACGCGCACGCGCCGACGCGGGCGCGAGCGCGGGGGGAGGGTCGCGAAGGACGCGTCGCCGACCGCGACGCCGCGAGCGACATCTTCGATCGCGAACGAGACTGACGGGTTCGGGCGAGCGCCGCGAGGCTTCGGGGTCGTCGGGCGAAACATCTTGCCGTCGTCGTGCTTGACTGCGCCACTGCTTGTTCGTTCTTCGTTCGTTCGTCTTCCTCTTTTCGAAAACGCGTCGCGTGACGTGGCTCGGCTCACCTCTTCGGCGCGCGCCCGCGACGCACGCCCGCGTTTCGCGAGAGCCCACGAAGCGAGGATGCAGTATGGCGGCAACCAGGGCGGGGGCTTCGGCCAGCCCCGCCAGAACAAGCGCATGGTGATGGTGGACGCGCGCAAGAGTTACACCAACTCCTGGAGCACCGATCTCATGGGTGCGCCCTGCAGGAACCCGGGTTTCTGCCTGTACGCTGCGTGCTGTAACGTGTGCGTGGCGTACTCGCAGCGCAAGGAGATCATGTTCAACGACCTAACCAACTACACGTGCTGCAACGGCGGCATGTGCATCTCCGGGCGGCTCGGCGAGCGGTCCTGCCCCGAGTTTTGCCTGTGCGTGGAGGCTTTTTGTTGCTTCCCCAGCGCGGTGGCGACGAACCGGTTCATGATCCAAGACGAGATGCGCGTGGAGAACACGCAGTGCGACAACTTCATCATCGGCTTCATGCTTTGCTTGAACCAGCTCGCGTGCGTGTTCCGCATCGCCGCCATGATCTCGGGCAACGACGAGATCGAGCAGATCGCCGATATCCTGGACTGCATGTCCGACCTCACCTACTGCACGGTGTGCGCCTGCATGCAGACGCAGCACCAGGAGCAACTCAAGACGCGCGACCCCAACGCGCGCCCGCCGCCGCCGCACAACCCCATGGCGCCGCCGCCGCACATGCACATGCAGCAGATGCCGCCGCAGGGCAGGGCGCCGCCGCAGATGATGCAGCCGCAGTACGCGCAGCAGGCGCCGCCGCAGATGATGCAGCCGCAGTACGCGCAGCAGCCCGCGCACGGGTACCCGGCTCAGCCGCAGGCGTACGGCCAGCGGTACTGAGGCGTCAAGGCGTACGGCCAGCGGTACTGATCATCTGAAAGAAAAAAAAAAAGGCGCGGGAGGCTCGCGGGAGCGAACCCCGAGAGGACCCCTCGACGAGACGCGCGAGCCGCGGATACCCTCACGATGTTAAAAAAACGTTTAAAAACGCGCGTTTCTTCTCGCGCCTTTCCTCTCATCACGCGCTCGTCGACGCGTCCGCGAACGCGAGCGCGGCGTCCAAGACGGCGGCGCACTTGTCCGCCGGCGACGCCGCCGCCGCCGCCTTGACGACGCGCCCGAGCTCGGACGCCGTCACCTCGATATCCGCCACCGCGGCGTCGCGCGTTTTGCGCGCGAGCGCGGAGGCGATGGCCGAGACCTTCTCCTTGACCGCGTCTTCCGTGGGAAGAGGGCCGGGAGGCACGACGGCCGCGACCGCGGCGGGCTTCGCCGGCGGCGGCGCCCCGGCGTCGCCCGCGGCTTCCGCGGCGGCGGCTTCCGCCGCCGCCGTCACCGCCGCCTCTGCCTCGGCGTCAGCCTCCTGCGCCGCCTCCGCCTTCGCCGCCGCCGCCGCCTCCGCCTCCGCCTCCTCCCTCTGCCGCTTCTTGCGCGCTTCGCGCGCGATCATCTCCGGGTCCGCCACGAACCCGGGCTGCGCGAACACCTCGCGGCTCCGCTTCTCACCGACGCCCGCCTCCGCGTCTCCCGCCTCGCCGCCGCGCGCTTCGTCGCCGCCGCGGCGCGCGCGCCGGTCGCGCGGCTCGTCCTCGTCCGGCGTCGGCGGCGTCGCCGCGTCGGCGCCCTCGCCCTCGCGCCGAGGCGGGGCCTCGGCGCGCGGCGCCGTCCCGCGCGCGTTCGCGTCGCGCTCCGCCCTGTGCCGCGCGATGGTCGCGCACCGGAGCACCAGCCCCGGGTCCAGCGCGCCCGCCATCTCGCGCACGGTGTCCTCCAGCGCGTGCGCGCGGGACACCAGCTGCCTGCCCTCGGGGTCCGCCGCGCGCCTCGCCGCCGCCTCGCGCGTCGCCGCGTGCGCGCTCCGCTCGGCGGCGCTCTCGCCGAGCCCGCCCCAGTACGCCTTGGCGGCGGTGACGATGAGCCGCGCGTCGCGCAGGAACGCGTCCACGGTGAGGTACCAGCCGCTGTCGACGCGCCACAGGAGCGTGGACAGGTCCATGGGGTCGCGCGCGCACTTCGAGTACCCCGGCGCCTCCTCCTCCGACACCGGCGCGTGGAAGTCGCTCCACTGCTTCTTGTACAGCAGGGTCGTGACGAGGTCGCGAAGGAACATGCGCTGCTGCCGCAGCGCGCGGTCCTCCTCGGCGAGCATAGCCGCGGTCGCCGCGTTGGCCTGCGCGGAGCGCGCCGCGCCGCCGCCAGAGCCGCCGCCAGAGCCGCCCGCGCTGGCGTCCGCGCGCGCCAGCACCTGCTTGGTGTAGTCCGCCGCGCCCGCCTTCTTGGTGGACGCCTCGGGGTCCCGCGCGCGCGCGTCGGCGGCGCGCGCGGCGCGCGCCGCCGCCGCGACGATGGGCTCGAAGTAGCTGGCGCGCGCCGCCGCGGACGGCGCCTCCAGCCGCATCACCTGCCCGTCGCCGAACACGCCGGCCGCCTCCGCGTCCAGCTCCTCCGCCTCGCAGTCGCAGGTGGCGAGCAGCAGCAGCGGCAGGTCGCCGGGCACGTCCTCCATGAGCGCGCGCAGCGTCGCGCGCAGCGTCGGCGAGGCGCTGTCCCACCACAGGCGCAGGTGCGGGAGGAACAGCACCGCCGGCGCGGCGCGCCTCGCTTCGGTCACCGCGCCCACCAGCGCCTCCTCGGGCGACCGCCCGCCGTCCGCCAGGAGCGAGGGCAGACCCACGGCGTGCACCGGGAACTGCTCCAGCTCGTGCAGGAGCGCCGCCGCCAGCGACGCCTGCCCCGCGCCGGCGTCGCCCGCCAGCAGCAGGCGGGGCTGCCGCGCCAGCGGGCAGTTCACGAACTCGAGCGCCGCCGAGTCGGCGGACGCCGAGAGACCGAGCCCGTCGCTCTTCGAGAGACCGAGCCCGTCCGGGCGCCCGAGGACGTCCAGGAGCTCGTCGTCGTCCGACGCGTCGGCGTCGTCCGGGTCGAACGCGAACGGCAGCGCGCTGAGGGTTCCGGCGCCGCCGCCGCCGCGAGCGGCGGCGGCGGCGGCGGCTTCCGCCGCCTCGTGCGCCATCGCCGCGGGCGGGAATGCGCGGCGCACGCCGTCCAGCGCGCGCGCCAGCGTTTCGCCCATGAGCGGGCGGCGCAGCGCGCCGAGCGGGCGCGCGTGCGCCTGCGCGGCGCGGTGCGACGCCGGCGTGATGGCCTCCATGGCGGCGCGGAAGTCCACGCGCGTCGGCGCGACCTGCGAGGGGTCGATCACAAGCTTGTCGTCGCTCTCGTAGATCTGCGGGTACCGCCGGCGCAGCGCGTGCACCGCCGCCTCCGTGCACAGCGCCTTCAAGTCGGCGCCGCAGTACCCCACGCACTTCTCGGCGAGGTGCTCTAGGAGCCGCGCGGGCGGCTTTTGCTCCCAGTTCCGGGTGTGGATCTCCAGAATCTCCGCGCGCGCCTTGGCGTCCGGCAACGCGAACGCCAGCTCCCGGTCGAAGCGCCCCGGGCGCCTCAGCGCGCCGTCGATGGCGTCCACGCGGTTGGTGGCGCCCAGCACCACCACGCGCCCGCGCGCGTCGAGGCCGTCCATCAGCGCGAGCAGCGTCGCGACGATGGAGTTGTGGATCTGGTCCGTCTTGGACGAGCGCACCGGGGCTAAACCGTCGATCTCGTCGAAGAAGATGATGGAGGGCTCGCGCCTCTGCGCCTCCGCGAACAGCAGCCGGAGCTGCCGCTCGCTCTCGCCCACCCACTTGCTCAGCACGTCCGCGCCCTTGCGCATGAAGAAGGAAACTTCGGCGCCCGCGCGGCTGCAGGAAGCGGCGAGCGCGCGCGCGATGAGCGTCTTGCCCGTGCCCGGCGCGCCGTACAGAAGCACGCCGCGCGGAGGGGACATCTTGAACCGGGAGAAAACCTCGGGGTACAGCAGAGGCAGGAACACCATCTCCTTCAGCGAGTGCACGTAGTGCGCCAGCCCGCCAACCTGGTCAAACGTCAGCGAGGGGTCCACCGCGAGCGGCGTGATCTCGGCGCCGGCGGCGTCGCCGCCCGGCGCGTTCGCGGCGCCTTTCCCGCCAGCCACGGCGCCGCCGCCGCTGGGAAGCACACCCCCTCCGAACCCGGGGGGTGCTAGAGGGTAGGGGTTCTGCGCGCCACCGGTTGGGCCCGGGCCCCACGGGTTACCGCCCCCGCCCCCGAGAGTAGGCGCGCCGCCGAAAGCATCCGTCTCGCCGTCGACGTCCGAGTCGTCGGTGTCGTCCATCCACCGGTGCCCGCGTCGCGGCGCGGCGGCGTCGTCACCTCCGCGGCGATCCCTCCGCCTGAAACCCCCTTGGTTCTTGGCGGCGTTCTTGCCACCGCCCGCGGGCCGCCCGCGCCCGCGCGCGCCGCCGGCGTTGTCCTCGGCCGAGCCCCCCCGCTCGGCGGGCTTGGGAGGCGAGTACCTCTGGATGGTGTTGCGTTCCCTCCGCGAGTACCGCTTGGGTTCCGCGTCGTCGTCGTCGTCGGGGTCCGGCTCGGACGTCTCGGACTCGTCCTGGTACTCCCCCTCGTCGTCTTCGTCGTCCTCATCGTCCTCGTCGTCGCCCTTCCAGTCGGGAGACAGGCGCGCGACGGGCTTCGCCGCGCGCGACGAGCGGCGCACGAAGTGCGCGCCCCCCTCCTCGTCCGAGGGATCCGACTCATCGACGACGCGCCCGCGCGCGCGCGCCGAGCGGCGGCCGACGGGCGGCGAGTCCTCGGGGTCCTCGCCCACTTCCTGCATCGCGGCCATGGCCTCGACGGCCGCGGCGCGGCGAGGGCGGCCGGACATCGCGCGTCAGGCAGATCTCGGGCGCGGGCCGATCTGAGACCGCGAGATGAGACAACAGTTGCTTTTCCGCGATTTCAAACGCAGCACACGGTGTCAGTTCCGCCAGATCCCGCATACAGACTGGCACTCGGCAGATACGCTGCCAAGTGTGCGGGAAGGATGCTGCCAAGACGCTCCACCTGCGGACGGCATACCGCGACGCGCGATGATCAATTCGGCGCCGCGCGCGGACCCGCGCGCGCTCTGCTCCGCCCCGGCGCGGGGCGCGCGTCCCGGCCGCTTCGGCCTCGCGCTCCATGCCGGCTCCCACGGCCGCCGCGCGTCCCGCGCGCGACTCGGCGTGTCGCGCGCTGCGTCCGGCGACGCGGGCGACGCGTCCGAGGAGTCCTCCGGCGAGGGCGACCTGGACGCTCCCGAGCCTTCCTCCCTGGAGTCTCAGTTCATGACCATCCTGCGCGAGCAGACCACGCGCCGCCGCCTGGAGATGGAGACCCGCTGGAAGCAGGGCGGTCTGCGGCCGCGGGTCGTGCACGAGTCTGGGTCCGAGTGGATCCGCCGCGTGGATTTCCAGTTCCCGCTCGCCGCGATGGGCACCGCGTCGGGCGCGGTGCTGGTCAGCGAGTGCACGGACCACTCCGGTTCCCCCGACGAGCGCCGCGCGCGCTCGCGGCGGCTGGTGGCCTCCATGCCGGACGCGCACTCGCGGGATTGGAAGGAGGCGGACGAGCGGGGGCTGGGCGAACGCTCGCTGCTCGGGCTGTACGACGCGGGCGCCGTCACCGCGGTGGCGCTGGATGCGCGAAGAAGCGGCGTCGGCGGCGGCCCGCTCGTGGCGTCCGGCGGCCGGGACGGGTACCTGCGCCTGTGGCGCGTCCCGCGCGACGCCGTGGACGACGTGGACCTGCCGGTGAAGAAGAAGAAGTACCGATCCGACGCCGGCGCGCGCCTCGCGCGGCGCGGCGCCGCCAAGCACCCCAACGTGGTCACCTCGGTGACCCTCGACCCGGCGACCGACACCTGCTGGACCACCTGTTTGGACGGCGTGCTGCGCCGGTGGCACGTCCCGAGCGACGACGAGAACGAATCCGACGCCGCTGGAGTCACGCTGCTGGAGTCCCTCGAGACGGCCGCACCTGCGCTCTGCTCGTCGCTGTGCCCCCTGGAGCGCGTCGTGTACGTGGGAACCGCCGACGGCGACGCGTACGCGTTTGACGCGGGGAAGACGTCTTCCTCGACGGCCGCCGGGGACGGGGCCGTACCCCCCGAGACGTCCGGCGCGCTGTGCCGCTGGACGGCGCACGAGGCGGGCGCGACGCGTGCCGTCGCCGCCGCCGCCGGGGGGTGCGTCACGGGCTCCAGCACGGGGCCCATCATGGCGTGGAAGTTCCGCCGCGGCGACGGGACGCGGGGCGCCGGAGACGGCGCGCCCGCGCTCGTCTCCAAGCTGCTGGGGCACGTCGCGGCGGTGGTGGGTCTGTCCACCGGGAACCCGGCGCACCTGGTGAGCGGCGCGCACGACGGCACGGTGCGCGTCTGGGACATGCCGAGGCTGTCGGACGCGCCCGGCGCGCGCGGCGCCGAGCCCGGGACGGACCTCGCGGGGGTCATCGATGACGTTCCGCTGGGCCCCGAGTCGGAGGCGGACGCGCGCGGATCGGGATCCGGCGACGACGCGTACGACGCGTACGACGCGTCGGGTTCGGGCTCCGGACCCGGCGGGCCTTCGTCCTCGGCGGAGGAGGCAGACGCCGCGCCGCCGCCCGCGCCCGAGCGGCGGGAGGCGCTCTACGCGGTGACCGGGCACACCGTGTGGCTGGGCGACGTGTGCGCGGATGACGAGCGCATCGTGTGCGACGGCGCGAACAACGTCACCATATGCTACGACTTCACGGAGGACCCCGACGGGGACGGGGAGATATGACGAGGGGAGGTGCGGCGCGGATCGGAGCGAGGAACCGCGCGTAAGTAGAACCGCGTTCGCATCACGCCGCGCGGCGCGTAAGTAGACACATAGTCTTTTGTACGATAGGATAGCTTTTTTTCACGCGCCTTGTGGAAATTATCCGGAGAGGAGGCGTCCGAGTCGGACTCAGAGTCGGACTCAGAGTCGGACTCCGTGCGCGGCTCGGGACGGCGAAAAAACGAACGAACGCGCTTTTGACCGTGAGGGGTGCGTTTGACCGTAGATGATTCACCGATGTAGGCGCGTTTTTCGGTTTCGAAACCTGTCTCGAGACCCGATCAACTCGGCCGCGATTCTCGAAAACACATTCCGCGCGTCCCATCGGACACGTGGAGAGACGGTTATAAGATTCCGAACTTTGCACCCGACCTGGCGTTTTCCCAAAGGGCGCATTTTCCGACAGTTGCCGCGTTTCGTTGGTTGTAACTCCTGTCTATAACTCGCAGGCATTCTGCGCCTCTAAAAACGAAGCGACTTATACTTTTTCACGTGTCGGTCAAGTCGAACCCCGTGTTGACGCGGACACTGTTCGGTGCGCGGACGCGGTCGCGGGCGCACGATGTCGACGACGGATGAAGATCCCGATAAAATGGTGAAGAACTCGTGGACTCCCGAGGTACGTTCATTCACGCCAAGTCGCGTTTCCCCCGCGCGCGACGCTTCCGGCGCGCGTGGCGCACCGTTAAATCGCAGGGAGGTTATTTCGCTTTTGCCGCGGCTTCGGGAGGAGGGTCGCCGGCGCGCCGCTTCGCGCTCGATCGCGATCGAGACCCCGAATTCCGCATCTCGCGTGCATCCCGCTCACTGCCCCCATCCCCAAACGCAGGAGGACGTGTTGCTTCGCGAGCAAATCGATAAGCACGGAGGACCGGGCAACTGGACCGCAATCGCCGAGGCGTTAGTCGGTCGCAGCAGCAAAAGCTGTCGTCTAAGGTGCGCGCGCCCCCGAACGCATCCGCGGGCGCGCGACGCCGCGGGAATCGCCGTGCACTCGCCGCGCCCGCCTCCTGTGATCTCTCGCCGCGCGGCTCGCGCGTTTCCGGGCCTGATCCTCGAACGCCGACCCCCCCCACCCCCTCGCGTCCCCTCGCGTCCCTTCCCCTTTTCTAACCAACCGCTCGCTTTTGTTCCCATTCTCGTTATTCCTTCGGAACACACGCAGGTGGTGCAACCAGCTCAACCCCACGGTGAAGCGCGGGCCGTTCACCGAAGAGGAGGACAAGGAAATCCTCGCCGCGCATGCCGTGTACGGCAACAAGTGGGCGGTCATCTCCCGAGGCATCCCCGGCAGGTACGGCAGAGACTCGCGCGCCCCGCGGCACACGCCCGAACCAAGATTCAACACGCTCGGCACCCGTTCGCGAGATTCCATGCGGTCCTTTCGTCGCGCGACGCTGAACCGTCGTTTCGTCGTTCACGCACCCCAGCCCGGAACCTTCGCGCGTTTCTTCGAAACCCCCCTCGCGGATCTGCCGATCGCGTTCGCGGGAAAACCTCGCTCGCGGCTTTTCGGTCTCGCTTTTTCGCCAATCGGACGAATGTCTGTTTTTCGCATCACGCGACCGAGACGGCGCTTGAAATTGAAAGGGCGAGCATCGGTCGAGACGCGCGGCGTTTTCGTTTTCGTACGCGCGACAGACGGAGAGACGCGCGCCGAACGCACGGCGCGCGCTCTTCCTCATACGTCCGACGATATGTCTCGATCGAGCTCGACGACGACTGACCGAAAACGAAATCACCCCGTCTCGTGTGTCGTGTGTCGTCTCTTCACTTCGTCTCTTCACTTCGCAGGACGGATAACCAGGTGAAGAACCGTTTCAACAGCACGTTGCGTCGCGTGCTCGCGGCGAGCGCGCGCGGCGCGGCGGCGCCCTCGGCGAAGCGGCGGCGGCGGAGCGACTGCGACTCGCCGTCGTCGCCGGGCAAGTCGGCGAACTCGTGCGAGACGCGCGCTGGAGTCGAGTCCGCGTCCGAGGGCGGCGCCATCGTGGGCCTCGAGCAGCTCGTCGCCGCCAGCCTGCAGGTGGAGAGGCGCGAGGGCGACGGCGAGGCGGAGGACACCAGCGCCAAGAGCACCGCCACCAAGGCGCACGCCGCGGCGGGCGCCGCCGACAACGAGGGGAGCGTGCGCGGCGCGCACGCCTTCGCCGACCACGCCTCACTCCTAGCGGGGATGCAGATGCAGCAGCAGCTCGCGCAGCTCGCGGCGGCGGCGTACCCCGCGTTCCACGGCGTGCCCGTGATCCCGCAGAGCCTCCCCACCGCGAAGGTGATGCCCGCGGGACCCGGCGCGGCGCTCGAGGCGCAAAGAGCCGCGGCGCCGGGGACGAGCGGCGCGGAGGCCATGACGGCGATGACCGGGAACTCCTTCGTGGCGGCGCTCCAGGCGCAATTGGCGGTTTCGCGCGCCCTGTCGCAGGTCAAGAGCGTGTGGGACCCGCCGCAGGCGGTGCCGTACGCCGGGCAATGGGCGCCGACGCCCGCGGAGCTCGTGGCGGCGCTCGTCGCCGCGCAGACGCCGCGGTGACGATTCGGCTTTCGTCGGCTTCTTTTTCGCGCGTTCGCGCGCGGAGGCGAAGGCGAACGTGAACGAACGAGCGATCGCGAAAACGCCGGTCCCGTTCCTCGCTTGTACCACCACTTCTTCCCCGTAGGAGTACCGTAATAATCACGTATCATACTTTAATAAAAAACACGGGATGGATGTCTGTCACGCGCGATTCGCGCGTCGGTCGTCGTCACGCCACGCTTTCAGAACACGCTCACATCGACTGTTCTCGTTCGTTTCGTATCAAAAGCGTCGTCCGTCCACGCGCGCGCGCGCGCATCTCACTGTCTCGAGAGCTCCTCGCCTCTGTCCGCGGCGGCTTTGACGGCGCTGATGAACGCGGCGCGGACGCCGTTTTCCTCCAGCACGCGCACCGCCGCGATGGTGGTGCCGCCCGGCGACGTGACGCCGTCCTTGAGCACGCCGGGGTGCTTGCCCGTTTCCAGCACCATCTTCGCCGCGCCCATGACCGTCTGCGCGGCGAGGTCCGTGGCGATGTTCCGCGGGAGGCCCGCCAGCACGCCTCCGTCGGACATCGCCTCGATCACCTGGAAGATGTACGCGGGGCCGCTCCCGCTCACGCCGGTGACGGCGTTGAGCAGCGACTCCTTCACCTCGTGGATCTTGCCGATGGCGTTGAAGAGCTTAGACACGGTCTCCGTGTGACTGGGCTCGCAGTGCGTCCCCGCGGCCATCCCCGCGGCGACGCAGCCCACCAGGCACGGCGTGTTGGGCATGACGCGGACCACCGGCACGCCGGGGCCCGCGGCGGCCTCCATGGTGGCGATGGTGACGCCCGCGGCGACGGACACCACGAGCGTGTCCTTGCTGAGCACGGGGCGCATCTCCTCCAGGACCTGCGCGACGGTGTAGGGCTTGACGGAGATGAAGATCACGTCGCAGTTCTGCGCCACCTCGCTGTTCGAAGCGCGGGGGGTCACGCCCCACGACGCGAACACATCAAGGCGGGGCTGCGTGCGGTTGCTCGCGCTCATGTCGGCGAACTTCGCCACCCCCGCGGCGTCCAGCCCGCCCGCGATGGCCTCGGCCATCATCCCGGCGCCCACGAACCCGACGCGAAGGCCTCCCATGCTGTGTGTGAAC
>Ga0181601_10002734_pt1 | contig 15056 bp, 14 predicted proteins | sample 041ome_8_FD_133020 | JGI IMG/M metagenome (GOLD analysis project Ga0181601, IMG submission 133020) | Coastal salt marsh microbial communities from the Groves Creek Marsh, Skidaway Island, Georgia - 041407BS metaG (megahit assembly) | ecosystem: Environmental > Aquatic > Marine > Intertidal zone...
AAATCCCCACCCTAACAGGCACTGATTCGGGTGTTTATGCCTTGGATCAGATGGCCTCTTTCAAGGTGGAGCATTTGCCATTGGTCGATGCAGGAATTTACAAGGGCCTTGTGGCAGAGAGTGCAATTCTAGATTGCGACGACCTCGCGGCCCCGCTTGCGCAAATAGCCACTCCGCTTCCCACCTTTTCGGTATTGGCTCATCAACATGTGTTTACCGCCTTCGACTGGTTTAAGAATCAACCCATCACGCTATTGCCCGTTGTAGATGCCGAAAACCATTACGTGGGTTCCCTTACTACGGCCATGTTGGTTCAGGCTGCGGCGAGTATGGGCGTGGTTCGCGAGGCGGGAAGTATATTGGTTTTGGAACTCGGCCCTCAGGATTACATGCTCTCTGAGATTGCGCGTATTGTAGAAAGTCACGATTCCAAGATTCTCAGTTCGTACCTCACCCAGCCCGCTGATACAAACAGGCTCGAGGTCACGTTAAAAATTAACCGCATGGATCTCGCGCCTATTATTCAAACGTTTGAGCGCTTTGAGTACAAGGTGTTGGCGGCTTTCCAGGAGCCTTCAGCGAACGACGAGTTGGAGGACCGTTACCAGCAACTCATGCACTTTTTAAACATGGGCTCATGATTATTGCGGTTTATGGTAAGGAGGTTCAGCCCTCTGCAATCGGCTATGTACGCGAGTTTTTTGCGGAGATGGAGCGGCGTGATGTAGAGGTGATGGTCTATGCCAATTTTCACCGATTTCTGCGAAACGAGCTCAACCTTCCCCTGGACTTCCCAGTATTTAATGATCACGAGGGCATCTTGCAGGCGGACATTCTCATTAGCTTAGGTGGCGATGGAACTTTGCTCGATTCCACCACCTTAGTACGCGATTCGGGCATACCCATCTTGGGAATTAATTTAGGGCGCTTGGGTTTCCTGGCAAATGTGTCACGTGCCGAGCTCGAAGAAACTATCGGCCGGATTCTAGATCGCAAATATGTGGTGCACCCCCGATCGGTCTTGGAATTAAAAACCAAACGAAACCTTTTTGGATCGCTCAATTTTGCGCTTAATGAGGTGAGTATATCGCGCAACGAGACCACCAGCATGATCACTACCCACACGTTCATCAACGATCGGTTTTTAAATACGTATTGGTCCGATGGGCTTATTATTTGTACTCCAACTGGATCTACAGGTTATAACCTCAGTTGCGGAGGCCCCATTGTGATGCCGGGCTCCGAAAACTTTGTAATTACACCCATTGCGCCACATACCCTTACCGTGCGACCCTTTGTCCTGTCGGATAAATACAAAATAAGACTTCGTGTAGAGGGGCGTGCCGATCACTTTTTGGTATCGCTAGATTCCCGTATGCAAGCTATTCAACCCGATGATGAACTCTACATTTGTAAAGCCGATTTTCGCATTCATTTGATTCAACTCGAGCATATCGATTACATGGGGACCCTGCGCACCAAGCTAAACTGGGGTCTCGATCAACGGAATTAAAAATTTTACCTTTGTATCCCGTAAATCATCAAATATTCGATGATTTTTTTCGTTTTTAGGCCATGTTCAATTGGAAAAAAATCGCGCTTTTACTGCTGATCCTGCCGTTTTTCGGAAGGGCTCAGGATGAGTTGGGCATTTTTATGGGAGGTACTCATTTTTATGGTGATGTGGGAATGGATGCGCCAGCCCTACCCCAGAATTATGCCTGGGGGGTATTCTATAAGCACAATTTTAATAAGCATTGGGCATGGCGGATTAGCCTGAATCATGGTGTGATATCGGGTGCCGATAGCGCTTCTAGCGAATCTTGGGTATTCCAGCGAAATCTCAGTTTTCGCTCTACGGTTTTTGAGGCAAATACCACTTTAGAGTTTAATTTCTGGCCCTATCGAATTGGCGACCCCAAGCTCAAAACATTTTTTCTATTTGCGGGACTGGGGGTAAATACGTACAATCCGGAGGCCGAGTTAAACGGCAGCTGGTTCGAGTTGCGCCCATTGGGCACAGAAGGTCAGGGTACTTCCCAAAGTGTGGAGCAGCCCTACGGTTCAGTAACTATGAATATTCCCTTTGGTTTGGGTTTTAAGTTTAACCTGGGTAAGCAAATAGGAGTGGGTCTTGAGACGGGTTTTCGGAGGACTTATACGGATTATCTGGACGATGTGTCCACAACTTATGTAAATCCCGTACTTTTGGCACAGGAAAATGGGATTATTGCGGGGTTGTTGAGCGATCGCTCCTTGAGTGATGCGCCAAACAATAATTACCAACGAGGCAATGCCAAAGATGACGATTGGTATTTGTTTTCGGGAATTACCGTATCAATAAAAATCCTAGAAGGATTGGAAAAATGTCATGAGTTCAGATAACGTATCATACGAATCTATCGATCGGGGAAAGCTCCCGAAACACGTAGCCGTTATTATGGATGGCAATGGCCGATGGGCTAAGCGCAAAGGTTTGATGCGGGTTAAAGGGCACCAAAGTGGGGTGGTATCGGTTCGCGATACTGTGGAAGCCGCTGCTCAGATTGGAATTGAGTTCCTCACGTTGTATGCCTTTAGTACCGAAAATTGGGCGCGACCCAAGGCCGAGGTGGATGCCCTCATGGAGCTATTAATTGCCACGCTTCGCCAGGAGATGAAAACGCTTCAGGACAATAAGATTCGCCTTCGCACCATTGGCGATGTAGCCTCTCTTCCCGAACAGTGCCGTAAGGATCTCGATCATGTGGAGTCGGCTACGGCAGAAAACGATCGCATGACGCTCATTTTGGCGCTGAGTTACAGCGCTCGTTGGGAATGGGTTCAAAGCACTAAAGCCATTGCAGCTAAGGTATTGGCTGGAGAGATTCAGATAGACGATATTGATGAATCCCTGCTTGCGAGTAATCTTCAAACATCCTTTGCTCCGGATCCCGAACTGCTTATACGCACCTCTGGGGAACAGCGCATCAGCAATTTTTTACTCTGGCAAATTGCCTATGCAGAGTTGTACTTTACGTCCGTGCTCTGGCCCGATTTTCGAAAGCCGCATTTTGTGAAGGCCATAGAGGAATATCAGAAACGCGAGCGACGTTTTGGAAAAACGAGCGAGCAATTGAAACAATCGAATGAGGTTATTTAAGCAAATCGCTCTTTTTCTATTGGCGCCTTTCTTGGCGTCGGGACAAATCGACTTGCTCAAGACGAATAAGGTTTCTTATGCTTATCCGCAATCTTACATAATTGAGGAAGTTACGGTAGAGGGCGTGGAAACGCTCGACAATAATGTAATTCGTCTCCTCTCAGGGTTATCTCCAGGCATGAAAATTAATGTTCCGGGAGATGAAATAAACGAGGCAATCGAAGCGCTGTGGAAGCAGGATTTATTTGCCGATATTCAAATTTATGCAATCGATGTCCGAGAAGATCGTTTGTCTTTAGTAATTCACCTTGAGGAGCTTCCTCGCCTATCTAAATATGCCATTCGCGGCGCAAAAAAATCTCGGGTCGATGACATTCGCGAGAAACTCAACATTGAGCGCGGAGATGTAGTGAACCAGAATTTAATTATGACCAGCCGCAGTGCTATTCGCGATTATTATCAGGAAAAGGGCCATTTAAACATGGAGATAGAGGTGTCCCAAATTCGCGATACATCTGAGGCCAACTCCATGATTTTGGTATATCGCATAGACGAAGGCGATCGCGTAAAAATTGACCGAATTACCTTTGCCGGAAATTCCGAAATCTCTGATAAAAAGCTCGCTAAAGCACTTAAGAACACCAAGGCGGTGCGCAAAACCTTCTTCAAAACCTCCAAGTTCCTTCAAGAACCCTACGAAGAAGATTTGGCAAACTTAATTGCGCTCTACAATTCCGAGGGATTCCGAGATGCGCGAATCATAAAGGACTCCGTTTACCGCACCGAAAATGAGCGAATTGCCATAGATATTGAAATTGAAGAGGGTCCCCGGTTTTACTTCAGAAATATTTCTTGGCTTGGAAATGAAAAGTATACCGATGAATTTCTCTCTCGTGTGCTCGCAGTCGAACGCGGCGATGTATACAATCTCTCCCAGCTCGAAATGCGTCTGTACGCCAGCCAAGACGGGTCCGATGTGTCTGGTTTATACATGGATGAGGGATATCTCTTTTTCGATGCCCGACCCGTAGAAGTACTTGTGGAAAACGATTCCATAGATATAGAAATTCGAATTCGGGAAGGGCAACAGGCCCGAATTAATAAAATAATCGTGTCTGGAAATACCCGGACCAACGATCACGTAATATTCCGTGAACTCTATACCAAACCCGGCGAGCTGTTCAGCAAGAGCGATGTACAGCGCTCCATCCGCCAGCTCTCTCAACTCGGTTTTTTTGATCCCGAACAAATCGGGGTAAATCCCATTCCCGACCCGCAAACTGGCAGCGTAGATATTGAGTATACACTGGTGGAACGGTCTACAAGCCAAATTGAGCTTCAAGGAGGATGGGGAGGCAACCGATTAGTAGGAACAGTGGGGATTGTCTTCGACAATTTCGCCGCTGAAAAATTCTTTAAAAAAGAGGGATGGAACCCTCTCCCACAGGGTAATGGACAGCGCTTGAGTTTACGGGCACAATCTGCAGGCCGAACCTTTCAGTCCTACAACGCCTCATTTACCGAGCCGTGGTTAGGAGGTAAAAAGCCTACTTCGCTAACTGTTTCTCTTTTTCGTTCTGTACAGTCCAACGGGTTGGAACGCGACAATCCGAGCAGACAAACCATTGCCATTTCGGGATTAACCGTTGGTATTGGTCAGCGATTAAAATGGCCGGATGATTATTTTACGCTGTATCAAGCCGTGAGCCTTAACGATTATCAACTTCAAAATTACACGCCCACTGAGTCTATTTTTGGCTATACCAATGGATATTCACGCGCGGTGAGTTACCGGGTGTCGTTTGGCCGAAATTCCATCGATAACCCCATTTATCCCCGGGGCGGAAGCAATATTTCACTAACGGTGCAAGCCACTCCTCCCATCAGCCTGCTATCCGATAAAGATTACAGCAACTTGGAGCCCTCCGAGAAATACCAGTGGATCGAATACCACAAATGGAAATTCGATGCCAAGTGGTACACGCGCGTATTCAAAGATCTCGTGTTTAAGGTAGGTGCGGAGTATGGCTTTTTGGGAAAATACAACAACGCCTATGGTTACTCGCCGTTCGAGCGTTTTTATGTGGGAGGTGATGGTCTCCAGGGTTTTGTGCTCGATGGACGTGAAGTTATTGGCCTTCGAGGATACGGCAATCAGCGATTGAGCGATCAAAATGGAGGGGTTATCTACAATAAACTTACCCTCGAGATGCGTTATCCCGTGAGTTTAAATCCGAGCGCCACCATTTTCGGCCTTGCCTTTATGGAAGGTGGGAATTCATGGGGAAGTTTCGACGCCTTCAATCCTTTCCAAATCAAGCGCTCAATGGGTATTGGTATGCGCTTTTTTATGCCGATGTTTGGTATGTTAGGGGTCGATTTTGGATATGGTTTCGATGCGCCGTATGGCTCGGCCGAACGCTCCGGTTGGCAGACTCACTTTATTTTGGGGCAGCAATTCTAATGGTTATGAAATACTGGAAATTAGGGGTACTCTTCTTGACGCTATCACTTTCCGCTTCGGCACAGAAATTTGCTTACGTGGATACCGAATACATTCTAAATCAAATCCCCGAATACAAACAAGCAAAAGAGCAATTGGCCAAAATTTCGAAAGAGTGGCAAAGTGAAGTGGAAGCGGCTCAAAGAGAAGTAGATGAAATGCGCAAAATCTATGAATTGGAGCGCATTTTACTCACAGACGATCTTCAAAAAGAGCGTTTGGAGGCTATTGCGGCTAAAGAACAGGCAGTTCGGGCCTTGCAACAACAGTATTTTGGCGGGGAGGGTGAACTGTTTACCAAGCGCCGAGAACTCATCAAACCCGTCCAGGATCAGGTTTTTAACGCCATTAACGACATGGCCGATCGCGGGGGATACAGTATGATTTTCGATTCGTCGAAGGGGGGTAGCGTCTTGTTCGTAGATCCCAAAATAGACAAGAGCGATTTGGTCCTTCGCGAATTGGGGTATTAATTTTGGCCCGCTTATTGCCTTAGTGCATGAAAAGCGTTTAATTTGCATGCCGTGCTTATAAAACACACAATTATCTTATCATGAAAAAACTAATTCTATTACTAGCTATAGCTTCTGTAGCTTTCACTGTGCAAGCGCAAAATAAAATTGGACACTTGAGTGTGGATCAGTTAATTGCCTCCATGCCCGAAACCAAGGCTGCTCAAACTCAATTGGAGAATGAGGCCAAATCGCTAGAAGCTCAAATGACTGAAATGCAGAGCGAGCTCGAGAAGAAGATTCAGTCCTACCGTCAAACCGAGGGCACGGGGACCATTCTCACTCGCGAAACCAAGTACAACGAAATTCAAGATTTGGATCGCCGCATCCAAGAGTTTCAAGCTAAAGCTCAAGAAAGTTTGGGTCGCAAGCAAGAGGAGTTGCTCATCCCCGTTTTGGAGAAAGCACAGCAAGCCATTACCGATGTGGCCAATGAAAACGGGTTTACTTACATTTTGGATAGCAGCCAATCTAAAGGAGTGGTTGTATTCAATGAAAACGGGATTGATGTAACTGCGTTGGTTCAAGCCAAACTCGGAATTAAAGAATAAGCATTATTATTTGCTTTATTAAACGCCCCGTTCCCTTGTGTTCGGGGCGTTTCTTTATGTTTGCCACATGGAATATTCCTCAAATCAAAGCTCGGAGGCCAAATTGAACTCATCTAAGACCCATTTGCAAAAGGCGATTTCGCCAATTGGGGTATTCGATTCGGGGATGGGAGGCTTAACAGTGGCCCGGGCCTTGAGGAAGCATCTTCCACACCGTGACCTCATATATTTTGGCGATACCGCGCATTTGCCTTATGGAGAAAAGTCTGCGGAAGCTATCCGGTCCTATGCTTTGGCTATAGTGGGGTTTTTACGAGAAAAAGGATGCCAGCAAGTGGTGGTGGCTTGCAATTCAGCCAGTGCCGTTGCGATGGAAGTATTGGAGACGTCCTATCCGGATATCACGTTTTATAACGTAGTGGATCCCGTAGTAGATTTTGTGGCGAATTTACCTATTCAAAGCGTTGGTGTTATCGGTACCCGTGCCACGGTTAAATCGGGTGTGTATCCGGCGAAATTAGCGCTTAAACGGCTAGATTTGGAGGTGCACAGCTTGGCAACGCCATTGCTCGTGCCCGTAATTGAAGAAGGGTTTTTAAATACGCCTATAAGCCATTCGGTAATCGAGCAATATGTAACGGATCCTCAATTGAAGGATGTGGAGGCATTAGTACTGGGTTGTACGCATTATCCGTTGGCGTTCGATGAGTTTCGCCAGTTGTTGCCAGCTAAAATTGAAATTCTAAATTCACCTGAAATCGTAGCGACCTATGTTAAGGAGGCGGTGAAGGCGACTGAGGACACGCGTTTTACGGATGCTGAGTTGGCTGTTGAGGACTCTGAAAGCTCTGATTCCTCGAGCGCTTCCCCTGCCGGGAACTCCATAGGGAAAGCCCAGTTTTATTTGTCTGATTATTCGCAGCAGTTTGCCGATTTGGCAACGCGCTTTTACGGAGAGCCCATGAATTGGATGCTTCAGCGTTTGGAAGGATGAACAAAAACACCCTGATTTTAAACATACCGGGCACAACTTTGTTATTTTTGTCCCTACGCCCTTTTAAAATCACACTATGGAGCGAACCTACGAACCCGGCCCGTTATTGGGTCAAATAAATACCCCCGACGATCTCAAACGGTTTTCTGAGAAGGAGCTCGTGCAAATTTGCGATGAGTTGCGGCAGTATATTGTCGATGTGGTATCGGTGAATGGCGGCCATTTCGGCGCTAGTCTAGGGGTGGTAGAACTCACTGTAGCGCTGCATTATGTTTTTCAAACTCCAGTTGATCAGTTGGTTTGGGATGTGGGTCATCAGGCCTATGGGCATAAGATTTTAACTGGGCGTCGCGAGAGGTTTCATACGAATAGAAAGTACAAAGGGCTTAGTGGTTTCCCAAAGCGGAGCGAGAGTGACTACGACACCTTTGGTGTGGGGCACTCGAGCACATCTATTTCGGCGGGTTTGGGAATGGCAGTGGCCAATAAGCACAGGAATGATCGCCGGCATCATATTGCCGTAATTGGTGATGGTGCCATGACTGCAGGGCTTGCATACGAAGGGCTCAATCATGCGGGATCCATGGACGCCGATTTATTGGTGGTTCTCAACGACAACTGCATGTCCATCGATCCGAATGTGGGCGCCCTCAAGGAATATCTCACGGACATTACGACTTCCCACACCTATAATAAAGTGAAGGATGAGGTTTGGAACTTGCTCGGTGCAATCTCCAAATTTGGTCCCAATGCCCAAAAGATTGCTCAAAAAGTGGAACATTCCGTGAAGAGTGCGCTGCTGCAGCAAAGCAATCTTTTCGAGTCGTTGAACTTCCGGTATTTTGGCCCTGTAGATGGTCACGATGTAAATCATTTGGTCGAGGTGATGCGCGATTTAAAGAGCATTCCTGGTCCAAAAATTCTGCATACAGTAACGGTTAAGGGAAAGGGTTATGGCCCTTCGGAGGCTGGTAACGCCACAAAATGGCATGCCCCCGGACTCTTCGATAAAGTTACGGGCGAAATCGTGAAGAAGGTGTCCACGGAGCCACAGCCTCCAAAGTATCAGGATGTTTTCGGACACACCATGATTGAATTGGCTGAGGCAAACGATAAGATTATGGGGGTAACCCCTGCAATGCCTACGGGTAGCAGTTTAAAGTTCATGATGGATGCCATGCCCGATCGCGCGTTCGATGTGGGGATTGCGGAGCAGCACGCAGTAACTTTTTCAGCCGGTTTAGCCACCCAAGGGATGGTTCCCTTTTGCAACATCTACAGTTCGTTTATGCAACGCGCTTATGATCAGGTAATCCACGATGTGGCGCTTCAGAATTTGAACGTTGTATTTTGTTTGGATAGGGCCGGGCTAGCTGGGGCAGATGGTCCTACGCATCACGGTGCTTACGACTTGGCTTACATGCGTTGTGTGCCTAATATGGTTGTTGCAGCTCCGATGAATGAGCAAGAGCTACGCAATATGATGTATACAGCTCAATTGGAAGATCAGGGGCCATTTAGCATTCGATACCCGCGTGGGGAAGGCGTGATGCCGGAGTGGCGTACGCCATTGGAGGAGTTGCCGCTGGGCAAGGGTAGGGTTATTTCAGAAGGGGCGGATATTGCCATTCTGTCCATTGGCCATATTGGAAATGAGGCTGTTACTGCGGTTCAAAAGCTCAAAGAGAGCGGAGTGGATGCCGCACATTACGATTTACGGTTTGTTAAACCGATCGATACCGCAATGCTCGATGAGGTGTTTAGAAAGTTTGATCTGGTGATTACGGTAGAGGACGGCTGCATCCAGGGAGGTTTTGGAAGTGCTGTAGTTGAATATATGGCGGAGTCTGCCCATTCGGCAAAGGTAATTCGCCTCGGGATCCCAGATTCTTTTGTGGAGCACGGTTCTCAAGCAGAGTTGTATGCGGAATGTAAGTACGACGCCTCAGCTATAGCTGCTACGGCACTCGAGCTTCTCGGTGTAAGCCAAGCGAAGGCCACTGCATAATTGCATCAACCCGACTAAATAAAATGAAAAAAGGGCCCTTTCTGGGGCCCTTTGCCTTTTATAATGGCGATTTGCGCTTTTACTTCTCCTTTAATTTGAAAGATTCCATGAATTTGGTGGTGTAATTTCCAGCCAAGAAATCCTCGTTTTCAAAGAGCTGTTGATGGAATGGGATGGTAGTTTTCACCCCCTCAATTACAAATTCATCGAGAGCTCGCTTCATTTTAGCTATGGCCTCTTCACGCGTTTGTGCAACGGTAATGAGCTTCGCAATCATAGAATCGTAGTATGGAGGGATGGTGTATCCTGCATAGACATGCGTATCCATGCGCACACCATGTCCACCCGGGCTATGAAAGTTGGTAATTTTACCTGGTGATGGGCGGAAGTCGTTAAAGGGGTCTTCTGCGTTGATGCGACACTCAATAGCGTGCATCGTGGGCTCATAATTTTTCCCCGAAATCGTCTCACCACTAGCAACTTTAATTTGCTCGCGAATGAGGTCATATTGAATTACCTCTTCTGTAATGGGATGTTCCACTTGAATACGGGTATTCATTTCCATAAAATAGAAATCCCCGTGCTTATCGACTAAAAACTCCACAGTTCCAGCACCCTCATATTTAACCGCTTCGGCAGCTTTAATAGCAGCTTCGCCCATTTTGTGGCGCAATTCGGGTGTCATAAAAGTTGAAGGAGTCTCCTCTACCAATTTTTGATGTCTGCGCTGGATACTGCAATCCCGCTCTGAAAGATGACAGGCCTTTCCGGTATGATCTCCCACAATTTGAATTTCAATGTGGCGGGGCTCTTCAATAAACTTCTCCATGTACATACCGTCGTTTCCGAAGGCATTAGAGGCCTCTTGCCGAGCGCTATTCCATGCTTTTTCCAAATCATCTTCCGACCAGATTACGCGCATGCCCTTTCCTCCACCACCTGCGGTAGCCTTTAGCATTACAGGGTAAACAATTTCCTTCGCTGAGCGCTTTGCATGGTCAAGGTCTTTGAGCAGTCCATCTGAACCAGGAATAACCGGTACGCCTGCTTTTTTCATGGTCATTTTTGCATTGGACTTATCGCCCATAGCTTCTATTTGCTCAGGAGTAGCACCGATAAATTTGATGCCGTGTTCTTTGCAGATTTTAGAAAACTTCGAATTTTCCGAGAGAAAACCATAGCCGGGATGAATGGCATCGGCATTGGTGATTTCTGCTGCTGCAATGATATTGGGAATTTTGAGATATGACTCTGCACTAGATGCCGGACCAATACACACAGCCTCATCGGCAAAGCGCACATGCAAACTCTCTCTATCAGCCTCACTGTACACAGCTACAGAACGCAGGCCCATCTCTCGACAAGTTCGAATAACACGCAGAGCAATCTCCCCGCGATTTGCAATGAGAACCTTATTAAACATGGTGTTGTATTTGAGTTGGTATATTAGGATGGATCCACCAAATACAGCGGCTGCCCGTATTCAACTGGGCTTGAATCCTCCACCAATATTTTTACAATTTTACCAGAAACTTCGCTTTCAATTTCATTGAATAGTTTCATGGCTTCAATAATGCAAACTACGTCGCCTTCGTTCACATCATCCCCCACATTTACAAACAAAGGCTTGTCGGGCGATGGGCGGCGGTAAAAGGTGCCGATCATGGGCGATGTGATCTCAATTAAGTGAGCATCATTACCCGCACTTTCAGCCGATGCAGCTGCATCCCCAGCTGGAGCAGGCGATGATGGCGCGGGTGCAGGTTGCACTGCTTGCGGCATCATGGCGGACATCATGGGCTGTGGAGCCATCGAATGAACGAAAGCTTCCGGTTGTCCGTCTGCATGAGCAGGAGTTTTAATGGTAATTTTTACCCCATCCATCTCGAGGTCCACTTCGCTTGCACCTGATTTCGCCACAAAACGAATCAGATTTTGAATGTCTTTAATATTCATGGTAGTATCTTTTGCCATCAAAACAAATCTAAAAAATTATTACAAGGTGTAGGCCCATTTTAAATAGATTGCGCCCCACGTGAAACCTCCACCAAAAGCCGCTAAAATTAAATTATCGCCTGCTTTCAGCTGTTTTTCATAATCCCAAAGGAGTAGAGGGATGGTTGCTGTAGTGGTATTCCCGTATTTGTGGATGTTGATCATCACTTTATCTGGATCCAAATTTACGCGGTTTGCCGTGGCATCGATAATTCGCTTATTTGCTTGATGCGGAACTAGCCATTGAATATCATCGCCACCCAAGCCGTTGCGAGATGTTACAATTTCAGCCGCGTCGGCCATACGGGTTACGGCAAATTTAAATACCGACTGACCCTCTTGAAACACGAAGTGCTGGCGTTTGGCAACAGTTTCTTCGGAGGGCGGTAAAAGACTTCCCCCTGCATCGATTTTTAAAAACTCACGCCCCGCGCCGTCTGTGCGCAAATGCTCATCCTGAACCCCGAATTCCTCGCTGGGCTCCATGATCGCTACCCCAGCACCGTCGCCGAAAATTACACAGGTAGTTCGATCGGTGTAATCTACAATAGAGGACATTTTATCGGTTCCAATCACTAGGATTTTCTTGTACGATCCACTTTGGATGTATTTATCGGCCACGGAAACAGCAAACAAAAAGCCGCTGCAGGCAGCCATTAAATCGAAACCAAAGGCATTTACAGCACCAACTTGTGTGGCAATGTAGCTGGCGTTTATAGCTACGGGCATATCCGGAGTGGCCGTACTGCAAATTACCATGTCTATTTCTGCGGGATCGATACCTCTTTTTGCTATAGCCTCATTTGCGGCCTTAATAGCCATGAACGAGCTTCCTTTTCCGTTCACCTTCAAAATGCGTCGCTCTTCAATTCCCGTCCGCGTGCGAATCCACTCATCGTTTGTATCCACCATTTTTTCGAGATCCTTGTTCGAAAGAATTGTTTCGGGAACATAACCCCCAATTGCCGTTATAGCGCCTCTGATTTTACCCATGATGCAGTGTTCGGTTTAATGTGTCACAAAAATTGGAGCGACTCATGCGCTCTGCCTCCACAAGCATATTGTGAATGGCCTTGGAGCTGGATATCCCATGCCCCAATATTACGGTTTTATTAATTCCCAACACGGGAGTTCCCCCGTAATCTTCATAATTAAATCGGGCGAAATACTCGTCCATTAAATTTCGCTTTAGCATCACTCGATATACCGCTTCTGCTTGTTTAAGAAGCATATTACCCGTAAATCCGTCCGTTACAAATACGTCGCAGCGATCTGTAAAAATATCGCGGCTCTCTACGTTTCCAATAAATGGGAGGGTTTCGTCTGTAGCTAAACGGTCGAATGCGGCACGTGCCAACTGATTTCCTTTTCCAGCTTCATGGCCAATGTTGAGCAAGCCCACTTGGGGTGATGGGTTCCCGTGTACACGATTCAGAAAATGCGTGCCGATGTAGGCAAATTGCTGGAGATGCTCAGGTTTGCAATCTACATTCAGCCCAATGTCCAACAGGAGATTTTGGCCTCCCATGGGGCGTGGAATGAACGTAGCAATACAAGGCCTCAGTACCCCATCAGCATTTCCCACAATACTTGTGCTGCCAACCAAAACCGCGCCGCTGTTGCCCGCACTGGCAAATGCATCGATTTTTCCTGTCTTGAGCCATTCAAACCCTACCCGGATACTCGATTGAGCCTTAGATTGCAATGCTTTTACGGGATGATCCCCCATCTCAACAACTTCAGGGGCGTGCACAATTTCAAATTCGTGAGAATTCCCCTTTTGATCAAGAAAAGGGATAATGATATTGCGGTCTCCGAAAAGAACCACGTCAAAACGATTGCCATACTGTTGAACAGCGGACATAGCTCCTTCGAGGTTGCATCCCGGCACTTTATCGCCACCCGATACATCCAGACCGATACGTAATTTGGAAGAATTCATCCGTAGAGAACGACCGAATTTGGAAATGCTTCGGCCGATGGATTAGGGCGTATTAAGCCACTTCTTTTTCCATCACCACCTTACCCTTGTAATAGAGCTTTCCATCGCTCCAATGAGCGCGGTGGTACAAATGAGGCTCACCTGTAGTGGGGCAAATAGCAATTTGAGGAGCCGAAGCTTTGTAATGCGTGCGGCGTTTGTCTCTTCTTGTTTTCGATTGTTTGCGCTTAGGATGTGCCATTTTCGATTAATTTAAAAGATCTTTCAATTTATCCCATCGGGGATCAATAGCTGTGTTTTTTTTGGTTTGTTGTTCTTTTAGTTTCTTCATGATTTCGTTTTCCATGGAGCCATTTTCCACATCGGGATGAATGCGCTTTGCAGGAATTGCCAAAACCATTTCTTCATAGAGAATTTGCGCAATATTCACGCGGTATTCGTCTTCGTGAAGAATCCATAATTCATCGTCTTCTTTATTTTCCTCTGGGCCAAATTTTACGTGCAACTCAAAACTTCTTTCGAGTGGCAGGTTAAAGGGCTCCGCGCTCACGTCGCAGATGGCCTGTACGTGCCCTTTTACGTGGAAAGATAAAGTTAACAATCGCTCTGTTTTGAGAAGAACTACCTCGGCTTTAAGGTCAAAGTGATTCAACTCATCATAAGCGAATAACTCAAAGAACGTGTCATCAAGTTCGTAATCGAAAGTGTGGGAACCCAGGGATAATCCCTTAAAGGCAATATCAAAGTCTTTGATTTCCAACATCTCCAGAACTTTTGAGCCTGCAAATTTACTTAAAATTCCGAGACTAAAACAATTATTTTCTCGGGAGCTTTTGCCGCTTTAAAGGATCGGCATTGATCTGCTTGTATTCCAACCTGTTTTTTGCGCAATCCAAAGCCACATAGAGTGCGTTCCGAAAGGAGTCGGCATGGGCATTTCCGGTTCCCGCTAGGTCGTAAGCTGTTCCATGATCGGGACTCGTGCGAATAATAGAGAGCCCGGCAGAATAATTTACTCCATTCCCAAAGGAAAGCGCTTTGAAAGGAGCCAAGCCTTGATCGTGATACATTGCGAGAATGGCGTCGAAAGATTGATATCTCTGGGCCCCAAAAAATCCATCTGCGGCAAAGGGACCATAAGCTAAGATTCCGCTGTTCTCTGCGCGCTCGATGGCGGGCGATATAATTTCTTTTTCTTCACTACCGAGCAATCCTTGATCGCCCGCATGGGGGTTTAGGCCCAATACCGCAATTCGCGGCTTGCGAACTCGAAAGTCCTGTTGCAGCGAAGTGTTTAATTGGTCTATTTTCCGCACAATTTTTTCTGTGGAGAGGTAGCCCGCAATTTGCGAAACGGGGATATGTCCGCTTACCAGAGCAATTTTTAGATTGTCGGTCATCAAAATCAT
>Ga0181601_10002739_pt1 | contig 15050 bp, 13 predicted proteins | sample 041ome_8_FD_133020 | JGI IMG/M metagenome (GOLD analysis project Ga0181601, IMG submission 133020) | Coastal salt marsh microbial communities from the Groves Creek Marsh, Skidaway Island, Georgia - 041407BS metaG (megahit assembly) | ecosystem: Environmental > Aquatic > Marine > Intertidal zone...
GCCGTTAAGCCCTGTAGCGCCGATGGTACTGCATTGCGGTAGAGTAGGTCGCCGCCTCCTCCTTTTATAAGCCTCTCCGAGCTCCGCTCTGAGAGGCTTTTTTTATGAATACCTTCATGGAAAATAAATCGTATATTTAGAGACTAATCGGCTCTAAAATCAAGTTACGAGCAGCAATATAACTTGCGGAAAACAACCAACTAGGAATAGTATATGATCGATTTCGATTCATTTTTATCAGAGTACAAGAATAAATTAGCTAATATTTTCAAAAAGGAAAATGAGACCAATGGAGATGCATTGAAACGTGGTATATCACAAGATAATTTAAATGAAATTCTTAAGTCCACACCTCTAGCCTCATTTATCCCCACAGAACACGGTGGATTTGGTGGGCATACGGCAGAAGCTTTAAGCATGTTAGAAGCTAGTTCCTATGAATCATTACCGCTTTCTCTTATGATGGGTATTAATGGTGCCTTATTTTTGCAACCAATAGCTAATTATGGTACTGAGGCGGCCAAGAACGATGTCTTTAGTAGAGTTATAAATAAAGGTAAGATGGGTGGTCTAATGATCACCGAGCCAGATTACGGTTCAGAGGCACTCAAAATGCAAACGAGTGTTGAGTATAATGCATCAAATCAACACTATTCAGTTAAAGGAACTAAGCATTGGGCCGGTTTAACGGGAATGGCAGATTATTGGATTATGACTGCTCGTGAGAAAAATTCACAAGGTGAACTAGGACGAGATGTTTCCTTTTTTGTGCATGATTCTAGAAACGGTGGTATTGAAGTAAAAGAATACTATAACAATCTTGGGTTATATATGCTTCCTTATGGTAGGAATAAGGTAGACATAAATGTACCCGCATCTTACAAACTAACCCCAAAAGGCACGGGCATTACCTTAATGCTAGACCTATTGCATAGAAGTAGGTTGCAATTCCCTGGTATGGGTATGGGTTTCCTTAGAAGAATGATGGACGAAGCTGTTCAGCATTGTAGAGAACGCCTAGTTGGGGGGGTAAGTTTATTGAATTACGATCAGGTTCGTTCACGAGTATCCCAAATCCAATCCTATTTTACGGTATGCTCGGCAATGTGTAATTTTACAGCTACCAATGTGCCTCTCACAAAAAATACTGCTAAAATGGATGTAGAGGCTAATGCTATCAAGTCGGTTTTAACTGACTATATGCAAAAGGCATCACAATCTCTTTTACAATTAACCGGTGCTAAAGGGTATAGATTAGATCACATTGCGGGTAGAAGTACAGTGGATAGTCGACCTTTTCAAATCTTCGAGGGATCTAACGATATTTTGTATCAACAAATAAGTGAGTCTATAATGAAGGCGATGCGAAAGGTGAAGAGCACCAATTTATATGATTTCTTAAAAGGATATGATCTAACCGTTCAGTCTTCGGACTATTTCAAAGATGTATTAAATTTCGAGATCGATACCAAGATGTCTCAACGTAAACTGGTTGAATTAGGAAGAGCTTTAGGAAGGATAATTTCAATGGAGTTTACTATCAATTTAGGTCAACAAGGCTTCAATAAAGAATTAATTGATCACGCTATTACCAATGTTCAAGAAGAGGTTAAGGCTATTATGAGTCAGTTTTCAAATACTAAACTCTCAGATGTGGTCGATGCTTACCATGATAATAGCTCATGGTTTACCTTGCAAAAGCAATTTGCACACTAAGCCGATAACCTTCTTTTTTACTTTATGAAACCCAGCACTAACACCAGTCAAAATAGTGAGGAAAGAGGTGTCTTAGAGCAGTATATGCTACCCTTTCTTAATGTATCATCACAATATCCGTTATATCCAGGAAAGAATTCTGCCATTACCGAAGCAGCTCTTCTAGGGTGGACTGAGCAAGAATTACAACAGGCTAGAGCTAATCTCCAAGAAAATGCTAGGCAAGCAGCTCTAGAACTACTTAAAGAAGATGATATTATAGATCAACTCGATGCCCTACCATTTGACGGCGAAGAATGTATCGCTATACTGGGTGATTCAATCAGTTTGGATGCTCAAGGGTGGGTGTACATTTTGGGTCATTTACTAGACATTGGAAAAGAACAAATAAATATTCGATGGGTTAATGCCTGCCAAGCATACGATACAACTACGGACGCTTTACGACGTTTAGATCGTGATGTATTAGTACATAATCCAGATTGGGTAATCATTGCGCTTGGTACTTTTGATGCACAGCGTTTAGCCATCTATCCGGATAGAACCTTAATCCCACTTTCGGAGACATGGGAAAATATTCAAGCTATCCAAGATATTTTGGACCAAACCTTAGAACACCCTCCTTTATGGGTTAGTCCTGCGGCTGTTATCACGGATTTACTTACTGAGCATGCGCTCTACGATTTTAGTATCCAACCAGAAGATCTAACGGCTGTTCAAGATGTCGTAACGGGAAAAATAGGCGGTATTGTTGACCCTAAAGCAGAAAGAATGGGTGAAAATGGCCCCCAAGCTTGGCACTATATTCCCGATGGATTACACCACTCTTTGACAGGACATATGCAAACAGTAAGAGAGGTGATTAAAACATTGGTCGAGATAGACCAAAAAGGGTTTGCGAATATAATGGACGAAGAAGCTTAAAAGTTCACCGAAAACCGGACGAAATCAATGCCTGACTGTTGTTTTAACCGCCAAACCCCACCATCCTGAATAGGAATTTCATAAGTTGCCGGTTGCATAAACGCCAGGGCAGTAGATCGATCAGCCAGAACAAAAGTGTCGAACAGACCAAAGCCAAAACCAGCGATAGCTCCAGCTCCTGCGCCATATTGAAGCCCTTGGACTAGCGGTTCATTCGCTACGAGCATAACGGAGGTTGCAACAACCGCACCAGCTGCAGCTCCATAAAAGGTATCCAATAGAACAATGATGGTAGAGTTGTTTCCATCGTTGAATATTCCTGAAACAACGGTAGGATTACCCCCCGATTTGAGTAAATCATACGCGCCTACGCCAAGGCCGTATAATGTCCCCAATCCCAGCCCTACCTGCAGTGGATAAAAATCAGTATCATTCGTCAATGCCATACTAGCCCCGCCTAAAAGTGTACCAGTGAGTGCCCCGTTGAGTGTGTTTTCACCCAAGGTATTGATGGTTTGGGCAGCCGCTTTATTTGGCTGAAAAACCGAGGATAAAACAAGAATAATCACTGAAGCAATTATCCATAAAAGCATTTTTTTCAAAACCATAATGTAATTGTAACTATTAAAATGAGCGTAGATGCACATACACAAGAGGCACATACACCCTGTGCAATATTAGTATGTGAAGATAATACAAAATTTCAGGCAGGATTTTGCATGGCAACCTGAAGGATTTTACCATTGAATAACCGGTGACCCTTCAAGCAAAAGTCAGCGACATATCCACCCATCTCGTCTGGTTGAACAGGGGCTTCCAGCCCGGGGAAAGCTTCATTCAACATTTCAGTTTGCACAGCTCCCAAGGCCAATGCGTTTACCGCTATTCCTCTATCAACCCATTCGGTGCTTAAACTTTCGGTGAAAATACTAACCGCTCCCTTAGCAGCACTGTATAAACTGAGCCCTGGAAATTTAGAACTACCCTGCACTCCTCCCATACTGGTTATGTGCACTACATGACTCCCAGGCCCCATCAATGATTCTAGGGCACGCGTCCAACGAAAAACCATAAATACGTTTACCTCGAACTGCATGATCCAGTCATTTTCGGTGGTCTCAGAAAATGGTTTATTAATGAGGAGTCCGGCATTGTGGATAAGCCCGTCGAGTTGTTCATTCTCCGATAAAATCCCTGTAATGGCTTGGGATACCAGCGCGAGATCAGTGTCCGTAGTATACCAGTGTAGTTCACCCGGTTGATCAGCGGAAAAAGTAGCTAATTCAGAGTGTAGATTCTGCCTGCTTAGTCCAAAGACTCGGTGTCCAGCGGAGAGTAAATACTTTACTGTTGCTAGACCAATTCCTCGGCTAGCTCCAGTAACAACAATGTTTTTTTTGTGATCAAGATAATTCATACGAATAAAATACAACTTCTTATGGTGCTAGTAAAAGAAAAGCTAGGCTATTATCTTAGGTATAGGTATTTAACTGAAAACCTAATTATATGTCAATTGAGCGCGATATTTTGGAACGAATTCCACCCCACATTCGAGGGCTGAAAGGCTATGTTCCAGGGAAAACCATAGAAGAAGTGGTAGCGACCTATCAACCAGATAGAATTTCAAAGCTTGCTTCCAATGAAAATAGGTGGGGCTTTGCGCCGGGTGTTTCTGAAGCAGTAGGGAGGGCCATGCAAGTTGCCAATAATTACCCTTCAGCATTGGCTAACAATTTACGGTCTAGCTTGTCGACTAAACTATCTTGTACGCAGGAACAGTTGGTTATTGGGGCTGGCTCAGAGAGTTTGTTAGGTCTACTTTGCCGTACATTTTTTGGGCCTGAAGACGAAATTGTAACAGCTTCGGCCACATTTGTTGGGCTTAATATTCAAGCTCATATTCATCAAATACCCGTCATCCAAGTCCCACTTACCCCTGACTATCGCTTCGATGTTGGGGCTATTGCAGCCAGCGTGAATGAACGAACCCGAGCGGTGTACATTGCCAATCCAAATAATCCTACCGGTACTATTATTACCAAGCAGGAGTTGACTATGCTCATGAGCTCTTTGCCTGAACAAGTGATGTTGATTCTCGACGAAGCCTACGTTGAATTTGCGCGCGAAAATCCGCTATACCCCGATTCCCTACCCATTATTACCCAGGCGAACACCTCGATACACCCGAACACACTCATCTTGCGCACCTTTTCGAAGGCGTACGGACTGGCTTCCTTTCGAGTGGGCTATGCCCTTGGCCCAGCGGAATTAATTCAAGCGTTATGGAAGACCAAAAATACCTTTGAGCCCTCGGGAATTAGTGAAGCTGCCGCTATTTCCGCACTGGAAGACGATCATTTTTTAATTAATTCTGTCCAGCAAACTCAACATGCACGACAAGACTTTGAGGCATTTTTAGCCCATCACGAGATTCCTTATGTTCCTTCGTCGGCTAATTTTGTTATGTTATTGGCTCCCGATGAAGCACAGGCCCTTCGCATAACCGAGTCTTTGCTTCGTATGGGGGTAATCGTGCGCCAACTCTCACCCTTCGGTATTTCCAACGGAATTCGCATAACGGTGGGTTTGGAGGAAGAGATGGCTCACCTTAAGCAGGCCTTGAAAAAGTGTTGGACCACGGGTTGATGCAAACCAGCCATTGGTTAATGCAAACAAGCTTACATGATCCAGAAGACAAATAAACCAAGCAAAAATTATCATCCATAAGTCACTGAATATGAACGTAAAAGGATTTCCAATCTGGTTAATGGGGCTAGCCATAGTTTTTATGGGTCAATTAACCGTACAGTCGGTGGTTCAGGCGCAAAGTGTGCACCGCTATGCTATATCATTTGACCAAGCGATGCAGCATCAGGCTAGGATTTCGGTGGAATTTCCCAACATTGACGAGCAACCACTGCAGGTACGGATGTCTAGGACTTCGCCGGGCCGTTATGCGATTCATAACTTTGCAAAAAATGTGTATGACGTTCAGGCTTATGACGAGCAAGGCAACCAACTAGAAATCATCAGACCCAATCCTCAGCAATGGAACGTCATAGGCCATGACGGATTCGTACGCTTTGAGTATACCTTGTTTGCTAATAGGGGGGATGGCACCTATTCTCAAATTGATGAAACACACGCTCATTTGAACATACCGGCGACTTTTGTATATGCACGAAATTACCCGCAGCGGCCAATTGAACTTGCTGTTGAGCTTCCAAAGGATTCGGGATGGAAAGTGGCCACCCAGCTAAAGCAACTTAATCCCACATTATTTTATGCCCCAGATTTTTACTATTTCATGGACAGCCCCATTGAAATAAGTGACTATCATTTACGTGAGCGAATGGTGGATGGGCAACTCATTCAATTGGCGCTTCATACACCCGCTTCGGATCGAGAAGTCAACGATTATTTTGCCAAGGTAATGGCCATAGTTGAGGCTCAAAGAGAGGTTTTTGGTGAATTACCCGAGTTTGATTTTGGAAGGTACACCTTTCTGAGTTGTTATATGCCGCAGGCCAGTGGAGACGGGATGGAGCACCGGAATTCGACCATTGTGACCAATGCAAAACCCATGGAGGAGCCTCTTGGAAATACGTCGATATCTACTATTTCGCACGAATTTTTTCATGCATGGAGTGTGGAAAGACTGCGTCCTGTTTCCCTTGAGCCCTTCGATTTTGAAGAAGCCAATATGAGTGGAGCCTTGTGGTTTGCGGAGGGCTTTACTTCGTATTACACCAATTTAATTCTGGCCCGCGCTGGAGTGATAACGCCGGATGAATATGTGGAAGGTCTTGCTCGAACGCTGAATTATGTAATGCTTTCTCCGGGTAATCAGTTTTTTAACCCCATCGAGATGAGTTATAGAGCACCATTTGTAGATGCAGCTACCGCCATAGATCCAGATAATAATGCTAACATTTTTATTTCCTACTATTCCTATGGTAGTCTGTTGGGCTTAGCCTTGGATCTGACTTTACGCACCGAAGCCGAGGCTAGCTTGGATGAATATATGCGGACCTTATGGCAGCAGTATGGGCGTAATGAGCAACCGTACAGCATAAAAGATCTGGAATCCACACTGGCTACACTAGCTGGGGATTCGTTGGCTCAAGCATTTTTTGCGCGGCATATTTATAGCAGCGAGATGCCGGATCTGCAGCAATTGCTCGGCCGTGTAGGTGTGGAACTAAGCTTAGAAAAAGAGAATGAGCCTTATCTTGGACCGTCAACTCGGTGGATTGAAGCGGATAGAGCCTATGAAATTAGCTCGGCCCCGCAGATGGGTAGTCCCGCTTATGAAGCTGGCCTGCGTCTTGGAGATCGCATTATGTCAGTGGATGGGCTGCGTGTGGAATCTAACCGAAGCCCAGCATCCATTATTCAGGGCAAACGGGTAGGGCAACAGGTGGAAATCACATTTACCCGATGGGGTATGACAAAAAGTGTCAGTGTTCAATTGAAGGCAAACCCAAGAATGAAGACCGAGCGAGTTCGGAGGTTATCTAGAGCAGAGGCGGTCGCATTTGGAGAATGGATCCCTGTAAGGCAATAACACAATAGGAAAGTAAGGCAATAACACAAAAAGGCAATAACACAATAGCGCAATAAGGCAAACAGTACAACGAAATCAATCAATCAATTATGAAGGCAACATCACAAGCTTCAAAAACAGCTTCACCAACAACATCAACCAGAAAGTATTACAGCGTTAAACCGCTTGTCATTTCGGCCTATGCCTTGATGTTCGGGCTCATTGGAATGCTCCTGCCGGCTGAGAGTTTTGGGCAAACCGGGGATCAAGTGTCGGAATCGGCTATTTTGTCGATGAAGGAGCGGGCCAAGGTGATTGACGATGTACTGGCCGATCGGATGGAAACCGTACTTCCGAATATTATGCGTCGGGAAGGGATGGATATGTGGATTATTATTTCACGTGAGTATAACGAAGATCCGGTGATCGAAACCATGTTGCCAGCAACGTGGTTGGCAGCGAGGCGTAGAACTATTTTGGTGATTTATGATCGAGGGCCTGAGGAAGGGTTGGAGACCTTGGCGGTGGCGCGATACGACGTGGGTGAGGTGTTCAAAAAGGCGTGGGACAAGGAAGTGGAGCCGGATCAATGGAAGCGATTGAAGGAAATTATCGAGGAGAGAGATCCGAAGACGATCGGGGTGAATCGGTCGGAGCATTGGGGGCTAGCCGATGGAATGGTGGCGACGGATTACGAACATTTTATGGAAAATATTGGTGAGGATTATGCTTCTCGTGTGGTTTCAGCTGAGAAGGTAGCCGTGGGATGGTTGGAAACTCGTTCGGCTAAAGAGCGAGATTTGTATCCGCATATTGTGCGTATTGCGCATGGCATTCTCGAGGAGGCTTTCTCTGAGCGGGTGATTCATCCCGGGATAACCAGCACCGAAGATGTGATTTGGTGGTTGCGAGAGCGGGTTCGGGATTTGAACCTCATCACGTGGTTTCATCCAAGCGTATCCATTCAGAGGGCGGATCCCGAGTCATTTGACCATTTGCGTACCTTTGATTCCCGACCGTCAGAGGATATTATTATGCCGGGAGATTTGCTACATGTGGACTTTGGCATTACCTATCTTCGCCTAAATACCGACACTCAACAGCATTTTTATGTGCTTAAACCAGGCGAAACCGAAGTTCCTGCCTATCTGGTTGATGCATTTGACCGCGGAAATCGACTACAGGATATTTTCACCAATAATTTTGAAGAAGGACGTACAGGTAATGAGGTGTTGGCCATGTCTCGAGCTCAGGCAATAGAGGAAGGAATTAAACCTTCCATTTATACCCATCCGATTGGATATCATGGACATGCTGCGGGAACGACCTTGGGTATGTGGGATTCGCAGGGAGGCGTACCGGGAACCGGGGATTATCCTTTGCATCTGAATACAGCCTATTCCATTGAGTTAAATGCGGCGAGTTATATTCAGGAGTGGGGAAAAGAGATTCGCATCATGTTAGAGGAAGATGCCTATTTTGATGAACGAGGCGTATGGTATTTGGATGGTCGTCAGAAGTCGATTTTGACGATTCCAAGGGTGGCTGCGACGCAGTAGGGGACGAGTAAATTATCCAATAACCAACCCCTAACCCCAATCCTCCACAATCAAGCGGCTTACCAAGCGAGCGAAATCCTCTTTTCGTGCATTGGCCGCTTCTTTGACCTCGTCGTGATTCAAGGCCTGCCCGGTAATCCCAGCCGCGGCATTGGTGATGAGTGAAACTCCCACCGCAGGTAGACTCAACCGAGTGGCTTCCATGAGTTCAGCGGCGGTACTCATGCCAACCGCATCTCCACCCATGGCGCGATAGGCATGGATTTCGGCTTTGGTTTCATAATTGGGACCAAAGACGTACAAATAGTTTCCTCGATGAACGGATAATCCCAAATCGGTAGCCGCAGCAAAAGCCAGATCGGCATAGTTTTTCATATTCCAGTGCCACTTTGATGATTGCGCCATCATTCGGCGATGAGGTCGAATGATATGATCAATCACCATAAGATCACCCACTTTATACTCCAAATTAATTCCACCAGCGGCATTGGAGATCAACAGTTTACTTGCTCCCAGCGCATGGGTCAAGCGCACGGGAATCACTGTTTCGTCAATTCCGTAGCCTTCATAAAAATGAAATCGGCCCGAAAAAGCCAATACCTTGAACCCGTTAAGCGTACCAAAAATGAGTGCTCCGGAATGCCCTTCAACCGTGGACTGTGGGAAGGAAGGTATTTCAGAATAGGGGATGGAATGGGTAAGCTCAAGTGCTTCGGTGTATTCCCCGAGTCCAGAGCCTAAAATGACGGCGGCATGAATCTGCTTTGGGCAGCCTTGTGACTGTAGATAGTCGAGAATTTCACCCATTTTTTTACCCAAATCACCACGAAAATCGCTACCCAACTCACCACTCATGGTCGCCCTCCACTCACCGGTTCGGTCACATATCCGCGACGGGCATCATGATCCACAATCCGAAACATCGAGCATTCCTCATCATGGTAAGCCAAAATAGTGGCATCCTTTTCGTAGGCTTCGCGGGCCAATCGAACTCGCTGGCGCTTACTTTGTTCTGGGTCGTAATCGTATTTTGCTGCGAATACCCGGTTTACCTGTCCCCGTGTGGCGATAACGTCTCCTGCCATCAGAAGGTTTAAATCCTCATCCTTATACCAGATAGCTTGATGATACTGGGTATGTCCACCAATATGTTCGACCCGAATTTCTGGGTAGGGTTGATCCTCCGCTTCCAAAAAATGTAGGTTAGCTCGTGCATCCAAAAAAGCCACAAACTCGGTTTTTTCGGCGTCGTAGAATTCTTCTTTGGCCATCACCCGGGCCCAGTCATCTTTGCTTACCCACAACTTGGACTCGGGGAAACTGAGTTCCCAAAATCCCGAATTCTGATGCGCCAACCCACCCATGTGATCGTAGTGTAAGTGGCTCATAAAAATATCGGTAACCTCATAATCGGAAATCCCATGGCGTTCTAAGTTCTCAAAAAGCCGCTCGACTCCTGTATCTTCCCCAAAGGATCCAATGCCCGTATCAATTAGGATGACTCGAGCCTCATTAACAATTAAAAAGGGGTTCAACGAAATTTTCAATGCACCTTTGGCGGCATTCCCATCTCTGGGGATGGAAAAAAACTTTTTATCCAGTCCAACCGAAAAGGTTCCCTCATATAAAGGAGTGCACCAACTATTCATGGGAATTAGGGTCTAATCGCTGCTCTTTTTTGAGGAGCTTCGTTTCACGCTCACCGGTCTAGTCTCTTCAGGTATATACCGGTCGTAGGCGTTTATAATATCTTTGACCAATTTATGTCGGACCACGTCACCATCATCCAGATAAACAAAATCGATTCCATCTACATCGCCTAAGATAAGGGGTATCGAAATGAGTCCCGATTCTTGTTTTCTGGGGAGATCGGTCTGCGTTACGTCCCCGGTGATGATGGCTCGAGAATTAAAACCTATTCGAGTGAGGAACATTTTCATTTGGATGTTGGTGGCATTTTGCGCCTCATCCAAAATCACGAAGGCATTGTTCAGGGTTCGCCCACGCATGTACGCAAGAGGAGCTATCTCGATGATGTTTTTTTGGAGGTTGAGATTCAGTTTTTCCTGATCCAGCATATCTTCTAAAGCATCGTACAAGGGGCGCAAGTAAGGATCGATTTTCTCACGTAAATCTCCTGGTAAAAACCCTAAGGTCTCACCCGCTTCTACGGCCGGTCGGGCTAATATAATTTTCTGAACCTTTCGCTCTTTTAAGGCTTTCACCGCCAAAGCGACTGAGGTATAGGTTTTACCGGTTCCAGCAGGACCTATGGCGAATAGAATGTCATTTTTCGCCGAAGATTTCACCATTTGAACTTGTCCGGGAGTCTTGGCGCGTACTGGTTCTCCACGGTGAGTGTACAAAATCACATCACCCTTTCCAGTAAATGGATCAACGCTTAGGGCTTCTATAGGCTTTCCATTAAGCCGTATAAGGGTTTTTACATCCCCTTCACGCACATCTTTGCCCCGCGTAGCCACCTCGACCATGCCTTTTATAATGAGTCGTGCCTGGGCTACTTGAGCGTCTGGGCCACTTAGTTTAACCCGTTCGCCTCGGGCGTTGAATCTTGTTTCTGGGAACGCCTGATCGAGTAGGCGCAGGTTCTCATCATTTAACCCGAAAAGCTGAATGTGGTTTACGCCTTCGGTGGAGATTAAGTGTTCGGAATATGAGCTGGTTTCTTCGTTCATTCACTCCTTAAATTCGAAAGGGTGCTCTGTAGTTCCGTAACTTTTGCGGTAATATTATCCGCGGAAAAAACAGCGTTACCAGCAACTAATACATCGACTCCAGCTTCGGCAATTTCAACAATATTTTTAGAATTTACGCCTCCATCGATTTCAATGAGGAAGGAGAGATCGTGTTTTTCGCGTAGAGCAACCAGCTGTTCCACTTTGGTTAAGGTGGCCGGGATAAACTGTTGGCCTCCAAAACCAGGATTCACACTCATCAAAAGTACCAAATCGACTTCCTCTAGCATAGGTTCAATCGCCGAAACTGGAGTAGCTGGGTTAATCACAACCCCGGTCATGGCTCCATGGGAGCGGATAAGTTGAATAGTCCGGTGTAAATGGACGCAAGCTTCCACGTGCACCGAGATGAGATCGGCTCCCGCATCGCAAAAAGCTTCTATGTACTGATCGGGATTCTCAATCATCAAGTGTACATCCATAAATGCTTCGTCCGAAATTCGGGCCACCGATGCGACCACATTGGGTCCAAAGCTAATATTGGGAACAAAGTGGCCATCCATTATGTCGCAGTGGATCCATTGAGCCCCGCCGTCTAGCGTGGCCTGGACTTGGGCACCTAGCTGCGCTTTGTCTGCAGCTAAAATGGAAGGAGCTAATATGGGTAGGTCAAAATTCATAAAAATTGTATCTCACAGGTTATTTGGGAGGCGGTTATCAACGCCGGTAGAATCGGTAAAGACCGCTCCACCTTCACTCTCTTCTACGGCATTAAAGCGCTCAGAAACCACCAAATTTAATGATTCACCCTCTACAAGTTCGTTCACTTTTGGGCTGAAATCAAGCACGGTATTGGGAATTTGTCCCTGGGTAGGTTGAAACCGTATTTCACCAACTCGTAGCCCTACCTCGCGAAGTTTTATCTGGGCATTAGGCAATAAAAGCCCCACAATCTCGGGTACCACCACTACTTTATCACCCAGACCATCGCTTACAATCAAGTTAATTACCGCTCCTTTATCCACCCTGCCACCAGCGGGAAGGGATTGTTGGAGTACTACATTTTTAAAACGAGAGCTCTCATAACTTATGGTACCTACTTCGAGACCATAATTCTGCAACTGTACCTGAGCATTTCGAAGCGATAAGTTGGTGACATTAGGAACAACTACAGTAGGGCGTACGGCGGCATTCACCGTTAGATAGACCTTGCGATTTGGTTTCACAATGGTATTTGCCCCAGGTGCTTGATCCAGGACATAATTTGCAGGAAAGGCCGCATTGGACCGGCGGTCAGAGATCTCATATCGAAGCCCAAGGGAACTAATGGTAGCCACCGCTTCCTCCAAAGAAACTCTTGTAAGATCGGGAACCGTTACGCCTTGGTTGTATTGGGTGTACCGAGGCATTAACACTTTATCGAAGACCAACAAACCTAGGGCTCCCACGAGAATAATCCCGAGGCTAAGTAAATAAATGTATTTGTTGGTAAGCAGACTACGAATCATATCGATGAAGTGGGGATAAGGATGTGTTAATTAAACAGTTCTTTAGTCAAATCATAAAATACGGCGATTTAGCCACAAATAAATCACTCGGCCAAAAAATGCTGTCCACGAAACGAACAAGCGCGAAAAAACCACTCGTAAATCACTCAGTTTAAAAATGCCAAACCAGGGCCACCGCTCGTTCCGATAGCACCGAGCCTGTTTCCATTTGCAGTCTGGACTGGGCTAGTTTGGCGCTAAAATAAGCATCAAAAGCAGAAATCATGTGATTGACCAGCAGCAGTTTTAACACATTACCCGCATCTCGGTATTGGTTGTTGAACTCCTCCGCCCGGTCACGGCCCTCAATAAAACGTTCGCTAAGCATCGTGGCATCCCATGAATATTGGTACACATGATTAGCCCCTTGAGCCAAACGCTGCTCATGAAAGTCCTGCCAACCCGGCTGAAACTGATAATACTTACTCATGAGCTCATAATACTGTTGCGAACCAAAATCCTGAAGTACATGCGAAAATTCCGACCTAGTAACGCAAGAGGGAGGCTCCAAACTTCCACACCCTTCCGGTATGTTAAAAATAAACCGCGTGCGAACTTCCACTGCGCGCACCGCTTCTTCCGTAATTTTCCCCCAGTCCTGAGTCGTTTCCCCAAAAGCCGGTGTTAGTCCACCCACCAACGCGTCCAAGGCCTCGTAGCCATTCACTAAATTATTGGCTTTGGAATAATCGACCAACCATTGCGCATAAGCCACAGGGCTCCAATAGGTGTTACCATAACGCTCATAAGCGGCTTCATTATCCTTGGCCAACTGCTGTCTCTTCGTATAAAATACCCAAGCCGCAATCTCCGCGGTCGCAAAAATAGCCGTTCGACCCCAATTTCCCTGCAGTGCCTGACCACTCCCAGGCACCAAAGCCGAAGACCAAAAAGCAAGCCCAGCTGAGTTACTTCGGGACGCATTGAGCAGCTGTGCCTGTAAATAATCTTTAGAACTCATCCGTTCATCGGATTCACGCAGACTCCGCGCGGGTAATAAAGAAGGCATGGGTGCATGAACAAGCTGAAATTGTTTTTCCAAGCGACTCGTCAGCTCATTAGATTGGGCTCCCACCCGGGTTGATGTAACCGCAAATAGCCCAAAAAAGATTGCTACAATAAGACTCATGCCAAGCTGCTTGGCGACCCGAAGTCTGGCTCTCGCTACGGTATGAAGGAATGAACGGATCACAATAATTCGAAATCAAAGGTTAAGCCAAAGTGAAACAATAATTCACCTCCATAATTGACTCGGTTCCCAGTTGCAGGGGTGACAAAGTCATCTGGAAGCTCCACAGAAAATCGGTCGAAGCCATAGGCTCCACTCACAAAGAACTTAATGGGGAATAAATAATAGGCGGAAGTAGCAATTCGGAGTTCAGCTCCAATACCGCTTTTAAGGCTAGGGCCGCTGTCAATTTTGTCGGGGACCTTCTTTGAATCCCCGATATACCATCCGTTGCCCGTTTCAAAAAAGAGCCGAGCGTACATTTTTTCTAAGGTATAAGGACCAATTTGGCTGTTCATTTTCTTGCGAATGGGCACAAACCAGCTAAGAGAGGTCATGGCAGTGGTACTCCCGCCAATGGCAAAAAATGGGTAGCTTCGTAGGCCTAAGAACCCGCCTACGTAGTCGGTGTAAAATGAATCTTTCGGGTTATTGAAATAGCTAAAACCTCGTACCCGTGCTTGGAAAGCTTGTTGCCCAAAGGTTCGGAAACCGTAGCGTAGGTGAAGTTCGGTGGAGTGGTTACGCGAATTTTTGAAAATGGGTACAAGTGATCCCTCTTTAATTTCGTACTCCTCCAATAATTTAGACGGCTGGTATTGGTATCGCAGGTACCCTTTGAAGCCTAAAGGAGCAATATCGGAATCGGTGGTGTACTGATAATAATTAAACGTATAGGCGGCCGAGAGGGTTGTGCCCTTGAAATATTCGGAGGATGAGCCGGTAATAAAAGCTTTGAGCTCGCGTGAATAAAAATTGTCCGTGCTTACCCTGTAGGGAGAGTAGCCGACGCCAAGTTCTAGGAGGCTAAAACGAGATAATTTGGACCGAAAA
>Ga0181601_10002750_pt1 | contig 15022 bp, 10 predicted proteins | sample 041ome_8_FD_133020 | JGI IMG/M metagenome (GOLD analysis project Ga0181601, IMG submission 133020) | Coastal salt marsh microbial communities from the Groves Creek Marsh, Skidaway Island, Georgia - 041407BS metaG (megahit assembly) | ecosystem: Environmental > Aquatic > Marine > Intertidal zone...
AGGAAGTTATTCACGCTCTCGTATAAAAACTCTTATCCTGGAAGGCCATTTATCCTGCGATGGCAGAACATTAGACGATCCCTCTGTGAGCGTCAAACCCGGTTGTTCCTATCAGTTAAAAATACCTGCCATAATTGACGATATACCGCAGGCAGAAGATATAAAGCTGGATATTCTTTATGAAGATAATGACTTAATTATTATCAACAAGCCTGCTGGACTTGTAGTACACCCAGCCCCCGGTTCTAGAAATGGAACTTTGGTCAATGCTCTTTTACATCTTTGCGGGCGAAGCTTAACAGGCATTGGCGGTGTTGCCAGACCTGGCATAGTACATAGGCTAGATAAATATACATCTGGTGTAATGGTTGCCGCTAAATCTCAGGAAGCCCATCATGGGTTAAGCACCCTGTTTGCTAAGCACCGAATTCACAGAAAATATGAGGCGTTATGCTGGGGGGTACCTTCAGAAATGACCGGGACTATTGATGCGCCTCTTGGCAGGCACTCTGTAGACCGAAAAAAACAAACAATTCGTGAAAACGGCCGGTCTGCTATTACCCATTATAGAGTGATAAAATTATTCCCGCCTTTTGGATGCCACATTCAATGCTCACTTGAAACTGGCAGAACACATCAGATAAGAGTGCATTTAACCTCCATCGGTCACTCTATTATTGGAGACGCTGTATATGGAAGACCGCAGCGTGTAGCCCAAATGCCTGATAAAATCAGCAGACAAGCGCTTGCTACAATCAGAACGTTTGACCGTCAGGCGCTTCACGCATCTGAACTAGGATTTATACATCCTGTAACAAAACAAGAGCTGGAATTCAAAGCCCCTTTCCCAGAGGATCTAAAAAATCTGAACACCATCTTGGAACAAGCCGTTTGGGAGCGTGGACACACTAATTACTAGTTATGTCTTTAAAAAAGTGGGGTTAATTCATATATAATAGGAAAGATTAATTTGCCACAGAAACAAAGGCAGTCACATGACAAAAAATGCACTTATCCCTGCGTTAACGCCAGATGGAAATTTATCTAAATATCTATCTCGCATCCGCTCATTTCCAATGCTGGATAAAGACGAAGAATACATGCTAGCAAAATCATGGTCTGAGCGTGACGACGTTGAAGCTGCACATAAACTTGTAACAAGCCATTTGCGATTAGTTGCAAAAATTGCCATGGGATATCGTGGGTATGGATTGCCCTTATCTGACTTGATATCTGAAGGAAATATCGGCATGATGCATGCTGTTAAGAAATTTGACCCAGAGCGGGGATTTCGATTAGCAACATATGCTATGTGGTGGATAAAGGCTTCTATTCAAGAGTATATATTGCGTAGCTGGTCGCTTGTTAAAATTGGAACAACCGCAGCCCAGAAAAAGCTTTTCTTTAATCTTAGGCGGTTAAAAGGAAAGATAGACGCAATTGATGGCGGTGATCTAAAACCAGAACAAGTCACTTATATTGCTGACACTCTAGAGGTAGCTGAAACCGAAGTTATTTCTATGAACCAGAGAATGTCAGGAGGCGATAAATCGTTAAACACGCCGATGGCAAGTGACATTGATGGCGGCGGTGAATGGCAAGATTGGATTGAAGATGACCGCGAAAATCAGGAAGTTGAGTTTGCTGAAAGAGAAGAATTTGAAGCTCAATATTCTGTTATGAGAGAAGCCTTGGAAAGTCTAAATCCAAGAGAACAGCGCATCATTCATGCAAGAAGATTAACAGAGCCTGCTCTTACACTAGAAGAGCTCTCGGAAGAATTTAATGTTAGCCGTGAGCGTGTCCGTCAAATCGAAGTAAGAGCGTTTGAGAAGTTGTCGCAGGCGGTAAAGATAAAATCTGCCGAGCTAAATTTACTGCCTTATTCTTCCCAAGAAAACTAGCTTGAGATAAACGGATCTTTAACCAGAATAGTATCTTCCCGCTCTGGACTGGTTGAAAGAAGTGATACTGGAATTTGTGTGAGCTCTTCAAGGCGCCTGATATATTTAACCGCAAAAGCTGGTAAATCAGCCCAGCTGCGTGCGCCAAATGTAGTTTCACTCCATCCAGGCATTTCTTCATAAATGGGAACACATGCAATTTGTGATTCCGTATCAGCTGGGAAATAAGAGATTTTCTTTCCATTAACTTCATAGCCCACACAAATTTTCAGAACTTCAAAACCATCAAGCACATCAAGTTTCGTAAGAGCCATTCCTGTAATTCCAGCCATTAATCCTGCTTGACGAACCATAACCGCATCAAACCATCCACAACGTCTCTTACGCCCCGTAACCGTCCCAAACTCACGGCCTTTCTCGCCCATTCTTTGGCCATCTTCGGCAAAATCTTCAGTTGGGAAAGGTCCCTCCCCAACTCTTGTTGTATAGGCTTTGGTAATACCAAGTGTGAAATGAATGTTTGATGGGCCAGTACCACTGCCTGTTGCCGCTTGTGCAGCCACGGTGTTTGATGATGTGACAAACGGGTATGTTCCATGGTCAATATCAAGCATAACGCCTTGTGCACCTTCAAACAAGATACGTTTGCCACTTGCATGAGCAGCGCCAAGCACTTCCCAGCTTCTGCCTGTATAAGACAAAATTTCTGGAATTATTGGTTCAAGCTGTTCAAAAACCGAGCTTGCAGTGAAACCTTCATCGCCAGAAGCCTTAAGAAAGATATTATGCCAAGTAACAATCTGCTCTATTTTTTTCTTAAGGACATCTCTATCTGATAAATCTGCAATTCTAATAGCGCGCCTTGCTACTTTATCCTCATATGCGGGGCCAATTCCACGCCCGGTAGTGCCAATTTTACCAGAACCCCGAAGCACCTCTCTTGCCTTATCTACTTGCGTATGAACGGGTAGGATTAAGGTCGCTGTTTCCGATAATAGCAAATTATCTGGTGAAATTTGAACACCCTGACTTTGTAAATGCGTTATTTCAGACAATAAGTGAAACGGGTCTACTACCGTGCCATTACCGATAATCGACAATTTGCCAGAACGCACTGTTCCAGAGGGCAGAATAGAGAGTTTATATTCCGTGCCGTCAATAACTAAGGTATGACCGGCATTATGCCCACCTTGAAAGCGAACAACGATATCTGCTCGCTCTGATAGCCAATCGACTATTTTACCTTTACCTTCATCCCCCCACTGGGTTCCTATTACCGCTACATTTGCCATCAAAATACCTTATTCTTCAATTGATTCTGGCGGAGAGCCCGCATTACGTACAATAAATGCACAATTAAGCTCTTTTGCTTCTTGTAAAGCCATCTTATCGTCTGCTTTATACCTGCCCGATATAACCGAGCGGCCTCTATCAACATAGTTAAGAATGGTCTGCTTTGGAATGTCGATTGGCATATAGATACGTTGCATCGGGGATAAATCTGGAAGTCCTCTTAGCACTCGCTCCATATATACAGACAATCCCGTAGCAGGCTCTCCAAAGCCTGTAAGATAGGCACCGCCTCTTGCAATCTCACCTCTAAGGCCTGTTGCAAATATCGAAAAGCCTATGCCCGTATGATAGTCAAATCCACGCTTCTCGAGCGGATCAAGGGTAACAGGAAGGTCAGGATAAGCCACTTTTAGCTGCTGTGCCACAAACAATAAATCGCGCATCATATTCCCTGCATCCTCACTCATTTCGGGGATTAATGCGGAAAGTGCGTCTTGATTTGTTCCAGATGAATTTATTACCTTAACAATAAGAGTGATTTCTGGATTATCAATTTCCTGTAATGCATCAATATCTTTATCTAAAATTGCAGTGGAAGCCAAAGCCCTGTTATCTGGCGCAAGGGTGCTCATCAAGCTCTCTGCGAGCAAGGGTGCGCCAAGATCCACTGTAAGAGACGCAATCCCAACCTGAAATAACGCCTTTATTCCTAATATTAATATCTCCGCAGTTGCGGTGGCATCATTAAACCCGATTAATTCCGCCCCAGTTTGAAAAAGCTGGCGCTCTGAGTTTAAACTATCGGGGAGAACCCGCATCACATCGCCTTCATAGGCCAATCTCAAAGGCCGGGGGTTATGGGCAAGTCTAGTACCAGAAATTCTAGAAATCTGCGCTGTCATATCAGAGCGAAGCGCCATCATATTTTGCGTTAGCGGATCCATCAACCTAAAAGACTTTGCTGCTGTTGCAGCCCCTGGACCTTTTGCAAGCAATGTTGCTTCAAATTCCACGAGCGGTGGTTTTACCCGCTGATAGCCAAATTGCGCAAAGCAATTCAGCATGGTTGTGATTGCCTGACTATTTTGGCTTGCAACGGGATCAAGCAGATCCATTAATCCAGCTGGCAATAACCCTTGATTGTTATCATCATCATCTGTCGGTACCATCTGATTATTAACGTCCTAATTATATGATGCGATTAGCAAATCCCACAAATAGTGGCAGACAACTCAAATAATTAGCGCAGATGAATGCTGAGTGCAAGTCTGTACTACGGCGTGAACTGTAAATAATCTGCTCTGACGACTTGAGGTAGCTCACGAACCTTGGTTAGAACAGATTGATCGATTTTACCATCAACTTCAATTAACGCCACGGCTTCATCTGTCCCTGACTTTCTGCCTAAATGAAATGTTGCCACATTTATATCAAGTTCCCCAAGAAGGCTACCCATTGCCCCGATAAATCCTGGCCGATCATAATTTCTTATGTATAGTAAATCGGCTGGAAAATCAGATTCAACTGAAATTCCCTGCACCTCAATAATGCGTGGCTTATTACCCCCCACCAAAGTGCCAACGATACTTCTCTCACCCCCTTTATAACTAGCAGAAACTTTAATCATTGTCTCATAATCGCATCTTCTGTCATGTTTAACAGTAGAAACAGCGATGCCTTTGGAAGAGGCTATGGCAGAAGCATTAACCAAATTGGCAGAATCCATTTTAGGCGCCAATAATCCTGATATAATCGACGCAACAACCGGAGCATCGTTTAAACTAGCTGATTTACCATCAAATTCGATTTGCACCGCGGCAAGGTCATTCATATCTACCTGTCCGAGAAACCCTCCCAAAAGCTGCCCAAGAGACATATATGGCTTTAAAATGGGGGCTTCTTCTGCCGTAACAGAGGCCATATTCAATGCGTTTGTAATCGCGCCATTCTGAAGATACTCTGCCATTTGCTCAGCTACCTGCATAGCAACTTTCTCTTGCGCTTCTATTGTAGAGGCACCAAGGTGCGGCGTTGCAACAACATTTGGATGCTCGAATAAAATATTATCTTTTGCAGGCTCTTCTGAGAAAACATCAAGTGCGGCACCTGCTACATGCCCTGAATTAAGAGCTGCATAAAGCGCGAGTTCATCAACAAGGCCGCCTCTTGCACAATTAATAATACGCACACCCTTTTTGGTTCTATTCAAGGCATCTGCAGAAATTATATTTTGAGTTGAATCTGTAAGCGGTGTATGCAGTGTAATAAAATCTGCTTTTGCGAGCAATTCATCCAGCTCGACTTTCTCAATGCCGATTTGCGTTGCGCGCTCGGTAGTAAGAAACGGGTCATATCCAATTACCTTCATTTTTAAACCAAGAGCTCTGTTGGCAACAATAGCACCAATATTACCACACCCGATAATACCAAGTTTCTTGCCAGTAATCTCTGTCCCCATAAATTTGGATTTCTCCCACTTGCCCGCAATTGTAGACATATGCGCTTGGGGAATTTGACGTGTAAGAGACAGCATCATAGCAATTGCATGTTCAGCTGTTGTAATGGCATTTCCAAAAGGAGTATTCATAACCAATATTCCAGCCGCCGTTGCAGCAGGTATATCTACATTATCAACACCGATACCAGCTCTTCCAACGACTTGCAAGTTAGCGGCTAGTGCGATTATCTCTGAGGTCACCTTGGTGGCAGAGCGAACCGCCAGCCCATCATAATTATGAATGATTTCTTTTAACTCATCCGCTGGTAGTCCAGGTTTAAAATCGACCTCTACTCCAGCAGCTTCAAAAATATCAACTGCTTCTTCTGATAGTTTATCGCTGATCAAAACGCGTGGCATAAGGCTGTTCCTTCTTAAGAAATTTTAATCTGTTTTTGTTCTGCGAAGATAAAGTCAAGCCAATCCAGCAATATCACAATATCTGATGCATCAACCGTAGGCCCTCCCCAGATACGCAATCCAGCTGGGGCTGTTCGGTAGGCACCAATATCTAGTGCCACATTCTCTTCTTCTAGCCGTTTTGTAATAGCTTTCGCAAAATCCTTCTGCTCTGCTTCTGAAAGCTGTGATATCTGAGGATCAGTAATGGTAAGACAAATAGATGTATTTGACCTAGTGTCAGGACTGACAGCCAGAAAATCTGCCCAAGAAGATGCATCTACCCAATCTGATATCACCTTTAAATTTTCATCACTTCGTCTTACAAGCGCGTCTAATCCACCGATTTTTTCTGCCCAATCAAGCGCAGCAAGTAAATCCTCTAAACATAATAGAGACGGTGTGTTAATTGTCTCTCCTTTGAAGATCCCTTCAATAAGTTTACCATTCTTGGTGAGTTGAAATATTTTTGGGATTGGCCAAGCAGGTGTATAGCTCTCCAAACGTTCAACTGCTTTAGGGGACAGCACAATAACCCCATGAGCAGCCTCACCGCCAAGGGATTTTTGCCAGCTAAAGGTAGCTATATCAACCTTGTCCCATTCTAGCGGCATCGCAAAACAGGCAGAAGTTGCATCCACAATGCTTAGGCCCTTGCGATCATGTGGAATCCAGTTTGCATTTGGAATACGCACGCCAGAGGTGGTGCCATTCCAGCAAAAAACAACATCATGATCAAAATTTACCTTTGAGAGGTCTGGGATTTCCCCCCAATCTGCTGAGTGGATTGTAACATCTGGAAGTTTCAACTGTTTGGACACATCTGTTACCCATGTCTGGCCAAAGGATTCCCAAGCCAAAATATCTAATGGTCTTTGACCTAAAACAGACCACATCGCCATTTCAATTGCCCCTGTATCGGACGCAGGAACAATCCCCAAGCGATAATCATCGGGAAGTTCAAGCAATGCGCTCATCCTATTAATAGCATCTAACAATTTTTGTTTGGGAATGGATGCGCGGTGACTTCGACCATGCGGTGTGTTTGATAGATGGGTTAATTTCCAGCCTGGAAATTTTTTTGTCGGTCCTGAGGAAAAAAGCGCGCTAGACGGCTTCCGTTCTGGTGACATAGCAAACCTCTATTCAAAAATGTAGTCATCCGTTGGGGAATGACGACCCAATCTGGAAAATAGGTAGTTCATATTAAATGTCAAGGATGAATACAAAAAATCAAGAAATAATAATATTTTTTCAATATTTTCATATAATTAAAAAATATATTTCCTATGGTAATTTAGTTTTTCTTTAAAATTTCGGAAAGTTCGTTTATCGTTTTATCGACCAAGACTGCATCCTCAGCCTCAACCATAATTCTTATCACAGGTTCCGTTCCAGAGGGTCGCAATAAAATCCTGCCTTTGTCACGAAGCTTGTTTTTTATCTTTTCCACCTCATTTACTACCGTATCTTTTTGCAAAACAGCTTTATCAATATTTGACAGATTTACAAGTTTTTGAGGGATGGGAGTAAATAAATGTAATAGCGCACTCGCAGATTTTTGGTTTTTTACCAAGAGTTCAAGGATTTTTAATGCTACGATTAACCCATCACCACATCTCGTAATTTCAGGAAGAAGAATATGCCCTGACGGCTCTCCTCCCAAATTCCCACCATCGCGCTTTAATGATTCCAAAATATACCTGTCCCCAACATTTGATCTGTTAAATGGGATATTATTTTCCTGAAAAAATCGCTCAAGACCTAGGTTCGTCATCAAAGTTCCTACCACAGGACCCCTTAATGTTCCGCTTCGATGCTTCTCAAGCGCCAATGTTGCAAGAACAGAATCGCCATCATGTAATTCACCTCTCTCATCACACAAGATCAATCTATCTGCATCTCCATCAAGGGCAATCCCAATATCAGCGTTATGGTCTTTAACTTCGCGCGCGAGATTTTGCGGGGAGGTTGCACCACATTTAGCATTTATATTCAGCCCATCTGGTTCGACCGAGATTGGGATAACATGTGCGCCTAATTCACGAAGTGTCTCCGGCGCGGTTTTATAAGCAGCCCCATTTGCACAATCTACGACAATTTTAAGGGAGTTTAAACTTAGTTGAGGCGAAAATTTTGCTTTAGCAAATTCTACATAACGAGCAACAGAATCAATCATACGCCGCGCCCTACCTAGTGTTTCTGGTTCCGCGAGCGAAATAGATCCCTGAAGCAGGTTAGAAATTTCTAATTCAATATCATCCTCTAATTTAAAACCATCAGGACCAAATAATTTAATTCCATTATCAAAGTGCGGGTTATGACTTGCTGATATCATAACACCTAATTCTGCTCTCAAAGAATGGGTTAGATAGGCAACTCCGGCTGATGGTATTGGGCCTGTGAGCCTGCAGTCCATTCCAATTGATGTAAATCCAGAGACAAGCGCAGCTTCAACCATATAACCTGATAATCTGGTATCTTTTCCGATTACTACAATTGGTTTTGTGGATTTATGATAGCTATCATTTTTTGCTATAAAATATTCACCAGCTGCTAATGCAAGTCTGACGATAAATTCAGCTCTCATTGGACCTGTATTTATCTGAGCTCGCACCCCGTCTGTGCCAAATATGCCTGCCATATTTTCCTACTTGCTTATCCTAACCTAATCAGACTATAGGCACCATAAGAGTTCTATGCAAGCTATCAGGTTAGCCTGCCTGCCAAAGCTTTATTGCCTGCGCGGTTTGTCTTACGTCATGCGTGCGTACCATCTGAACCCCTGCATCTGCTGACTTTAAGGTCAGGGCAATTGAGCCCCCTAATCTCTCATCAACAGGGGCATTATTATCGAGCCTTGCAATGGTAGATTTGCGGGAAACACCTATTAGAATTGGCACACCCAGGCCATGAAATAATGGCATCCAATCAATCAATGCAAGATTATCTTTAACTGATTTCCCGAATCCAAATCCTACATCCACTGCAATATTAGAACGTGGAAGCCCAGATGAGACCAGCAGCTCAATTTGTTCCTGCAGATACATATAAACATCAATAGGCGCAAAATTGTAGCTAGGGGCTTCTTGCATGGTTGCTGGCTCACCTTGCATATGCATAATGATAACATAAGGGGACATTCCAGCTTTGTAAGCATCAGTGATAACGCGCAAACATTCCTTATTTCTGAACCCAGAAACATCATTAATGATCGTTGCGCCTTCTAATAGTGCTGTTTGCATTATTTCTGGGTTACGCGTATCAACGGAAACTAAAATATTATATTTGGATAATGCTTGAGTTACCGGAATTACCCTTTCGCGTTCTTCATCTATCGTTATCTGAGCTGCCCCTGGCCTTGTGGATTCTCCACCGATATCAATTATCGATGCGCCTTGCGATAGTAACGTAGTTGCATGGCTAATTGCTGCTTCGGGCTCTAAGAACTGACCGCCATCAGAGAAGCTATCTGGTGTTACGTTAACAACACCCATTAGATGGGTGGCTGACATATCAAGCCCTGCGAAGTTTGGTCTAGCACTTACAATATTATGAAGTGTCTGGCTAGCAGCTTGCGCCATTTTTGTTTTTTGAAGCCAATCTGATACGCTGCCACGCCACATTTTCAAGCGATTAGAGCTGTAATCATAGGAGCTTATATCAACCTGCGTGAAACCTGTTTGCCCGCCAGCCAACCTGAAATGTGGCATGCCAGAAAGACAGGACAGCCCTACCTTATCAAGTGGTACAGGTTTCACCCAGCTAATGTCGCTTTCAACATCCCTGAGTGACGGGAAATGATTAATCTGGAACCGCGCTGTCATAACGCTACCATCACAGGCTTTAGAATAGATGCTTTATGCAGGCTCTGTTCCAGGATTATCATCATGTTTTCTAGTTCTACCACCTGTGGGAAGTCCTGTTCTAGGACGTTTTTGTCTTGGTGTAGGGGTAGCATCGTCATCTTGGTTAGTTCTAGACAAGCTGCCGCCCTCAACGATTATTTTGATTTCATCTCCGTTAAGTGTCTCATATTCAAGCAAACCAAGCGCAAGACGCTCAAGCTCAACGCTATTCTTTTTTAGAATATCTTCGGCATCAAAATACGCTTCATCTACGATCCGTCTGATTTCGGCATCGATAATATCCGCTGTTTTATCAGAAACATTCTTTGACTGAGTCACAGAGCGACCCAAAAATACTTCTTGCTCGTCGCCGCTATAGGCTAAAAAACCAAGTTTTTCTGACATCCCCCATTCCGTAACCATACGGCGTGCCATATCTGTTACCATTCTTATGTCCGATGAAGCACCTGTGGTTATTTTATCGGCACCAAATATCAAATCTTCGGCTATCCTGCCACCGCACCCTACCCGAAGGTCAGCAACTAATTTATCAACCGCCATTGAAACACGATCGCCCTCAGGAAGTCTCATCACCATTCCAAGTGCGCGCCCTCTTGGGATAATCGTAGCTTTATGTATCGGGTCAGACGCCGTACAATGCAAAGCAACAACAGCATGGCCAGCTTCATGGTATGCTGTTAGCTTTTTTTCTTCTTCTGTCATCACCATAGACCGCCGCTCAGAGCCCATCATCACCTTATCTTTAGCCTCTTCAAATTCTGCCATTGATACAGTTCTGCGACCCTTTCGTGCGGCTAATAATGCAGCCTCATTAACAAGATTAGCCAAATCAGCACCTGAGAAACCAGGCGTACCTCTGGCAATGGTACGTGCCTCAACATCACTGGCAAGCGGTGTTTTACGCATATGTACTTTTAAAATCTTTTCTCGTCCGATAACGTCTGGATTTGGCACTACCACCTGACGGTCAAATCTACCTGGTCTGAGTAGCGCAGGGTCCAACACATCTGGACGGTTTGTAGCTGCGATTAAGATAACACCTTCATTCGCCTCGAACCCGTCCATTTCAACAAGCATTTGGTTAAGTGTTTGTTCACGCTCGTCATTACCACCGCCAAGGCCAGCACCGCGATGCCTGCCTACAGCGTCAATCTCATCAATAAAGATAATACAAGGCGCATTTTTCTTTCCCTGTTCAAACATATCACGAACACGGCTTGCACCAACACCTACGAACATTTCAACAAAATCAGACCCAGATATGGTAAAAAATGGTACTTTTGCTTCCCCAGCAATAGCTCTGGCAAGTAGTGTTTTACCCGTACCAGGAGGGCCAACAAGCAATACGCCTTTTGGTATTTTACCTCCAAGACGCTGGAACTTTCCAGGGTCTTTCAAAAATTCAACAACTTCTTCTAATTCTGTCTTTGCCTCATCAATACCAGCAACATCATCAAATGTAATCCGTCCTGTATGCTCTGTTAAAAGCTTGGCTCGTGACTTACCAAAGCCCATTGCCCCGCCACGACCGCCGCCTTGCATCTGGCGCATGAAGAAAATCCAAACTCCAATAAATAACAACATTGGGAACCAGCTAAGAAGGATTGATAAGAATCCTGGTATGTTACTCTCATCTGGCTGTGCGTTAATGCGAACATCACTTCCAGATAGCGCATCGACAATATCAGCGCCATCAGGCTTGTAGCTACTCACGCGCCGACCATCAGAAGTTAACCCTGTTAAATTCTGACCCTCGATTAGTACTTCTGAAATACCGCCTGTTTGTGCTTGGTCAATAAATTCCGAATAAGCAATCTTGGTCGATTGGGTGGTGGTACCACTGCCCTGAAACATATTAAATAATGCCATTAATGCAGCACCAATAATCAACCAAATTAGGATATTTCTGACGAGATTATTCATAAGTTTTTAGCCCTTTATCACCAGTACTATTTTTTATTCAAACAAATGCCATAACGGCTTGCTTACTTTTTTTTTCTAATCATACAATTATGATTAAGATTCATTCCAAAATGGTTTTTTTCTAATTGGAATCAAAGTAGCCAGACTTGGCGTTACGTCTAACGGCTCTGTTTCAGAAAAATCATTTTCAATATAACAAGTTTCAATGTGGGGTTGAACCAGTCGTCCGTCAAGGTCTTGTAATATCGGAATACATAATCTAGCTGGATAACGCCATTTTTTTATGAAATAGAATCTATTTTCAGCCTTATTTAAATGCCGATAAACCTCATCGCTCATGTGATGCAGATATAGCACCTTATTTGTTTTAACGAGCCATCGATTATCAATCACAGCTGGTGTGCCAGGAACAATTTTTATCGCGCTCCTTGTTTTTCTTTTGCGCTCAGAATGTATTTCTATGTGGTCGTCTTTAGGATAAATAATGCATCCTGCTAGCGTAAATTTTTCTCGTGTTACTATTTTCTCAAGGCCTATCTTTATTGAATTCACGCTAGCAGGATAGTTACCCGCGCCTATTTGCCATAGTAATTGCTGGAGAAGGTGTATTTTCATCAACTCTGGAAGGCTATTGAACTCAGCACTCGTAAAAGACGCATAAACAGGCAACTCGATTTTGACATTCTCTCTACACCAAGCAGCACAATGATCTTTAAAGACACGTACTATTTTACCAAAATAAATACTAGCTTGAAGCAATTGGCGGGAGAGAATAGTATCTGCGTTGAGGTGATTTCGTGCCTTTACTCTATCATATTTTAAGTCTGTATTGGTTGGATCTTCAACAATGCTCATATTCTTGTATCGACAATAAGCACGAAGCTCTGACTTTTTTCGATGTAATAAGGGCCTGATTATACGTACTGCTTGATAATAGCGTTGCATTTTCATGCCTGCCAGACCAACAAGACCACTATCATGCTCAAGGCGCATATAAAGCGTTTCAAGCTGATCATCTTGATGATGCGCAATCATTAAAATGCCATCAAGAGCTCGAGCCTCAGAAAGAAGAATTTGATACCGCTGGTTTCTAGCCCAGTTTTGAATATTACCAGTAGGCTTGTTGTTATCTATTTTAATAATTTTTGATTTTAAATTTAATTTTTCTAGTTCGATTTGAGACAAGGTTGCTTGCGTTCCAGATTCTGCTCTTAAACCATGGTCAATTATAACAGCAATAGAATTGTTTTTTGCATCATCTGACCAGTTAGCACATAGACCCGCCAGTGCCATACTATCTGTGCCGCCTGATACTCCGATAACAATCCTACTAGTTGGTTTTAGTCCAAGGTCTTCAAGAGTTTTCTGAAAACCCTGCTCTAATGAGGCAAGGTCGTTGCTTAGATTGGGCTGTTCGGCGGTGCTGTCTAACCCACTTTTTGACATTGTTTTTTATCTAAGAGAAGCTGCATTTCATTTAAGAAACTTTGTGGTTTTTCTTCCAGTAATTCTGGAAGCGACTTAAATATCGGACATGCCTGCTCAGGATCTGCAAATTCACTAACAGATTTTGCAAGAAACAAGGTTGAATCAACCAACCTCGAATCATTTGGATAATTGATGTTAAATTCGGAGAAACTATATGCAGCTAGCTCAAACTTTTTTTGCATATATTGCACTCTGCCTAAAAAAAACAATGAATCGGCCGCCCTAGGCTCATCTGCATAGGTTGCATTAATGGCTTCAAAAGCTTTTGCAGCTTCATCAAGCTTTTTGGCAAGCGCAAGTTTTACTGCAAAATTATATTGATCTTCAATTGAGCCATCTGGCAAATTATACTGCCCTGCGCTCTTACCATCAGCCTGCGCCATATCTTGCTGGATGGAAGATACCTCAGAAGATAGGGAGGCTGTATTATTGTCATTTCCATCATCTGTTTCAATTTGAGAGGCAATATCATAGTTTACGTTTTGTGATATCAAAAGAGCATCAACATCATCACTTACTGGAACCATATCACTCGCTGTTTGTGTAAGATTTTCATCTAATTTCTGCTGATCAATTAACCAGGTTGAGCCGTCAGAGCTGACCAGGTTTGAGATACTATCTGACTGTTGTTTTGGAGCATCCGATGTCTGTTTCGAAATATCTTGCAAATTGGTATTAGAAGATGAGCTGTTTTCAGTCGAGAGACTTAGCAAAGTCTGCAATTTATTTTCAAGACGGATAATTCTAAAATCAAGATCTGACGACATCTCAATTGTTCGGCGCATTCTTTGCTCCAGAAGGCTTATTGTATCCTCAAGGGAGGCAAGAGAAGAAATTGATTCTTGTATCGATTTTTTGTCTTCAATTGTTTGGTCGTCCATTCTTGCAACAATATCTGACAAGCGGGCTCTTATGTCTTGCATATCATCTGAAATACTGCCTCGCAAATCACGAAGTTCATTTTCAATTTGCTGCGTTTTTATTTGCTGACGGGCAAGTAAATCAGTATCTCCAGAATTTAGCTCCTGACCACTTGAATAAGAAAAGCTAAAGATCGAAACAAGAATCAACACCTGTAATAACGCCAACCGAGGAAATCCTGTATTCATATCTTACTCCGTACTTTTTATATAACAAACGAACACACCTAGAAAATACTAAACTAATTTATCTTTAAGGCTAAAATGAGACCAAAAAAAAAAGGCTTTGTGACGACAAAGCCTTTTTCAACATTCTACGCAAAATTTAATTAATTTTTGACATAGAGCGTCGGTTTAACGCGTATGAAGTATCGTTTGAACCCCCTACTGCAGGTCGCTCTTTACCATATGAAATGGTTGTCAGACGCGAAGCGTTTACGCCTTTTGCAACTAGGTAATCACGTGCTGCAGATGCTCTTCTATCGCCGAGCGCAAGGTTATATTCGCGTGTTCCACGCTCGTCACAATGGCCCTCAATAACGATACGAATGGTAGGATTTGCTTTAAGAAAAGCTGCCTGCCTGTCAAGTGTAGCTTGACCTTCGGCTGTAAGGATGGATTGGTCATATCCGAAATAAACGGTTGACCCTACCTTTGCTAGCATCTCATCAGGCGTTTGCATATCACTGTCAGCCGAAGTACTTCCAGATGAGCCAGATGAGCCAGATG
>Ga0181601_10002759_pt1 | contig 14989 bp, 9 predicted proteins | sample 041ome_8_FD_133020 | JGI IMG/M metagenome (GOLD analysis project Ga0181601, IMG submission 133020) | Coastal salt marsh microbial communities from the Groves Creek Marsh, Skidaway Island, Georgia - 041407BS metaG (megahit assembly) | ecosystem: Environmental > Aquatic > Marine > Intertidal zone...
CGTCGTCCTCCTCGTCGTCGTCGTCGTGAAAGATGACCAAAGACACGATGCGTCGGACGCCGCCACCCTTATCCGACGCGATTCGCCCCGAGCGCGTCGCGGAATCCTTCCCGCCACCCGCGTCGCCCGCGCGAGGTCTCCCCGGTCCCCCCATCGCGCGCGCGCGAGTCCCACACGGTCACAAAAAAATTCATCCGTTCGTTCCCCGTTCACCGTCGTCGTCCCGTCGTCGAAACGACGCCGCCGAACCCGCGCGTCGAAGCGACGTCACGCGTTCCAAGCCGTGACGTCGTCCGTCCGGTGCAAACGCTTCCGCTTCCGCGTTCCGAGAGAAAGAGAGAGAGATATGTATATACCGAGAGGTATACCGCGGGGTATCGATCGCACTCACCGTCGTCTTGCGCGCGCCGCGCACGCGCGCGGGCACGACGCTGCTTCGCGAAGCCAGAGAGTTCGCGGCGGACATCATGATTGCTTTCGGGTGAGCCTTCGTGGTGCGGGAGAGTGGCGCGACGAGTCGAGTCGAGTCGCGGGCGACCCGACCCGAGAGTGGAATTGATACTTTTCAAACACGGGTAATGATGAATGATCGTCGACTCGTCTGATATCACTAATGGCCTGGCTATTTAATGGTCCTGATCGAGCTACAGTACATAGCGTCGTCGCGTGAAGAGACTCGTCGACGGGTCAGCACTCGTCGATCGGTGTGCGACCGACCGACGGTTTCGACGGACAGAGCGCGACGCCGCGATCGCATGCGAGCGGCGACGCGAGTGGTGACGGCGCGAAGGACGGCGGTGAGAAGAACGCGATCGGAAGTCGGCGCGTCCTCGACGACGATAGCGACGACGACGGCGGGCGGGAGAAGAAGAGCTCTTCGTGGCGGCGCGGGGTACTTTTCACTCGGACGAGCGGGTCGTTGCTGCGCGGCTGCGCTCGCGGCGTTGACGGCGTCGACGGCGCGAGCGGCGTCGTACGAGGCTCGAAGAAGCGCGTCGACGACGACGACGACGACGACGCGAGCGACGGTTTCGACGTCGGGCGGGATGTCGGGCGGGGCGGCGGATGGGGCGTACCCGGCGCCGATTGTCGTCGAACCGCGAGGCGGGGCGCGGGCGGATTGCGCGTTCATCATGCTTCACGGATTGGGTGATACCGGACACGGATGGGCGGGGGCGTCGACGCAGATTGAGACCCCGCGCGGGGCGAACGTTCGGTGGGTGTTTCCGACCGCCAAGACGGTTCCGGTGACGTTAAACATGGGGATGCGAATGACGGCGTGGTTTGACTTGAACGCTTTGGACGAAGCGAGCGTCGTCGACGACAGAGCGATGATCATGGAGAGCGTCGCCTACGTCGATTCGTTGGTTAAGAAGCAGATTGAGAGCGGAATCCCGAGTGAGAAAATCATCATCGGTGGGTTCTCACAAGGTGGGGTGATTGCGCTGACGGCGGCGCTCAGGAGCGAGGTGAAACTCGCCGGATGCGTGGCGTTGAGCACCTACCTGCCGCTGCGCGGCGACTACCCGGGCGCGTTTGGTCCGCACGCCAAGACGATGCCGTTTTTGCAAGGTCACGGGACGAACGATATGGTGCTTCAGTACTCGTACGGTGAGCGTTCGTTCGAGTTTATGAAGACGAATGGTGTCAATGTGGATTTCAAGACGTATGTCGGAATGGCGCACAGCGCGTGCGCGGAAGAGTTTGACGACATCAAAGATTTCCTCGCGTCGGCGTTGGCGTAGCGTACACTGCTGCGATGTTTAATTTTAATCATGGTACATGTTCTAATACAATCCGTTTATTTCTATGCACTCTCTCATCTCATCATTCGTCCGCGAGGGTGCGTTGCGCCTTTTTATCCGCGTCGGCTTCGTCGCGAGGCGAAGCGGGAGACCGCGGCGTCTTTGGCGACTTTGAAGCCCTCGGAGGAGGACTGGGTGATCTTGCCACGGCTGAGGGCGACCCTCTCCGCGACGACGAGTTTTTCACCGACTCGTCGATCGATCCGCTTAAATCTTCATCCATGGTCCAATCCGGGATGAACAAGTAAATGAATGGAATCGAAAGCAGAGGAATCACCATGCCCGAAGTGACGAGGAGCGGGATGAGCCGATCAAAGTTGCAATTTCCAGTGACCAAATCGGTGTGAATGCCGACGAAAGTCATGGATGCGGAACCCATCGTGACAGCGAGCGCTTGACCGACGTTAACTATTCCGCCGAGGAGGGTGTACAGTGTCGTCTCTACGTTCTTTTCGCAAACTTTCGAGAGCACAGCGGCGCTAGGCATAAAGGTGAAGATATACGCCACGCCCTCGATGACGCCTTCACCGAATACGTACGCGCTTCGATCGTCGATACCCATTCTAAGATTGAGTCTCATGATTATCCAAATATCCATCGATTTGGCGATAATCTTTGTCACGGTGCTCGCTATGAATACGTATCTCACCTTGGATCGGCTCAGGTACTCTTGAAACAAGTAAATTCCGATAAACTGCGCCACGAGGGCGACGGCGAAGGTGATGACGCTGAAAAAGACGTAATCAAAGTGTGGCCCGTCTGGCACGCACTGCCTGTCCTCTGTGAACCAGTACACCTTGGCTTGCTTGACGTTGACGCAGAGGAAACGTTCAATCAAAAGGTACATCAACATGAGCGCGGTGCGTTTTTCTAACTTCCAGTACAGCGTGCCCATGAGCAAGAGGAGCATGCCGAAACAACATCCGAAACAGAGGTACAAGTTGCGTTCAATTTCATCGATGAGTTGCATGACGATGACAAGCACGGAGATGACCGTGACCACCATGGTTACGGTAAACATGTCCCAGTGCTTCTTCGCCAACGCGTGTGCGTTAAAGTTCGCTGGATCCTCCGGAAGCAGCCCGCTCGCCGTGGTGAAGACAAACTGCAACGCCGTCGGCACCGCCATCCAAAAAATCAAATTGTACCTCCCACTCGCCAACCCAAAATACGACAACAACGTCCCGATCAAGCTCCCCGCCGTCGCCACAGACCACTGCCACGTCATCAAATCACTCCCACTTCGCTGCACCGCCGACATGGCTTCAAACACTCTCGCCCCGGTGAGCGTATCCGAAAACGCCACCCATGTGTTCACGCCCAACACCAAGCTCGTGAAATACCTCGAGTTCCACGGCCCAAAATCCCCTTGCGCGAGCAAAGCCAAGCACACCGTTCCCAACGTGGCGAAAATACTCAAATAATACCTCTTCCTGTACCCACCAATCGGGAGCGTGTCCGTCACCAAACCACAAAACGGTTTCACCATCCACGGAAAGCTCACCAAAACGTCAAATCTCTGAAACGCCTGCGCGCTAAATTTGAGATACGTCTGCGCATAGGGCAAAAACGTCGTCATGATCAAGTGTTTACCGATGCCCTTGATGAAAAAATCTGAGGATATTATAAACGCCATCATCGGCCATCCATACGTCTCGCGTATGCGGTTCGAAAACGTCTTCACTCGGGTCCAAGGATGTCGTTTCTGCATCGCTGATGATGTTGAATCGTCAGCGTCGTCAACCGTTTTACCACCCATCGCGTCCGTTCCAGTGCGCCGACGCCGACGGCGGGACGACGATGGTTATTCCTTCACCACCTCGTCCGCCACGGATCGCGTCGTCGTCGCTCGCGCGGTACGAACGGTTGGCTGTGGCGTTCGACCAGTTAGGGGGTGTTGGAAGTTTTTCTCTAGAAACGCGCTCTTCAACCGACGAGCTACGTGCTACCTAACGATCTATGGATTGAATATTATACGAATCGGATAGACTACTACCTAGTGCATGTATAGCTATTTTTTAGCGATGAGAGGCGCGCGCTCGGCCTTGGACGTCTCGGTCGCCGCCTTGCCCGTGTCGAAATCGACGACGTCTTGCATGTTCATATTCGGCACTAAGACAAACGTCAACGGAATGGATAAAAGCGGGAGAATCATCCCACACCAGAAAACGAGACTGGGTAAACCGGTGAAATCGCACGATCCGGACGCAATGTCTGTCTTGATTCCGACGAGGTTCATGGCAAAGACGCCGAGAGCGCTCGAGAGGGAACCGCCGAGGTTGTTGAAGCTCGCTAAAATGGCAAACATTGTCGCCTCCATGTTTTCCGGACACATTTTCGACATGAGCACCACGCTCGGCATGGCTGCCATCATCCCCACCATTGGTTCGAGAACCGTGTCGCCGACGAGGTAGAAAGCCTTGTCAGAGACGCCCAAAACGGTGCGGTTCCACCTGTTGACGATGCAGAGATCGCCAAAGCTCGCGACGGAGCTCAGTATGGCAGACATCCAAAACGCGAATCGAACGTTGGCGTTGGAAAAGAAAACCTGAAACAGATACACTCCGATTGCGGTACACACTCGAGCGATGATCGAGGTGTAGACGGAGAAGAATAGGTAATCAAATTGCGGTCCACCCGGATTGCACTGCTCGTCCACGGTGAACCAGTACGTCATGGCGCTGCCAAAGGAGACACTCAACACGCTCGTGAGGAAGAGGAAAAACGTCACGTTGGCGATGGATCTCGGCAGCGATATGTACATGGAGACGCTCAAGCACAGCGTCACCGCCAAGGTGACGGCTAAATCGGCAAATTTGTTCTCTAACTGCATAAACTGCACCACAGCCAAGAGCAAGCACATCATCGCCATGAATATGGACATCGTAAACACTTTGACATTCTTTTTCCACAATTCGCTCCCCGTAGCCCGCTCCGTCGTCTCCCCAGCGCTCTCTGCCGCGTCCACACCGGTCTCGTCCGTCACAATCTTCTTTTCTGGAAGCCAACCCGCGAGCGAGGTGTACAAGGCTTGCCCGCTCAGCGGTACGGCGATCCAAAACAAAGAGTTGTAATTCTCCGACTTGATCGAAAAAAACCCGAGCCCAGTGGCGAAAATCGACCCCACGGTGATGCACAACCACACGAAACTCACCATATCAGACGACCTCTTTGGATTTTCTCGCATTTTCTCCGTGTACTTGCCCTCGGTTAACAAATCCGCCACGGCGACTTGCGTGTTCACCGCCATCAACGCCAAGACAAACGACCCACCCATCGCCGGTGTAAAATCCGTCACCGCCAGGTAAAGCATCGCGCAAAAACCGAGCGCAGAACTCATCGCGATGTAATACCTCTTCGAGTACCCACCTATCGGGTACAAATCACTCACCATTCCAAACAACGGCTTCACCGTCCACGGAAACACGGCGACGATGCCGTACCGCTGCATCGTCGCCGCTGAAAACTTGAGATACTGCTGCGCGTACGGCAACGTCGCCGTCGCGATGAGCTGCAGCATCGCCCCTTTCAATCCAAACATCACGGACGCGATGAATTTCACCAGAGAGTCCCCATACGTCGCTCTCAACGCTTGAAACTCTCGCACTGGATTCCACCGTTCACGCCACGTCGTCGTCGTCGCCTCTTCTTCTTTCGACGCCGACGCCGTCGCGGTCGCGGTCGCGTCGACGCGCGTCGCCGCCTTCTCCATCGCCACCGGTGTGGGTTCGAATCCGTGCGGTTCGACGCGCTGTTTTCGCCGCGCGAGACGCGACGCGGTCTGTGGATGCAACGCGAAACGAAATGGTGTTGGCGAGCGAGTCGGGACTGCGCCGAAAAGCGCATTGGGTTCGGACGCGGAAGGGGCGACGATTCGACACCGTGGGAAAGCAAAGCGATGCGTTTGAATGACAACGAGTCTCTATCGTAACGGTGAGAGCGGATTTCGCGTCGGCTCTCGCGTCACAGCGTGAAGAAGAGCTTGATTAAACCTCTGAGGTAACCGACGATTTCGGACGCGCCGAGCTTGGACTCGCCGTAGAGCCGATCGACAAAGGTTATGGGAACCTCACCGACGGTGTATCCCGCCTTTTTCGCGCGAACTATGATTTCCATCTGAAACACGTACCCTTTAGATTGCACCGCAGACACCAAGGCTTTTAAAACATCGCGCTTGTACAATCGAAAGCTCCCCGTGAGATCGCTCGCGCCGGGCGCCAACGCCACCTTTGCGATGTAGTTGGCCGCGCGAGACGTCAATTTACGCCTAAAATCCCACCCAGCGACGCCACCACCTTTCGCGTACCGCGTCCCACTCACAACATCTAAATCATTCGCCCTTCTCATCCTTAAAAAATCGCCGATATACTTTGGATGATGGCTTAAATCCGCATCCATGATCACCACCTCGGCGCCTCTCGCGCGCGTCAACCCGTGCACGTACGCGCTTCCTAATCCCAATTTCCCCGGTCTTTCCATCAACACCAACCCATCTCCGTCGTCGTACGCCCGCTGAATCTCTCGCACGACGTCCGCGGTTCCATCCGGGGAGTTATCGTCCACGACGATGATCTCCCATCGTCCGCGTTCGTCGTTAAACGCGCGTTCCGACTCTCGAATCAATTCATACAGCGTTCCAATGTTCACTCTTTCCTCGTACGTCGGGACGATTATCGACACCGACACCGACACCGCGTCGTGGTCGTCGACACCGGCGTCGCTCCCGCGTCCTCGCCGGGTCGACCGACGACGCATCGACGGACGACGACCGACGACGGACGCGCGCGCGAGCGAGAGAGTGCGCGCGCGCGAGTCGATCCGTCGGTCCACGCGACACTCCATGGCGTATTATACTAATTTTAGGTCTGTTATACTGGATTTTATAATACACACATGGGACTCGGTATGCTATTGTATGTATACACGGGCCGCGGGGGACCGAAGGATGCGCGTCGGTCTCATCCGTCAGACGGTTGCCGTCGTCGTCGACGTCACTCCGCGGCGCGCGTCGGAACGGAAGCACGGAAGAGGAACGGAAGGGGAAAATATTTCTTCGACGCGATGAACCCACCGCCGCGACCGACTTTTTCGGAAACCTCGAGCGAAGGCGTTGACGATGACGCGAGAGGCGATGGACGAATGCGAAGAGAACGGGTTGGAGGCGCGATGACGAACGACGACGACGACGACGACGACGAGGAAGTGACGCAGAGAAGATCCCTCGGCCGGAGTCAACGCGCGATGTCCTCTTCGAGCGGAGGGCGACGAACGCCCGCGATGCCGGCGGTGGATGAAGAGGCGACCGCGTTGAGCGACTACTTTTCCCGGGCGAGAATTGCGGTGAGCGAGTACGCGCCAGAGGACGCGAGCGAAATTGAAAGAGAATTGCGAGCGTTAGGGGCGGAAACCGTGGATGCGTACGATGAGACGTGCACGCACGTGGTGACGCCGTTTCAGAGAGGGGAGGATTACGCGCGGGCGATGGAGGATGGGAAGATTGTGGTGAGTTACGCGTGGATTGAGGACTGCGTCGCCAAGCGTCGAGTGGTGGACGCGGATGAAAAGGCGTTGTATGTCCCGTTGGTAGGTCCGGATGGCATTCGTGGATTTAATGCGTTGACGATTGTGGTCGACGGGTACGGTGCGCAGGAAAAGATGGACATCATCGAGCTCATCGAGGCGGCTGGGGGTACGCATGTCGAGGAGGTGAACGCGAAGACGACGCATTTGATTTGTCATCGGGCGGGTAGCGACGCCTACATCAAAGCCATCGTTAGTGGTAAGGTTGAAATCGTTAACCACTTGTGGATGGAGGACTGCATTCGACAGTGGAAACTGCTCGCGAGTACATCCGCGAATGGCGGTTTGTACGCCAAGATGGGTGTCGAAATTGATTACGAGGCGGCGCTCGAACGCGAGAGACGAGATCGCGTCAACGCCGAGCGCGACTTGGATGAGGAAGAGCGTCGCATGCAAAGTCTCCAAGAGTTGCTCGACGCGGAAGGCCGAGAGCGAGAAGACTTGCAACGTCAGCTCGAAGACAGCGAATCGCAGCGAATGGCGCTTCGTGATATGCTCGAAGGCGAGGCTGATAACCGCGAAGGGGTGCACGAGCAGTACTTGCGTCAGCGATCGGATATTGAGGAATTGCAAAAGTTGCTGCGTCAATCCGAAGCGAGTCGCGCCGAGCAAGAGGGTCGCATCGTCCAGGGCGAAGAAGAACGACGCTCGTTGCTCAGACAGCTAGAGCAGACTCGCGGGCTTCAGACGAATCTGCAGACGCAGTTTACGCACTCTAGACAAGATTTATTGACGCAGCTCGAGCAGCGCCTGCAGCAAATCGAAGAAATTCGATCGGAACTCGCAGAAGAGCGTCGCTTGCACGCGGAAACGCGGTCGTTGCTCGAAGAAGAGCGCAAGATTCAGTTTACCGCGCACGAAAAGATTAGAGTCGCTGAGAAGGAATCCAAGCAAGCGAGAGACGCGCTCAACGGCGAAATTCGCGAAAAGACGGCGCTGCAAAAGCAGCTTGACGCCGAGCGCAAGTCTCGTCTCCACATCTTGAGCGACTTTGACAACGAGCGCAAGCAACGCGAACACCTCATCAAGCAGCTCGAAGCGGAGCAAAAGCTCCGTCAGAGCTTGCAGCAAGCCGTGAGCGCCAAGGAGGAGTTGCGCGTGCGAGCCGAAGAGGAAATTCAACGTCTCAACGAAGACATTCAAGAAATGATGGATGAAATCGACCGCTTGAAAACGTTCGAACCCCCAGAGGTGGATGAGACTGAAAAGATTCAAGTCAAACTCTTCCTCGAGGATGATATTCGCTTCCTCGAACTCGAACCAGATGTCTCTTTCGAAGAGCTCGTCATCGCGGTGGGCAAGGTGTTCATCGAATCGTACTCAATCAAGTTTGAAGATTCAGACAAGCACCATATCACGCTGCGCTCGACGGATGACGTGCGCATCGCGTGCCGTCAACACGAAAAATCGGGTGCCACCTATTTGAAGCTACTGCTCGACAAGGCAACGGCAGAGAAGGGCGGTTTGTTCTCCATGAGACGCAAGAAGAAGTCTGGAATGAACGAGGGCGAAGGCGACGGAGAAAAACGCGGTGGCTTGATGGGTGCGATCGCTCGTTTCCGCAGTAAGAAGCACCACGAAGACGAAGAGGAAGATTAAACTATTTTCACCGTGTAATAAACTCAAACCATGTACTTGTACTACATGATGACGTGGATTTCTCTCGGCGTCGGTTGTGGGTGTCTCGCGCGCCGCTAAAGTAAAATTCAATGTTTGTTTTACAACTCGCGAGCGTGACGCGGTCTACCACGCCTTTCGCGCGTTTCTAGCGAGGAAATGATCGTCGTCGTTGTCCCCGGGCTTGGCTGAGCGCGTGAACAGAGAAGCGTACACCGAAGCGTCGGCGCCCGTCGGAGCGACAGCCTTGAATTTCGTCGGCTTTTCGTCTCGCTTTCCATCTCCATTCTCGTCGGCTGGTTTGCGTTTACGGCCGTTGGAATCCTGCTTATCCTTCTTTTTACTCTTTTTGCTCTCCTTTTTCGCCTTTTCCTCCTCGAGTATGGCTTTTAAGAGTTCGAGCTCTTCCCCTCGCGGATTGACTGGAATCGGCGGCGGCGCGTCGGCCAATTTCAATCCATCATTCATTTCCTCCACCGCCGCTTTCGCCTCGCGAAGCGCCTTATCCGCAACCACCACACCGCTCGGACGCATCACCACAAACTTTGTCTTGCCGTTAAAATCCAACCCGGTGATTGGACACGCGAAAACAGCCTCCGTCGTACCGCATCTGAAATTCCTCGCGTTCACCGAAGCCTTCTCGTCGGCGGAACCGCTCGTCCCTCCTCTTCGCTTTTCAAGCTTGCACGTCAACAGAGCCTTCATTCCGGTGATGTGTTCGATCCTCTTCGGCAGCGGCACCCCATCGATCGCCTTATCCCTCAACGCTTTCAACACTGGTTCTTTATTATACAACGCCCCCAACCTATCCACCACCACTCCGTTGTCGCTCGTCTCCAACGGCTCCTCCGTCAACCCACACGTGAACCACCTCGCCAGGTCCTCCTCCGCCTCGTCCCGATCCCTCACCGTGCTCTGCGTCGAGTACCTCACGAACCCACCCAGGGATTCTTTTTTACGGGAAAACGTCGTCCCTCCGTTCCACGCGTACATTTCCAAGTACGCCGACCTCGACTCTGCGCCCGTGGCGCCCCCGTCCCCACCCCCACCCCGTAACCCGAGCGTTCCGCGCTCGCACGCTTCCACGACCAACGTCGACGCCGCCATCGCGGGCGTGATTCGCATCGTCGCGTCGCGAAGCACGACGGCGCGTCGCATCGAACGTAAAGTCATTCTCAACGCCGTCGGTCCACTGCTTCGTCGTCGACGACGTTCGTCCACGTCTTCGTCGTCATCCGCGAGCGCGGTGAGAACATCACCGACGGTGAGCGTCGATCGCGCGTCGAATCGTCGCGCGCGCACCGAGCCCGTTCGCGAATCGCGTAAAAACAAGGTCGGCATTCGCGTCGACGTTTGAGGTGAGCGAGTTGATTTTCATCGCATCGCATCGCATCGCATCGCATCGCGTCACTCGCGCGCTCGAATTATAGAAGCCATGGATGAGAGCTTGATCGACGCGTTCGAAGCGCTGGTGAGCCCGCGGTACGTCGCGCAAGGGGCGTCGTCGACGCGATCGCAGGATAAGGCTTTCGAACGACTCGTCGCGAACCGACGAATGCCAAAGAATGGATGGACGGACGTTTCGATCGAATTCTTGTTGCGACGATTGGCGGTGATGGACTCTAATAATTTCGTGGACAACGTCGGGGTGGGTGAAAGAGAGGCGAGGACGTTTTCGTCGCTCGTGCGTTCGAGGTCGTACGGGATGGCGCACGGGATTGGACGAAGCGGGGACGTTACGGCGGAACAGCCCAAGGCGTGCGGTAGCAGCGCGGCGAATAAGTTGTGCGCGGCGCTCGCGCGAGACGCGCTGAGAATCGCGGGGATGAATGATTTGGGCAAGGCGTTTTTAGTGCTTCCTTTAGCCACCGGGATGACGATGACGCTGGTGTTGAGCTCGCTGAGGATGACGAGACGAGGCGCGGGGGCGACGAAAGTCGTATGGTGTCGGTTGGACCAAAAGACGTGCGTCAAAGCGGCGACGTGTGCCGGTTTGGACGTCGTGGTGATTGAACCAAAGCTTCAAGGAGATCAACTGGTGACAGATGTCGACGCGGTAGAGCGCGCGATCGATGAAATCGGCTGTGATAATCTCGTCGGGGTGGTGACGAGCACGAGTTGTTTCGCCCCGCGCGCGTGCGACGAAGTGGAAGCCGTGGCAAAGATTTGTGAAAAGAAGGATGTGCCGCACGTCATCAACAACGCGTACGGGGTACAGAGCAGAGAGTTGTGCGCGCGTGTCAGCAAAGCGTGGACGGTGGGGCGCGTCGATGCCGTGGTTCAGTCTACGGATAAGAATTTCATGGTGCCCGTCGGCGGCGCCTTGGTGTGTTGCGGAAAGCGTCGGGAAGACTTGGTGCGCGCCGTCGGTCAAAACTATCCCGGGCGCGCGTCCGCGTCCGCCATGTTGGATTTATTCATCACGCTCCTCGCCATGGGTGAAGAACACTGGTCGCGCTTACTCGCAGAGCGGGAGGATTTGTACGGGTACATGCGCTCTGAATTGGAAAAGGTGGCGGAGGAGGTTGGCGAACGCATGCTCGACACGCCGGGTAATCCGATATCGATGGCGATGACGCTCTCGTGCTCGAAATCCCTCGACGTTTCACCCACGTTGTTTGGATCGATGCTCTTTTCCCGGTGTGTCTCCGGCACGCGCGTCGTGGCACCGGGCGAGACGAAGAGCGTCGGCGGCGTCGAATTGCGCGGTTTCGGCGCTTCGCACTCGGCATATCCCGAGACGTACTTCACCGCCGCGGCGGCGATCGGAACCACGCGCGCCGACGTCGACCGATTCGTCGTGGTGTTGCGGAAGACGTTTAAAGATTTTAAAAAGAAGGGATCGGCGGTGAAGGACGCGTCGGCGTAGCGGTATTAAATGTTTGTCATCATCATGACGTCTACCTAGAAGTTAATTGCTACCTAGAAGTTAATTGGTACAATCGCGAGTTCGTTTGCGTCGCGAATAATGCGCTATGCTCGCGTGAAACCTCTCCAACGCGAGCGTTCCTATGTTTATCTGACCCGAGCGGTACCCAAAAGTTGCGTTCGCGATGTGGTTCACGTGCGGTGGCGCCGTCATGGAACTGAGCGCAGCCGAACGAGCGCGCGTCGCGCTCAATTGCGCGCTCAAATGCTCGCAGAGCGCATGCAACATTCGACACTCGCTCTCGCCGTCTGTGACGACAAATGGGTGGTAATCCTCATTCGTGTCGCACGAATGAATAACCTCTTGCGGTCGTTCTCTCGCACGAATTTGAGCCAAAAATCTATCGAGCGTCGAGGCGCGAACGAGCCGCGGCGGCAGCGTCGTCGTCAAATCGTGACCCGCCGCTTCGGACGCTCGCTTGAGCGCCTCGACGTGCATCTCTTCAAACTGCAACTCATACATGACCCACGAATCGTAGGGATTCGAGGTGAGGGAGAAGCCGTAGTACGCAATCAAATCGGCGTTATCCAAGCGCCCGTAGGAAATCGTCAGCGCTTCGCCTGGGGCGACGCTTCGCGCGAGCTCCAATTGAAACGCCTTTGTTCCCCGTTCGAGTTTCGTGTACCGCACCGAGTGCGCGTACAACGCGTGATTACATAAATACACACCCGGGACGATCACCTCTCGAAGCTCGAGCGTGTCGGGGTCTTGCACCTTCATGGCGTACGACGTCCAAATGTCGTACGCCAGCGCGAATCGCGAGTAGTCGCCGAAAATCTTCTCTGGAAACGCCTCTGGTACTTGCGCGCAGAGCATTGGGAAAAGGGCGTCGTACTGCGCTCGCACTTTTTGACGATACGCATCGAGTATCGCACCCTGGGTCTCCCCCAACACGGACATCGTCGCCTCGGAATCCCACATCAACGCCGTCGACGGCTTGCGAGGCAACGCTCGAATCGCCGGAGCCCACTCAGACTTTTCGTCATCGAGGTGCGCGGCGAGCCAAATCACCATGAGCGTCTGCTCGCCCAAACCGGCGAGTTGTTTCAACGTCTCGCACAACGGTGATCCGCTCGCATCGCCCCAGATTGTCTGATCGACGCCGAGCAAGGCTTGCCACGGTACGCGCGCTGCGGACTCGCCTGCGAGGCGAGCCGACGTCGCTCGCGCCTCTCGCATGCCCGGTCCGACGACGCGCGCGTCAAAACCAAAACTCGCACCGCGCTCTACAGCCCAGCTGAACATGGCGTCGCACGTCGCGTCCCGACTGTCCGCCGCGGTGTAAACCTCGCCGCCGTTCGGCGCCGCGGTTTCGCCTCCGGCGGCTCGACCCAGACTCGCGTCGCCTACGCCTCGCGTCGCGGCGATCAATAATTCCAACGTCTCCCTCTCCCCGCCGTCGCGACGCCCGCTCGTCGTCGCCTCTTCGTACGCCTCTCGCAACGCGTTCAAAACCAACGCGAACGCCGCCGTCTCGCATCCCGGACTCACGTGCGCGCGCGCGTCCCCTAACGCCTCCACCGCCTCCCCATCGTCGTCGCATCGTCGAAAATACCCACCGAACGCCCGCGCCGTCGCCCCATCCAGCGCGCGCAACCGTCCGATGATTTCCTCCCGCGTTCGCGTCGAAGTCTCCGCGCGCGTCAACGACGCCGTTCGTCCGATCCGCATCGCTTCCGTCATTCCCCGAATCATCCGCTCCGCGCGCGCGTCCTCGTCCGACGTCGCTCGTCCTTCGTCGTCCCTCGACACCACCACCGGAAACTCCACGCGATTCCCCGGTAAGCTCTCCTCGGCGATCGCCCGAACCTCGTCGTCGTCGATCGGGATCGCGATCGCGATCGACACCGTCGGCGTTCGCGCGCGCGTTCCGTCGGCGTCGGCGTCCATCCTAACGAGAGAACGACGACGACGACGACGGCCGTTCGTTCGCTCTCACCTCCCTCGCCCGACGCGAACGAAACCAATCAATCAATCAATCAATCGGCGGCGCGCGTGTGTGTGACGAATCGATGAATTTTGATTTTTTCATCGTAAAAAACGGAAGTCGAACCGTCGCGGTCGCAATGAATGAATGCGATGAATGAATGAATCCGCGACGACGACGACGACGGTAGGCGACGCGCGCGCTGTCTATCGGACGAACGACGGACGGACGGACGGACGGACGGACGGGCGACCGCGCGAGGGGTCCGTCGTCGGGATTGGTTTGAGAGACGAATCGAATTACCTGCGACGAACGCATCGATGATCGAGCGCGCGCGCGTGGAAGACGAAGAGACGCGACGACGGACGCGCGCGTTACCGTCGTCGTCGTCACCGTCATTGTGGCGGGACGACGACGAGGAGGATACGTGTCGATTTTGCCGCCGAAGCGAACCGCCGGCTTCGTCGTCGTCTCGACGCGTCGCGACGGGACGCGCGGACGCCCTCGTTCTCGTCGGCTGCGACTGTCGAGACGCCGATCTCGCCCGGGCGCACCCGAGCTGCGCGTTTCGTTGGTTCGCCCCGCGCGCGCGCGGCGTCGCCACCGGTTTCGCCCTCGACAAGGAGTGGAATCTCGCGTGGACGTGCGAGTGCGAGGTGTGTCTCGCCCCGCTCGGGGCGGATTTGCTACGAGACGTCGTGGACGCGTGTAAACGCGCGGTGCGCGCCGACGCCGACGGCGCGCTCCGGCGTCGGCGTTTCAGCGAACCGTCCGGCGCTGGAGAGCGCTAGCGGGTGATCGGGGGGGGAGGGGGTGCGAACCGCAGGCGCCGGCGGTGGGATCGCGCCGCCGTCGAGAGGAGGCAGACGGGCGAGAGGCCGAGGCCGAGGACGGGCGAGAGGCCGAGAGAGTTGGATACATCGCGATTAGGGTTTAGGGTTTAACACTAAACCCTAGACTAAACCCTAAATTTTGAAAGAAGTCTCGAGAAGTTCCATTCGTCGTTCAAAGTCGTTCAAAGTCGTTCAACGTCACACGTGTGCGCGCGCGAGCGAGCCTCGCGGAGGGAGCCTCGCATGCACACCGACCGAACGGAAGAAGAGGACGACGTCTCGGATTCTAAACGCTCGA
>Ga0181601_10002764_pt1 | contig 14969 bp, 10 predicted proteins | sample 041ome_8_FD_133020 | JGI IMG/M metagenome (GOLD analysis project Ga0181601, IMG submission 133020) | Coastal salt marsh microbial communities from the Groves Creek Marsh, Skidaway Island, Georgia - 041407BS metaG (megahit assembly) | ecosystem: Environmental > Aquatic > Marine > Intertidal zone...
ACGTAGGAGACATGAGCAGCGGCAGAATTTGGTTGAACAACGGACCAGCACCAAACTCCTTGGCGCGATCGGTGATTTGCCGCAACGCAGATTTACGCTGCGGCGGGGTACCGTTCTTCACTCGCAGCAGCATGCGCATAATCTTGCGCTCCTTTTGCTCCTCGATGCTCAAATCTTCCTCGTTCGCCTCCTTAAGTAGCGGAGCAAAGTATTGCATATCCTCCGGCTTCATTTCGGGAAGACCCTCGGGCACGAGGCTCACGTCAAACTTTTGGCTGCGATCTTCTTCGGGAATGCTGAAGAATCCCGCGTTTGCACCATATGGCATCGGTGTCTGAGTGAGCTTGCGAGCCGGGGTTCGGATGGGCACATAGCTAGCCGGCGGTTCAAGAATTTTGAATCCCTCAGACGGAAGGAGTTCATCTAATTCCTCATCCGTCTGCGGTCTGTTTCGTTCTTCGATTTCGCGCTGATAGCGCATCATTTGGTACTGCTCCGGAGTGAGCGGCACGTTCGATTGCATCGCTTGATGCGCCGCAATCTGTGCGGCTGATGGCGTTGCCATACCAGCCGCGATTTGCGGCGTCTCGGCTCCCGCCGGGATCTTCGGCGTCTCGCCACCAGTCCAGGCGGGCGTCGCGCTTGGGTCGCCGCCTGCGCGAATCATCGGTGTCTCGTCCCATCGACTTCTCGAACGTCGTGGAGTCGCGCGCACGGCATCTCCCTTGGTACCGCTCTCCATGGTTTCCCATTGAGAAGGATGCGCAGGGGTTTCGTCAAACTTTTGCCCGCGAGGCGTCGCGTCGTCCCATCTGGCGCCCGTGGCGGCGGTATCGTCGCTCTCCCACTCGCTGACGCGCGCGGGCGCCTGTCCTGCAGCGCTATCGTCGGGTTTCGCGTCCCATCTTCGCTTACGCTTCTCGGCTCGACTAGACGCCGCAGGCTCGTCCGCACGAGCCGCCGCCAAGCTCGCCTCTTCCGCGGCGCGTTCAGCCTCCTCCTTTTGCTTGCGCTCAATGTTTCGCAGCGTGTTGTCTTTCTCACGATCCAAAGCCGCCTCCTTCATACGATCGGCGTACGATCTCCCCTCATCTCCACCCTGTGCGTCAAAACGTCCATCGTCAGTCGTTTGAAATCCCCGAAATCCGCGCGTCAACTCATTTCGACGCTCGATTCGGTCGTATTTCTCTAAACCTAAAAAGTCGATTCTGTCTCGCGTAGTCGCTCGCACCTCTCTCGCCGCTCCTCGTCCCGGGCTCAACTGCCTCTTAAACCTCCGCTTCGAGTAATCGCTCTCGCGATCGATAATTTTCCTCGACTTTCCAAACCCCAACGCCTCGTCAGACTCGAGATCCTCGCCCTCATCCGCATCGAAACCCGGTTCCATGAAATCCTTTGGCGCCGTGTACGCCCTCAGCGGCGCCTTGCTCGTCCCAGCCTTTGTCGACGCCCCCGCGCGTCTCACATCGCGGTCCCCGCCTTTAGAGGGAGACCCTCCATCGTCCTCGCCGTCATTTCCCCGCCGTTTCTTCGCGCGCGCTTCCGCATCCTTCGCCTCGGCGCGTTCCCTCTGTAACCGAGCGATCTCCTCACGCGCCGCCCGCTCGTCCTCGTCCTCGCGGTCGTCCTCTGTTCCACCTCGCGTCCGCATCGTCGTCCGTCCGTCAAGTCACGCCAAGCGACCCCGGTTCTTACGGGGAAACGAGACGTATCCGTCGGTTCGTCCGTCGGTTCGTCCCGGCGTTAAACCCGCGTCGTCGGCGCGTCGGTGTGCCGAGAGTGGCCGCGCGCCAGAGAATTTGCACGCGATTTTCACGTCTAAACCCTAATCGGGATGTTCATATTCTATACTGTATACATATACATTAGGGTTTTGGAATGTGTGCTCTCGAAATGCATTCGTTTCGTTTCACCCAGCTCGACGACACTGCGCGAACGACACCGCGCACGATCGATCGGGCTCGGGTGAAACCCCGCCCGCCGGCGACGACGACGACACTGCGCGCACGGTTCGCGTGACGTAACGCGTGCGTCTACGTCACGAGATGGCGCTGTACATCAAGGCGTTTTCTCTGGTGATCAAGACAGCGTCCAAACCGCTGGCGAAACGGTTGAAAAACACAATCTCAGACTCGCCGACGCTGCGACGGTGGGCGATCGATGCGGCTCGCGCGGCGTCGAGAGCGTCGACGTTTGTGTATAGAGACGATGGGTCGGAGGCGGCGATCGCGGCGGGTGGGAGAAAAGCGAGGTTGGAGACGAGGAAGCTCGAAGCGAGGGCGAGCATGAGCGAAGAGGCGGCGTTGCAAGCTGCGAGCGACTTCGCGGGCGAGGCGTTCGTGTTCGCGGTGGCGGGCGGAGCGGTGTGGTGGGAAGTCGAGAGGTCCACCGCGAAGGATGAAAAGAAGAGAGCGGACGCGGCGGCGGAGCGAGCGCAATTGTGCGATATTATCGATAGGCAGCGCGCGACGCTCGATGACCTGACGGCGCTGGTGGAGGAGTTGTTCAAGTATCGACAAGAGAGCTCTGCGGCGATCGCCGAGTTACAGCAGAGGCGACGATGACGACGACGCCTCTGGTGTCACTGTGCATCATTCTTCCATCGGCGTCGGTGCTTCGACCGAAGCAAAGGCGTCGCATCCATTCGTTCGCGACTCGGCGCGGTTCTAGAACCGCGCCGAGTCGCGCAGATAACATAACTTGTAGTCTTATAATTCTGTATCCTTAGCGCCACCGAAGCGGTGCGACGACGACGCACGAACGCGAGTTCGCGCGACGTGGATCAACTCACCCCCGAGCGACGACGACGACGAACGCGTTCTCCATCCTTTTCGTGACTGAAATGTACGAGTATAACAACCATTGTCAAAAAGTGTCTCTTCTTCCACGCAACGACACAGCCGCCGGTGGAAACGCTCGCACTACCCACACACGTCGCCTCGCACCGTCTCGAGACAGGCTCTACCATGGTTGCCGGTGTGGGAAAGGCGAAGAAGAACGCCTTCATCGCGTTTCTGCGATCATCCGTCGTCGACGACGCCGACTTTGCGACGCGACTCGTCCAGGTTAGCAAGGACTACCAGAGCTGGGCGCGAGTGTTTCGAGAGCGGGGACGAAGCGATGAGGCGCATGCGGATGCGCTGCGACTGCTCGACAGTAAAGGACATTTATTGAACATTATCGATAGGATTTGCGAGGATGATGGCGATAAGAAGACGCCAAAGAACCTCGCAGAGGTGAGAAGCGCTTGGGACGCGGTGAAAAAAGTGCAACGCACCAAATTTGAGAAGTCTGGCGGCGCCGAAGGCATCGCCGAGGCTCGGTTGCGCGCGCGAGAGGCCAAGGAGAGAATTAAACAAAGCAGAAAAGAGCGCGAATCGCGCGAGGGCAAGGATAAAGAGATGAAACAGGCGAGGAGTGAGTACAACGCCGCAGTGCACGAAGCGAGAAACGCCGGAGCGTGTTTAGACTGGCTCAACATGGGAACGTGTAGGTTCGGTAGCGAGTGTCAGTACGCGGAGTCACACGATCCGCTGTCGAGAGGCAAACTTAAAGATCTCGCGAAAAAAGTTAGAGCTGAGACGGGAGACGTCAAGCGCGAGAGGAACCGAGAGGAAAAAGCTGAGCGCAAGGCTCGTGCCAAGGCGTTGCGGGACGCGAATCGCGTCGGCGAAGACGAAGCGGAAGCGTTGGATTTCTCCTCTAGTGATGACGATAGCGATAGCGAGGCTGATGTGCCTGGATTCCTCAAGGTTGAGCGCGCCAAGCGCGCCGCCCAGGCTCTTTTATCAACCAACAAGGGTAAAGTGGACAAGAAGGAGACGCCAGCGAAAAAGACGAAGAATAAGCACTTCAACGAGAAGCAACAGGAACGCAAGGCAAAGTTTCTCAAGGACAAGAAGAACCAACCCTACAACCGAAAACGGAAACCATCTGCACCTCGTTCGGAAGAGAAACCGAAGAAGAAAAAGAAGGCTCGTCACGCAGATTCAGAGCGAAAACAAAAGAGAAAGGGCATGGCGAGGACGTTCTTTGGCGGCGACGACTAGACGAGCGCTCAGGGTGTCACTCGTTCGATAGACGCGTAGATTTTAGGTGAGATGTTTGATACAGAATGATGAATCTTTATTTTGAAAGTTAAGCTGCTAAAATTCGTTGCGTGGGACCGCGATGTAAAGCTTAAATTTTGCGCCACAGTCTTCAGGTCACTCCATGTCTAATTTATTCAGAGCGGCCGGCATAAGAGACGAAGTTTTGCTCCTTGCAGTCAATACCAACCATAGCCTCACCCAAGCCTTGAGAAACCTCCGCAATGATCTTCGGGTCGTTGTAGTGGGTGACCGCTTGAACGATGGCGCGGGCACGCTTGGCCGGGTCACCAGACTTGAAGATGCCAGAGCCGACGAAGACACCATCCATGCCAAGCTGCATCATCAAAGCCGCGTCAGCCGGGGTGGCGACACCACCGGCGGCGAAGTTGACGACCGGCAATCGACCGAGCTTTCTCGTTTGTTGAACGAGCTCGAGCGGGGCGCGGATCTCCTTGGCGTACACGAAAACTTCATCCTCGTCCATGGCGCACAAGCGGCGAATGTCGCCCATGACGGCGCGGCAGTGACGAACAGCTTCGACGACGTTACCGGTACCAGCCTCACCCTTCGTGCGGATCATGGAAGAACCTTCCGCGATACGGCGGAGCGCCTCACCGAGGTCGCGGCAGCCGCAAAGCACCGGCACCTTGAACTTGTGCTTGTTTAAGTGGTTGATTTCGTCAGCCGGGGTGAGCACTTCAGACTCGTCAATGTAGTCGATACCGACAGCCTCGAGGACTTGGGCTTCGACAAAGTGACCGATGCGAGCCTTGGCCATGACCGGAATGGTGACGGCTTCCTTGATCGCCTTGATCATGGTCGGGTCAGACATGCGAGCGACGCCGCCATCCTTGCGGATGTCCGCCGGCACGCGCTCGAGCGCCATGACGGCGACAGCACCCGCTTCTTCGGCGATGCGCGCCTGTTCCACGTTGACGACATCCATGATAACACCACCCTTCAACATCTGCGAGGGATTTCAAAGCGCGCGAGCGCGTTTTAATCGTCAGTCTAGCGTCGCGAGACACCGAGAGGTGTAAAAGAAGAAGAGCACGACAACTTTGGAACGTCATCCCGCGAGCGCTCCCGGCACCGCGTCTCGACGCCGGTCGACGCGCAATCATCGACCGGGCGCGTTGAATAAAAATATATCCATTCTTTCCGCGTCCTCGCGCATCCGGTCGCCCGAAACGCGACGCGTCGACCCGTCGCCAAAGTTGACGCGCGCCATCGACGTAGGCGCCCAACCTAGTGCACGCCCATCGCGCAACATGAACGCGCCCATCGACGCGGTCGCGACCTCTCGCGCGTCGAGAAGACGCTCGAAATCGATAAAGAATATTATTACGCACCTGGGCGAGGCCCGCCTTGACGGCGAAAGTGCCTTTTTCAGTCTCGTTGGACATGCTTTCGTTCCTTCGTCGCGCGTCCGAGTTGTGACGACGTCGCCTCGGCGGCGCGGCGCGTCGTCATCAAATCTGTGTACTCGAGATCTTCTTTGATCGGTGATTGAAGAGCTTTATTACGACACTCCAAATGTCCGAGTTCTGTTTTTTGCATCTCTTGGGCTCGAGGGGTGCACTTTATGAACACGTGACGTCATTGTGCGTTGTTTTTATCTCTTCAAGGGAGCCTGCTAGGCACCAGCGCGCGCCGGGCACCCCACGGATCGAACGCAGGCGATGCGCGAAGAGCTAGAGAGGTTAGGTGTCGATTAATAATAATCCCAAGTGAGTGCTACTGTGTGTTCGATGCGATTGTCACTTGAAATCTGCGAGCGGGCGAAGAAGAAAGGGAACGTTGGCGACGCGCGCGTCGGCAAACGTCGACGCCGACGCGGCCTCCCCGGCTCTGGCGATGGAAATTCCATCGAGAACGCGACCAGTTTGGAGATTACGCTCTCTGCTCGGCTGGAGAATAATACCGAGCGTCTTCTTCGGGTCGTTGCCAAAGTAGAGAAGCCGCGATCCCGGCGGGGATTTGGGCGCGTAAGAGTTGTCATCCAGCGGCTTGCGCGAAGTAAAGCCAAATTCAGCGACCAGGAATTTCTCAGCTTCGCGCACGCTCTTGACATTCAGGGCGATGACTTCGAGCGGGTCTCTGCGTGTGGCGACTTGACCGCGGACTGGGATGCCGTTCGGTGAGCGCATGTCGAAAAATCCAAACCCGTACAATAGCTCTCCGCCGCTGTCGTAAATTTGAGAGACGCGCAACCCAAACGGCACGGTGACAGCGACGTAACTCAACACGTTGCCAACCTCTGGATTAACCCCTGGCAGTGCCTGGGTGATGACGACTTCAGCCTTACCACCGTCATCGACGCTCAAACTAGTCTGACCGTAAGCCAACGTCACAGTTCGGGATTCGCCGCTTCCGGCGTCGGCGGCGACGCGCATCCCCAAAGCCTTGGTCCAGAAATCGACTTCCGCGTCCACGTCCGCGACGGCAAACCTCAAACCACCCGCATAATTCAACTCGCCAGACTCAACCTTGCCCCGAAGATCGGATAGGAACTCGGCGTTGGCGCGAGTCTTCTCCACCTGTTTCTCAAAAAAGTTCAACTGACCCTTCAACACTTCGTCGCTCGGATCCGCGTCGAACGCCGCTTTGGCGTCGTCGCGATACTTGATGAGACCGTCTAGTACTTCCCCAGCGCGCGCACTTCGCGCCGATCCCACCGATAGCCCGAGCAAAGAGCTGACGGCGAGCAAAGTCTCTCGTCGAGTCGAGAGTTGCCCTCTCTCGGTACCAACCTCTCGCGAACTACCCTGGGACGCTCGGACGAGCGATTGCGCACCGCGAGCGACGCGACGCGAGGACGTACACGGCGATGCGGTGGTACCGTGCGCACGCGTCTTCGCGAAGGAGTGCGCGAGCGACATTGCGGGTGTTCACCACAAAGTCGAGAGAGTGACACTCTGAGGAGGTCAACGTCTTGCGATTATTATTTTACAACTTGTACGCGACGCGCGACTCGGATCATTGATTCTTCGTCTCAGCGAGCAATTCTTACTCTAAATACGAAAAACATCAACGTCTTGTAGAGGTACATGCACTTTGGGTACGTGCGCTCCACTGCTTCTCGCTTCTCATCGATCGCCACCAGAGCTGGGTCTCGCAGATTAGCCGTCGCGCGCGCGGCGTCAACCACCTCTCGCGCCAGCGAGCGAAGCGTTCGGCTCTCAGTCGTTGGAATCTTCTTGTCCTTTTGAAGAGAGACAATCACCTTTTTCGCGATATCATCAACGAGTTTACGACGGCGCCTATCCTTACCCGTCTCCAACGCCTCATCGGACGCATTTTGCGCCTCAGAATCCTTCAACCAGAGTGCCATTGCGGTGGCAATCATCCCGTCGTCGTCGACTTCCAGCGCCTGTTCAATCATTTTCGCGCGAAGACGAAGCACTTCTGCGACTTGCGCCTCCTTAGACGTGTTCTCGGCATCACCGAGTTCGGTTCTCACCGCTACCGTGTAATCTACCAAACCAGAAACGTTAGGTGCGGCGTTGCCCTCGAGAATGTAACCGTGCGCCTCGGCTGCTTCGACGATGCATTGAGCAGCCAACTGTATCGCCTTTGCCTTTGTGTTCCCGCTTCTCTTGCCACGTGTGCTAAAAGTCACGGCAAATACACCTCCATCGGCAATCGTATGCCTCGAAAACACGTCCCACAAGTGTTGCGTTCGATTATCGACCGCTCCACAATGATCCAGATAGATGACTTGCATTTGACACTCGCGCGGATCGCGACAGGCCAAGAGACCCTCCACCTTGGTAGCGACGGCATTGATGCCGATATCCGTGCGAAGTGAGTGCACGACGTGCGTATACATGTTTGGCACCCAAATAGATGACAGAGGTACACCCTTGGCCGCCAACTCCAAGCTCGTGCGACCATCTGCAGCGTCTAATACTAAGGCCATCGACGTCTCTGGCTCGATGCCCGTCACTTCACACGACGTTACCAAAGCATCTGCGACTGCCGCATTCGTAAGAGCTTTGTCTTTTGACGTCGCATTAATCTCTGCGGGGTTCTCGTAAGGATCAGATGCCCAACGACACAGAAAGTTCCCCTTTGTCTGCGCCCTGAGATACTCAGACTCTACGAAGACCATCTCCTTGAGCACTCTAGCCGGACCTCGTCGACGTTCTAATAAATTTACACTAATCGAGGCGACTGCCAACGTCACGAGGAGAAGAGCGTCCAAAAACGGGTTCATCGTGGACACGTTCGTGATTGAGAACGCCTTCAGGGCGAGAGCAACGGCGAGCGCTCGTCTCGGCGCCTCCACCGCCGCCGTCGCAAATTGCGAGCAAACTTCCGCCGCGTACGTTTGCGCCGCTTTGATTTTCGCGAACGTTCGGTGAAGCTTGCGGTTTTTGAAAGCCTTTGCGAACGCCAAGTCACGAAGCTTTTCAGAGGGATTCTTGCTCGCGTACGGACTCAACGTGTAAGGTAGAAAAGGCGCGAGCATGCCCAGGCGAAAACCGCACCATTTTTCGTACGCAAACGAAGCCAACGCCGCCGCCGCGGGCGCGACGATGAGGGTCAGAATCACCCCATCCGCGATGGATTCGAAAAAGTTTGGCCACGTTGGAGCTAAAATCGTTCGAAACACCGCCTGGGACGCGCCTAAAACCCCAAACCACAGCGCCGAGAACTTGCTCGCCTGCCCGATTACGCTTCGCCATAGCTCGCCCTCTCTGTAAAACAGCGGTTCCGTCGCCTCATCGTACGCATCCAGCGCCTCAACGGGGACAAAGGGTTTATCCGTCAACAACACCCCATCATTTCTCATCGCCCCCGCGCCCGTCGAAACCACCGACCCCGTCGTCTTTCCGGCGTCGCGCGTCGCGCGTCTTCCGAGTCTTCTCGCGCCAAACGGTTTCGCGCCTCTTCTTCCCCCACCGTCGACGCCCACCATCGACGCGCGCGCGATCCCGCCCCACCGCGTCGTCGATGACGACGATGATGAACACCCGAAACTCGTCGTCGCACGCGTCGTCATCGTCGTCGTCGTCGTGTCGTCGTCGTGTGTCGTCCGTCTGAATCCAAATCCGCATTCGTTCGTTCCGTCCCCTCTCGTTTTCATGGACCCGTGTGACCGACACGATTGACGGTTCATGACTCGTAAATAAGAACCCAACAGGACTCATCGGACGCGAAGACGAGAACAAGATGGGACGGGAAACGGCGCGACAGACGACGACGACGACGACGACGACGGGCGGACGACGACGACGAGATGGGGTACGCGGCGACGTCGCGTTTCCGTCTCGGACCGCCGGTGGGGAGCGAACGTCGTCGTCGACGTTTACGTTCGGGTGGGCGATGTCTGAACGCGTGGATGGACGGCGTGGATAGGATGCGCGCGGTGTCCACGTGTGGGCGACGCGTCGAGGCGCGATCGACGACGACGACGACCGCGGCGACGACGACGGTTCGAGCGATGTCTGGATGCGAAGCGTCGACGTCGATGCGGAGGGGTGATCGGACGCGCGCGCGCGGAGCGGTGAGAGAGGCGATGGAGTGCGCGACGACGGCGGCTCGGTCTTGGACGGACGTCGGGGCGCTGAGCGCCGAAGCGCTCCGAGGCGCGGTTTTCGACGAGCACTCGGCGTGGTGGAAGCTGGCGTCTCCGTTGTTTGCGTTTTCAGTGGCGCCGTATCTGTTGTTTTTAAAGAGGATGAACGAGGCGGAGAGCGCGAGCGAAGAGATGCGACAGGCTTTCGCGACGCTGTTGCTCTTTGTGTTGATTTCTATACCCGCAGAGGCGTACACGAAGAGCGCCTACGGCGAGGTGCTGAGCAACATTGACGCTCTGCACTTTTTGATTCAGTCTGCGATTAGTTTGACAAATTTACGCATACTTTTAGCCTTTAGAGATCAGCGGGCGGGCGAGGCCACCGGCGGCGACGCGACGTTCGCGGCGCCGTTCGTAGGTCGACCCGGGCGCGTGGTCGAAGCCTTTGCCGGCGTGGGTTTGTTGGCAACATCCTTGTTACTCTCGCTCGATGAGCGCCTTTTGACGATTCCCGCAACCGCACCGGTGCCGGTATCTAGTTTTGTGGACCACTTTAGAATGTGGGCTGACAATTTCGAGTTGTCGACGTCGGCGCTGCTGGGATTGCCTCGGCCAGCGGCCAACGCATTGAGCGTGCCGACGTGGGGGGTGCACATATTCAGCTTGGTTGAGTGGCTCTTAGCGATGGGTCTAGTGTGGGACTACGCCGAGCGCGACAGAGGGGATGACAAGGGTTGGAGAACGCTCACCTGGGGCATGCTGCCTCTGCACGCGAGCGGCATTTGCGCGTGCACTCAGCATTTTTTCGGCAATCCAGCCAGTCTCGATTGGCTCGTCGCCGCGCAAGGAGCGTTCACCATGATGGGTAATGTTGGGATGTGCGTCGCCGCGGGCGAACTGGCGCAGAACTCTGCGCGCGAGACGCCCGTGACGGAGCCTGCGTCGCAGAGCGCCGTCGACTCGCAAGGCGTCGTCCTCGACAAATCTGAGAGTTCGTGGTGGGATTTCGACGTCGAGAACTTTGGCACCAAACTTTGGGCCGAGGATGACGACGGTGTGTTTATAACGAAAGTGGCGCTTCTGTCTCTGGCCGTCGCCGCTGGCGTTCGCGGTTTGAGCCTGTATTTATCGCCGCAGTTTGACCCGGTGGACGGATCGTGGAAAGATTACACAAACATCATCGCGTTCAGCATGGTATCGACGCCGCTCGTGTTGAATATCGAGAAGTGGAGACGCCGCGAACAGTTGGTTATTACTCGTGCCGCGCTCGCTGCGGTGTATAGCAGCGCGATCGACGCACAAGAAGGGGAGAAGGAGGAGATAGAATGCTAGTTAGTGTTGTTAACATTTACAACGAGCTGTTTAAATTTCGTCTTCGCTAAAGTCAACGTCATCTAACGGCGGGTAGTCACCGCACGACACGTTCTTAGGTCGCTGCAAGGAACCGTAGCCGTCGCTACACTCGAACAGCTTCTTCCCCTTGACCGTGCCGTTATTCATGCCCACCGGTTCGTCGAATTCGATGCCGATCCAAAAGCCCGCCGGCAACGCGTCGCATCTTCCCACGAATCGCACTACACCGCGCTTAGCACCCGGATTCACCTCGCACCGAGCGCCAACTTGAATGGACTCCGCCTCCTCTTTGCCCGTGTCGTCGTTCACTTCCTCTGGGGCGACGTAGACTTCTCCTCTAATCTCAGCCATGTGCTTTTCAAGCGTCCACGACGGATCCTTTGCCATCTGCTCCCGCTTCCAACGTCTATACGTTCCCTCTCTCTTGTCGTAATCCTCGTCAGACATGACGTACTTTTTCACCTTGCTCACGTCTTCCAACCACCCGTTCGCGCTCAAAGAGTTTGGATCCTCGTCCACCACGTGCAACTCCATCCCGTCTTCGGCGCCGTAATACCCGAGCTTTTTTGAAGCGTCGTTCAGCACCGCCATCACCGACCCATTCGCGTCTCTGAGCACGAGCGTCATCGCCGACGCGTTCGTTCCGCAGTGCGTCATCAGCTTCGACTTGACGGAATCGATCGTCGAGTGTAAATCGAACCGAATCTCGAGGAAACTCGCGCGCAGATTCGAGTGGCTCACTCTCAATCGCACCGTGGTGTCTCCTCTCTTCTGCGCCCCGGTATCCGCCGTGACGTACGCTCGAAGCGCCGCCATGTCCGCGTTCATCCTATCAAAATCCTCCGTCGTCACGCGTCGTCGTCCAGTGTCGTCAGGTGTCGGTCAGTCAACAAAGATGAAGACGCAGACGACTCGTTTCGATTGACCACGAAGAAACAGCCCGGCTTGAACAGACCCAGACCGAGGGAGTTCCACGCGTGCATAAATAAATTTACATTGTTGGCGTCCCAAAAACCGACTCGACTCTCGACTCTCGACTCGACTCGACTCGACTCGACTCTCGACTCCATCCACCGCGCCCGCGTCGTCAGTGGACGCCCGTCCGCCGCCCGAGGGAACGGAATGCCGCCGCGAGCGATCAAGACGACGCGAGGAAAGGTGAACGATGGAGGTAAATCTCCAAAGTCACCGTCCGTGATCACGCCGAGAACGGCGCGGGCGAACCGGGTCAACGCGAGGAGTGCGAAAAAGGAGCAGCCGCCGCCGCCGGCTGAAGAGGATGATGACGATGATGACGACGACGAAGACGACGACGACGAAGAGGATGATTCGGAGGAGGAGGATGATTCGGAGGACGACGACGACGACGATTCAGAATCGGAATCGGAATCCGAGTCGGAGTCGGAACCGGTGAAGAAGTCTGCGTCCAAGACGAAGAAGGAGACTGGAAAGAAAGGCTTTAGCGACGAAAACGCAAAGTGGCTCAAGCCGAGCGCGAAGAATCGAAAGGTTGAAGAGTCGTCCTCGTCTGAATCCGAGGATTCTGGGGACGATAGCGATGGCTCTGAATCCGAATCTGGGGAGGAGGACGACGATGATGAGTTCGCAGGACTTGGTGGAGACGACGACGAAGACGAAGAGGACGAAGAGGGCGGCGAAGAGGATGGGGACTCGAGCGACGAGGACTCGAGCGGTGAGGATGGATCTGACTCTGAGTCTGGCTCTGATGATTCCTCAGATTCTTCGTCTTCCGAGGAGGAGGAGTTGCTTCCGATTGAGCGCAAGGCGCGCAAGGAGGATGCTCGACGCGTCAAGGAGCAAGAGGACGCTCGCGCGGAGCAGCTCGAGACGAACATTCAAGACGACGACGTATACCAGCTGCCCGATTCGGATGCAGACGATGACGATGGCGTTCCAGACTTGAGCGCTATCCAGATGCGCATTCAAGAAATCGTGCGTGTCTTGAAGGATTTCAAGAGTAGAAGGGAGAGTGGGAAGAGCCGCGCCGATTACATCGATCGCCTCGTGGCGGATTTGGCGACGTATTATGGATACAATAGTTTTTTGATTCGATACTTTTTGGACACTTTCAGTGTCGAGGAAACCATGGAATTGCTCGAGGCGAACGAGCAGCAGCGACCGGTGACGATTAGAACAAACACTCTCAAGGTTCGTAGACGTGAACTCGCCGAGAGCCTGATCAATCGAGGCGTGAACCTCGATCCGGTTGGCAAGTGGTCCAAGGTCGGTTTGCTCGTGTATGACTCTCGCGTACCCATCGGTGCGACGCCGGAATACATGGCTGGTCACTACATTTTGCAATCCGCGTCTTCGTTCTTGCCATGCATGGCGCTCGCGCCGCAAGAGGGTGAACGCGTGCTTGACATGGCTGCCGCTCCGGGTGGTAAGACAACTTACCTCGCGGCGTTGATGCGCAACACGGGTATGATTTTCGCGAACGAGTACCAAAAGAAGCGTCTTTCGTCTCTGGTTGCCAACTTGCAGCGCCTCGGATGCACAAACTCCACTGTCTGCAACTATGACGGTCGAGCTCTTCCAAAGGTTATAGGACACGTCGATCGCGTCTTGCTTGACGCTCCGTGCTCTGGTACCGGCGTCATCGCCAAGGATAGCTCCGTCAAGGTGAGCAAGAGCGCCGAAGATATTGCAAAGTGCGCCCACCTTCAAAAGGAACTTCTCGTCGCCGCCGTCGATTGCTGCGACGCGAACAGCAAGACGGGTGGCTACGTCGTCTACTCGACGTGCTCCATCGCCGTCGAAGAGAATGAAGCAGTAGTTGATTATATTTTGCGCAAGCGCGACGTGAAGATTGTGTCGTCTGGTCTCGAGTTTGGCAAAAAGGGTTTCACGAGCTACAGAGGCAAGAACTTCCACCCGTCGGTGGAGCACGCTCGAAGATTTTATCCCCACGTGCACAACATGGATGGTTTCTTTGTGTGCAAGCTCAAAAAGCTCAGCAACAGAACCGTGCCGACGAGCAACGATGCCTTTGACGAGGCGAGAGCCGCGCTCGAGAGTGGGTACTTTGGAGTTTCCGACGACGCTCGCGTCGACGATGCGAACGAAGACGCCGCGACGGAGCAACGCGAGGAGATTAAGCAGAAGAAGCGCAAGCGCGTTCCGGGTTACGTCAAGGCGGCGCTCGCCGAGGTTGAAGCCGAAGGTAAGAAGAAAAAGTCCTCCTCTTCGAAATCGGACAAAAAATCAGCCAAGAAGTCAAAGAAGTAGACGACGAGAAGGAAGGCGGCTTCTCTTCTAGGCCATTACTAGCAACGCTCAGTGAACGAGAGTAATAAAACATAATTACACACATCGTGTTCTTACATTTCCCGAGAGGCTAACAAAAACACACAACAGCTAAATCGAACCCGAACGCGACGTTTTCCAGTCGCCCGAGTCCACTCACACAACGCGCGCATCGTTCCATCACCGAGCGCGCTACATTCAACGCGCGTTCCCAATTCAATTCCCATCGAATTCAAACCGCGTCCTCACCCGATCGCGTCACACACACACCCGCGAACCCTTCGCCTTTCTCGCCTTTCTCGCTCAAGCCGTCGACGTCGACTCTCTCTCCCGTCCACTCCTGTCCGCCGCCCTATCGTTCGCCCGCCTCGCGTTCGCCCTCGCTCGCGTCTCATCATCCACCGCCATCTCCGTCTCATCGCTCGCATCGCTCGCGCCGCTCTTCGTCGTCTCCCGTCGTCGTCGTCGCGCTTCGAGCTTATACCGAGCCTTTGGCGGCGACATCATCATCATCATCTTCATCGGCACCTTTTTCGTCGGCCCCTCTGTCACCATCGCCGTCGTCGGGTCTTCGTCCACCATGTTCGTCTCTTCACGCGCTAAACGCGCCCCGCCCCGCTCGTCGTCCCTCGCGCCGGTCGTACCGGTCCCACCGACCGACCGTCGTCGAGCTCTCGCGCGAGCGGCGCGGCGCCACCGGCGGGCGCGTCGTCCGTTCAGAAAACGTCCGACCG
>Ga0181601_10002766_pt1 | contig 14964 bp, 13 predicted proteins | sample 041ome_8_FD_133020 | JGI IMG/M metagenome (GOLD analysis project Ga0181601, IMG submission 133020) | Coastal salt marsh microbial communities from the Groves Creek Marsh, Skidaway Island, Georgia - 041407BS metaG (megahit assembly) | ecosystem: Environmental > Aquatic > Marine > Intertidal zone...
GACGCACAATATCGAAGCGATTATTCACCTCGCGGCGCTACAGGTGCCCTTTTGCAAGGCAGACCCCGTTGGCAGCACGCGCATCAATGTGATGGGCAGCATCCATATGCTGGAATTGGCGAGGCAGCGGGGCATTACGCGCATGAGTTATGCCAGCTCGGTTGCAGCACCCGCCATGGGCGACAACGACTGGCTGGCGACCCTCTACGGCGCGCACAAGATCTGCGGCGAGCAGATGGCCGCCGTGTACTGGCAAGACTGGGGTGTACCGAGCATTGGGATTCGCCCCGCCATCATTTACGGACCGGGTCGTGATCAGGGCATGAGCGCTGCGCCCACCATTGCGCTGATGGCTGCCGAGGTCGGCGAGGCTTACACCATCCCCTTCACCGGTGAGGTGGGTTTTGTTTACGTGGCGGATGCCGCCGAACGCTTCATCGCGGCGGCCAGCCGCTCTTTTGAAGGCGCCCACGTGTTCGACCTCAACGGCACGCCCGCCACCGTGACCCAAATGCTGGCATTACTGAATGACCATTACCCTGATGCCGCGATCGAGGCAACCGGAGACCCGATGCCCTTCCCCGCTGAAGCGAACAGTGGCGCGCTGGAGCAGCTCATTGGCTTACCAGACTGCCGCCCATTGGAAGCCGGGATTGCCGATACCGTTTCGGGTTTTCAGGCAGCCAAAGCGCGAGGCGTCGATCTTGCGGGTATGTATCAACACACACTGGGGAAAACGCCATGAGGCTGGTGCGATGGGGTGACGCCGGTGCCGAACAAGCCGGGCTGGTGGATGACTCGGGAACACTCCGTGATCTCAGCGGTACGGTGGCAGATTGGTCTTGGCAAACGCTCACGCCCGAGACCCTGGCGCAGGTTGCCGCGCTGGACACCGATGCCCTGCCCGCCTTGCCTCCGGAGACGCGCCTCGGCGCACCCGTATTTCGACCTGGCAAAATCGTCGGCTGCGCGCTGACCTATGGCAAGCATGCCGCCGAGGCCGGGATGGATCCCCCCGAGGAGCCGATGTTTATGATGACAGCGGCCAGCGCCATCAACGGGCCAAACGACCCGGTGATGATGCCCCAGGCGGGCACCCAACTGGATTGGGAAGCGGAACTCGCCGTCGTGTTCTGCAAGGCGGGGGCAAATATCCCGGTAGAAGATGCCATGAGTCACGTCGCGGGCTTTTGTGTGGGGAATGACGTCTCTGAACGGGTCTTTCAGCTGGAACGGGGCACGCAATGGACCAAGGGCAAAAGCGCCGATACGCTGAAACCCCTTGGGCCTTGGCTGGTCACCACCGACGAGGTCGGCGATCCCAACCAGCTCGATATCTCGCTGCACGTAAATGGCGAAGTCAGGCAACAAAGTAATACATCGGACATGATGTACAGCATCGCCGAGCTGGTCTCGATTATCTCGCGCTACACCAGCTGGCAGCCCGGCGACGTCATGATGACCGGCACACCACCCGGTGTGGGCTACGGCATGAAGCCGCCCCAGTACCTTAACGTGGGTGACGTGATGGAAGTCCGTATCGACCAGCTCGGTGCCCAGCGCAGTACCGTCGTGGCGTATAGCCCGCGGTATACCTGAGGCCGGCATGAGCACACCCCGCATCGTGATCGTGACCGGCGGCGCCCAGAATATCGGCGCGGCCATCGTCGCGCGCTTTCAAGCGGCGGGCGACACCTTGATCTGCGCAGACCTGAACGAACCCGAGGCCGAGGGCGTCACCTTTATTGAGACTGACGTCGCCCGGGAGGCGAGCGTCAGAGACCTCATGACGCGGGTGGAGTTCGACTTCGGACACCTCGACGTGTTGGTGAATAACGCCGGCATCTGCATCGAGGAACCGATCGCCGAGACCCGTGAAGAGGATTGGGACAGTGTGATGGCGGTCAACGTAAAGAGCACGTTCCTCACCACCAAGCATGCCCTGCCCCTGATGCGCGCAGAAGGTGCGCAGCATCCGGCTATCGTGAATATCAGCTCTATCGAGGGCCTCGGTGCCAATCCACTGCACAGCGTGTACGCCGCATCCAAAGCGGCCGTGGCGGCCTTCAGCCATAACACCGCGCTCGAGTACGGCCCCTATGGCATCCGCTGTAACGCCGTGGCGCCCGGCTGGATCAACACGCCGTTTAATGAGCAATTGCTTTCCCAATACCCCGATCGCGCCGCCGTCGACGCCGCAATCGAGGCCCTGCATCCGGTTGGGCGCCTCGGCAGCCCGGAGGACGTGGCCAATACGGTCTTTTGGCTGGCCAGCAGCGACGCAGCCTTTGTCACCGGGCAAGAGGTGGTGGTGGATGGCGGCCGCCTCGCCAAACTCCCCCTGCCGGCGCTCTGAATCATGAGCACCCCCTCACCGACACGCGGAGCACCACGGGATTTTCAGGGTCGCGTGGTGCTCATTACCGGTGCAGGCAGTGGCGTGGGGCTCGAGTGCGCGCGGGTCTTCGCCGCCCAGGGCGCCAAGCTCCTGCTGGTGGGACGCTCTGCAGAAAAACTCGAGGCCGCCGCTGCAGAACTAGCGGAGATACGAGCACAGACTGCGATCTGCGCGGGTGATGTCACCGACTCCGCCTTCGCCACCACAGCAATGAAAGCCGCACAGGAGGCTTTCGCCGCGCCCGTCGAGGTGCTCATCAATAATGCGGGCGTGATCGTGCGCAGGGATGCGGTCGATACCTCCGATGAAGAATGGCGTGCGGTGATGCAGACCAATGTCGATGGCGTGTTTTATCTGAGTCGTGCCTTCGCGCAGCAGCTCGTTTACGACGGCGCCATCGTCAACGTGTCTTCCACCTGTGGCGTGGTGGGCGCAGCGGGATTGGCTGCCTACTGCACCAGCAAAGGCGCTCTGAACCAGCTCACCCGCACCATGGCGCTCGAGCTCGCCGACAAGCAAATCAACGTGAACGCAGTGGCGCCCGGGGCGATCAATTCGCCCATGCTCTTTTCTGAGCACGCCACACAGGCCGCAGCGGATTCGGTGGTGGAGCGCAATCAGAGCAGCATCCCGATTGGCGATGTCGCACAATCCGAAGAAGTGGCCCGTGCGGTCCTTTTTTTGGCCACCGAGCGGCACATCACCGGCACCATTTTGTCGGTGGACGGCGGCTACACGGCGACCTGAGCCATGAAGATCCGAAGCATCACGGTTTTCCAGCACGATTTACCGGTTAAAGGTGGCGCGTACCGCATGGCCAACGCCAGCGTGACCCACCTCGACAGCACCATCGTGCGCCTCGAGAGCGATTGCGGCACCGTGGGCTGGGGGGAGACCTGTCCAGTGGGCCCCACTTACGCGCCTGGCCACGCCAGAGGCGCACGCGCGGCACTCACCGAAATGGCCCCGCATCTCATTGGCATCGATCTCGACAAGCCGTTGCTGCTGAACCGCATAATGGACAGCCTGCTCAACGGGCACCGCTATGCCAAAGCCGCGATCGATATCGCCGCCTACGATGCCATTGGCAAAAAAACAAAGCGCTCGGTAGCGGACCTACTTGGCGGAGCGGTCACAGACCGGGTGCCCTCCTACTACGCCACCGGCGTGGGCGAACCCGATGAAATCGCGCGTATTGCCCGCAATAAAGCGGATGAAGGCTATCCGCGTCTGCAGATCAAAATCAGCGGCCGTCCGGTCGAGATCGATATCGAGGTGGTGCGCAAGGTGTGGGAAGCCGTGGGCAATCGCGTGCGGCTGGCGGTCGATGGCAACCGGGGCATGCCAACGCGTGATGCGCTGCTGCTGAGTCAGGCCTGCCGGGATATTCCGTTTGTGCTGGAGCAACCCTGCGACACGCTGGAAGAAATCGCGGCGATTCGGGCGCAGCTGTGTCATCCGGTGTATCTCGACGAAGGTGCCACCGACCTGCCCACCGTCATCCGCGCCGCCAACGGTTTGGTCGATGGTTTTGGCATGAAAATCACACGTATTGGCGGCCTCACGCCCATGACGACTTTCCGCGATCTCTGCGAAGCACGACACCTCCCCCACACAGTGGATGATTCCTGGGGCGGTGACATTATCGCCGCCGCCTGCGCGCAGCTGGGGGCGACGGTTAATCCCAAAACCTACGAAGGCACCTGGCTGGCGCAACCCTATATCGAAAGTCACTATGATCCCGCAGGGGGTGTCGTCATTGAGGGCGGGCACATCTCGGTACCCACCGGGCCCGGGCTCGGGATCACGCCTGATCCGACTGTGTTCAGCCGAGAAGTGGCGCAATTTTGAAAGCGGCCTTCGGGATACGGCAAGGCGCGATAAAACAGGGACGAGGTTGCGACAATCCCTTGTCAGAGTCATTTTCCGCGCCTTATATTGGCAAGGCTTTAAACCCATTTGTTGTGGCGGTAACCATCCGTAAATGACCTACTGTCTAGCCATTCAATTGGACGAGGGACTCGTCTTTTGCTCCGACTCGCGCACCAACGCGGGCGCCGATAGGGTCAGCACCTACAGCAAAATGCACCGCTTTGCCGTCCAGGGAGACCGCTCGCTGATTCTGTTGACCGCCGGCAACTTGGCAACGAGTCAGGCGGTTGTGTCACAGATACAGCGAGACCTTGAAGAAAACGCCGAGTTCAATATCTCAGACGCGAAGTATGTGTCCGACATCGCCGACTACATTGGACAGCTCAATGTCGCCGAGCAGGAAAAGCACCGGCGGCCAGGCGGACCCGATGCCGAGGGTTTTAACGCCAGCGCCTCCTTCATACTGGGTGGGCAGGTCAAAGGGCAACCGAGCGAGCTGTATTTGATCTACCCTGAAGGCAATCACATTACCGCCTCCGAGCAACATCCTTATCTGCAGATTGGCGAGACCAAATACGGCAAGCCGATTCTGGACCGCATTATTCAGCCCGACACGTCGCCCGAAATTGCGATGCGCTGCGGCCTGCTATCGATCGACTCAACGATGCGCTCAAACGCAACGGTCGGCCCACCGCTGGAGTGTCTGTTCTATCGCAACGACAGCCTTGATGGCTTTCAGCACTACATTAAGCTGGAAGAGAACCACCCCTATCTGACCCGCATACGTCAGACCTGGGACGAGAGCATTCGATCAGCGTTTCAACAGTTACCCAGTCTCACTGAAGTGTTCGAAGCCGACTGATCATCGCGTCTACATAAGCCAGCTTGTTATGCACCTGTGCGCTGATCACAAAGGGATAGGCGTCCTCGCGACCGACACTCTGGTTCATCTCGTTCAAACCTACGCTGACGGCTTGCCACTGCGAAATCCGCTCGACTAAGGCGCTCGATAATGGGGGTGTATCGATCAAACGATGCGCGTGGGCGGTCTCCAAAGCGTCGTGCATGAGCAGGTAGTGACTCCACGTCTCGGCCCAGTCCTCCAGAGGATGGGAGCTGGCGTAAGCACTGATGTAGCGTTGCTCCCAATCAACCGGCGGGCCTTGCTCGTAATAGCGATCCAGTGATGCTCGATACTCAGCGTTCGCATCGCCGAACAAATCGGCAAACAGACTGGTCGCCTTCTCATCCTCTGACAGCAGTGACCAAAAGTAGTGCCCCGACTCATGCCGAAAATGCCCCAGTAGCGTTCGGTAGCGCTCCCGCAATTCGGCTTGTGCTGCGGTGCGGGCAACGTCGTCGGCCTCCAGCACATTGATCGTGATCACCCCCTCAGCAAAGCCTGAGGTAATAAAAGTGTCTGGATAGGTCTCAGGTTGGGTACGCGCGTCATCCAAAAAGTCGAACAACAGGCCCTGGCTGCCAGCCTGCCAGCCATCCGCCATCGGCAAGCCCAGTTGATAAAGCGAATAAAACAGGCGCTTCTTGGCGCGCTCCAATGCCGCCCAACGCTCAGTATTGTGCGGGAGATCAAGATTGGGGATGGTGCGATTGAACTGACACGCTCGACACAAGTTGTCTTCTGATTCTGCCGGCCGCAGCCAGTTACACACACCGTGGTCGCGATTGCTACAGTAAGCCAGATCAGCATGCTGCTCCACGGGCACCATGCGCATGCTCTCGGGGTCAAAACCGACTCGGGCACCACATTGCAGACACTGGTGGTTATCAAAAAAGATCGGTGCACCGCAACCACATTGAAAACGCTTCATGCAGTCTCCCAACTGAACCAGGTGGCCTGAATCGCCGCATCGAGGCTGGTCAGCTGTAGCTGGAAGTCGTCGATGTAGTCATGAAGCTCGCCACTCGTAAAGTGCTCGGCATCGAGACGGGTGAGTCTCCGGCGTAACCGTTCGACTGCGCGGATCGCCAAATCATGATTGCTCAGCCGCATGAGCTCTTTGCGCGTCTCGCGGACAAAATATTTGATCGATCTGGGAAAGGTGCTGCTGAGGAAAATAAAGTTCAGGGCCGCATCTTTTTCAATGATTGGCCCGACTTCGCGACGATAGGCTGCAGCCGCCGATAAGGCTTGCAGCAACGCCCCCCACAGCAGGGGGTCAATCGCGCCGAAGCGCCCTGCCCGCTCCATGATATCCCCAGCACCCACGTCCATGATGCGCGTCGTCATGTCAGCGCATTCCACCAACCGCCCTAACTTAATAAAACCGTATGCATGGTCGCGCGGCAGCGATGCACCCAACAGGCCGTTAATCATCTGGCATCGGGAAATCACCTCAGACAGGAAGTCATGGCGGTTACGCCGCCCTGACGCGTTGCCGGCATGAGCCTCGACAAACAGATGAAGCTCATTCACGAGTTCCCAAGCTTCTTCCGGCAGCACGTCACGGGTAGTGCGCACGTTTTCTCTGGCTGCCTTGACTGCAAAGGGGATACCGCAACTCGCCTTGTCGTCGGCAATCAGAAACTTCAGCACATTTTGCTCGCTACCGGCTTTAAAACGGGCACGGAACAACGGCTGCGCGTCCAGAATATCGATCATGATGTCCCAGGGGGGCTCTGCGCCTTTAGGAATATCCATGATCAGATGGTTATAGGCCTGAATCAGCCGCGCCGTATCCTGCGTTCGCTCCAAATAACGCGACATCCAATACAGCCGCTCGGCGACGCTGGAGAGCATGCTCATGCTTTGCCCTCCACGATCCAGGTGTCTTTACTACCACCACCCTGCGAAGAATTGACCACCAGGGAGCCTTTTCTGAGCGCCACGCGCGTCAGCCCGCCAGGCGTCACCCAGGTATTTTTGCTTTGCAGAATAAAGGGCCTGAGATCCAAGTGACGCGGCTGCACCTTACCCTCGACATAGGTGGGGGCCGTCGACAGCGACAACGTGGGCTGGGCGATGTAGTTGCGCGGGTCTTTCTCAATCAACCGCGCGAATTTGCGATGCTGTGCGGCACTGCTGTGCGGCCCTACCATGATGCCGTAGCCGCCCGACTCATTAGCGGGTTTGACGACTAGCTTGGCGATATTTTTCAGCACGTACTCCCGGTCACGCTCTCGCATGCACAGATACGTCGGCACGTTATCCAGCAGTGGTTTCTCTTTCAGGTAGTAGCGAATCATGTCGGGCACAAAGGCGTAGATCACCTTGTCGTCAGCAACCCCCGAACCGGGTGCATTGGCGATCGCTACTTTGCCACCGCGCCATGCGCGCATGAGCCCGGGCACACCCAACACTGACTCGGGGCGGAAGGCCTCCGGGTCCATAAAATCCTCGTCAATGCGCCGATAAATCACATCAACTCGAACTGGCCCGTCCACCGTGCGCATATAGACACAGTCATCGTCACCCACCGTCAGGTCAGTACCCTCGACCAGCTCGGCTCCCATGCCCTGAGCTAGGAAGGCGTGCTCAAAGTACGCCGAGTTATAGATACCCGGTGTTAACACAACAATATTGGGGCGCTTGGCCGTTCGCGGTGAGAGTGCGGCCAGCATCTCGTAGAGTTTTAGCGGGTAATCATCGACCGGGAGAATGCTGTAGTTTCTGAATAACTCGGGCACCGCGCGCTTGGTGATTTCGCGGTTCTCCACCATATAAGACACGCCCGAAGGCACGCGCAGATTATCTTCCAACACAAAAAAACGGCCGCGGTGATCGCGCACTAAATCACTGCCACAAATATGCGCCCAGGCACCAAAGCGTGGGCTCACGCCCTGGCATTGCGCTTTGTAATTATCTGACCCCAATACAATGTCGGCAGGCACGATGCCGTCTGCCAATATCTTTTGCTGGTTGTAGATGTCATCGATAAAACAGTTCAGCGCCCGGGTCCGCTGCGCCAGACCTTGACTGACACCGGACCATTCACGCGCAGAGATAACGCGGGGGATCATGTCAAAGGGCCACGCCCGGTCGATGTTCTCTCCCTCCGTATAGACGGTGAAGGAGATCCCCATTTCCTTGATGGCCAGTTCAGCGGCCGCCCGCCGGGCTTGCAGTTCATCAGCCGACAGGCCCTTGAAGAAATTGGCCGCACGACGTGCCGCCATCCGCGGGCTACCGCCGTGGGTAATCAGCTCATCAAAAAAGCGCCCCGTGCTGTAACGGCGCCATGGCTTACTCATCAGAGAATATCCCGAATCCGCTCAGTCGCTACTCCACCTGTGCCCTACTCTACCCCAACCTCACAGTGTCGACTGCGGGCAAAGGCTACGAGGCGGTCTTATAACGCGACGCGCGGTCATACACCGCGTCATCCAGCCGACCGCCAAATAACGAGTCCGGCATCATTTGATAGTACGGGTCTTGTGTCGGCGTGGTTCGACTCCAATCGACGCGTTCTGAGCGGTACGCCATCTTCCATACACCGTCGCGACGCTCATACCGGTCAAGATAGCGCCCCGCAACAATCAGATCGTCAAAGCCGGTATCGGATTTCACCTTGTGATAAGCGTGAAAGTAGACCTCTCCGAAGGCCTCATCGCCCTCTACCTCGATCAGCGTATTGCCGATCATGTGCTGATTGGATTCATGGTCGCGCAATGCAGAAATCGCGAACACAATAAAGGTTGGCGCGCCGTCATTAATAAATCCGTACTCGCAGTAGGCGTCCTCCCAAAATACAGAAAGCAGTAGATCTGCATCGAGGCGATCCAGGCCCCGCATGTAGCGGCACGACAGTTCGTAGATGGCCTGTTTATCCAGCAAAGTTTGTATGGCTTGATCCATGAGGTTCACCCTTAGCGTGCTTGAGTTGTTGAACCGCATCGTGTGCCACATCCGTTGCGGGATCAACTCGTGCGCCGACCGCTACGATGCCCGGATAGGGCTCGCCACCGCAGCGATGCGTGCACCAACTACCTTGTCGCCGGGGCATCTGCTCCGCATACTCAGGGCATGCGACCCACAATAAAAACAGCGACCCACTAGCGCGATGGCAGAATCCGAGTCAAAACCCGGCGAGGCGCGCGCGCAGGGCGGCACCATCGCCCAGATATTGGCCTCCGACGCCCAGCCGGCTCCCGCGCCGCTGACCGCCGAGGCCTATGAATTTCTGGGCGATGCCGACCTGCCCGCCAGCCGCTATACCTGTCCCGACTTTTTCCGCCAGGAAATGAGCGGCATGTGGTCGCGCACCTGGCAATGGGCGTGTCGAGAAGAGCACATCCCAAGTGTCGGCGACCATTACGTCTACGATATCGGTCCCTACTCCGTGATCGTTACCCGAGTGACGGAAGGCGAGATCAAAGCTTTTATCAACAGCTGTACTCACCGCGGCACGCGACTGCTGGGTGAAGAAGGCCCCGGCTTTGGGCAATCGTTTAACTGCCCCTTCCATGGCTGGTCGTGGCACCTCGATGGTGCGTTGAAAGATGTGCCGGGCCGCTGGGACTTCCCCCACGTTTGCGAGACCACGCATTCCCTGCAAGAAGCGGCCTGCGAATCCTGGCAGGGGTTTGTGTTTATCAATCTAGACCCCAATGCCTCACCACTCAGCGAGCAGCTGGACGTGCTACCTGAGCACTTCGCACACTTTCCCCTTGAGGGCAGGCGCATCCGTCTCCATGTGCAAAAAGTATTGCCTGCCAACTGGAAAGCCGCGCAGGAAGCGTTCATGGAGGCGTATCACAACTTCACCACCCACGACTCACCGACGGGGGCCAACACCCAATACGACATTTTTGGGCCCCATGTGAGTCGCTTCATTCACAACATCGGCCACTACTTCCCAGAATCCCTGTCCGACTACCCCGGCGATAAATGGCGAGAGCCACCTTTGACTGAGCAAGAACTACTGGCAGGGCTGCCGGTGACCCAGCGCACACTGGAAGACGGTGAAACGGCGCGGGCAGTGGGCGCGCAGCTCCTTCGCGAGGAGTTGGGGGCTCAGCTAGACGTCGACTTTTCAGCGACATCTGACAGCGAGATGCTCGACTCGATCGAGTACCACCTGTTTCCCAATGCCTTTTTCTTCCCCGGCACGCTGATTTCGATGGCGTATCGGTTTAGGCCCATCGGCGACGACGTCGACAGCTGCCTGTTTGAGATTCTCATGCTGGAGCCGTTACCCGATGGCGCCACGCACCCGGACCCCCCTGAACCCGTGCGGTTATCGGTGGAGCAGTCCTACACCGAGGTCGGGGAGCTCGCCTGGCTGGGGGCGGTTTATGATCAGGACACGGGCAATCTGCAGTTGCAGCAGCAAGGGCTCAAAGCGACTCGCAAGGGCATCACGCTGGGGAATTATCAGGAGGCGCGCATCCGACGATTCCACCTGACTTTGGACGAGTATCTGCAGCGGTAACACGGGTCCCACTGCCTCACCAACGGCTTAGCAACCCGTCACCGATGCCTGAGTTATATCTTGCAGGCGTCTGTTTTATATCAGTTTATTGCGCGGCTATAGCCCGCCAGTCCGTCATTCCAACCAGCTCACCGCTCACCCAGCCACCTGCCTGATTCCATCAGTTAAGACGCAGCATCGATGCACCATCATTGGCTAGCCCCGCGGCTGCAGGCGCATAGGTTCGTGAATATCAGATTCACTAGCACGGCCACCCCAGCGCTCCCAAGGGTGGGCTCTCGGCCGGTTCCCCCGTACACTGCCCTTTCACATAACTTTCGATACATCACACCGCACTTAGGTGTTGGGAGCCTCGCATTATGAAACTCGGTTTTCTTCTTGGTTACTCTGGCAAGCACATCCATATGCCTATCGAGCTGATCCAGCAGGCAGAGTCCATGGGTTACGACTCGGTCTGGACCGCCGAGGCTTATGGCAACGACGCCGTCACGTCGGCGGCCTATGTATTGGCTCAGACCAGCAAGATCCGGGTGGGCACCGCCATCATGCAGATGCCCGCTCGAACACCGGCCATGTGCGCCATGACCGCGATGTCCCTCGATCAGCTCTCGGGCGGCCGTTTCATTGTCGGGCTCGGTGCCTCGGGCCCACAGGTCGTTGAAGGCTGGCACGGTGTGCCCTACGGCAAGCCCGTGACGCGCACCAAGGAGTACATCCAGATCATGCGCAAGATCTTCGAGCGCGAAGGCCCGGTGGAGTTCGACGGCGAGATTTACCAGATGCCGAATCAATCTGAAGGCACGACCGGTCTTGGCAAGCCTCTGAAATCGATTCTCGCTGCAACCGATATTCCTATCTACACCGCTTCTATCACCCCTGCCGGCCTGCGCTGTGCCGGTGAGGTCGCCGATGGCGTATTCCCCGTGTGGATGGACCCCAACAAATATGACGTACTGGGCGAGTCGATCGAGCAGGGCTTTGAGAAAGCGGGCAACGGTAAAAGCCTCAAAGATTTCGACATCGCACCCTTTGTCACCGTGGCGATGAATGATGATCTCGACGCCGCCTACGATGCCCTGCGCCCCTGGCTGGCGCTCTACATCGGCGGCATGGGCGCCAAGAACAAGAATTTCTATCACGAGTACGCAACGCGCCTTGGCTACGGCGACGCCGCGAACCAGATTCAGGAGCTCTATCTGAGCGGCAAGAAGCCCGAAGCCGAAGCGCTGGTGCCCAACGAGTTGCTCGACGAAGTCTCACTCATTGGGCCACGCGAGCGCATCATCGAGCGACTCGGTCCCTGGAAAGAGGCCGGCAAGCGTGGCGAAGTCGGCAGCATGCTCCTGGGCGTGCAGGACCCAGTGGTGCTCGAGCTCCTCGCCAACGAAATGCTCTAAGGCTTGAGCGCCCTGCCCATGCAGATTAACGGTGCCTGCCTTTGTGGCGACATTACTTGGAAAGCGACCATTGACCCCGCTATGGTCGGCGTCTATCACTGCACAGATTGTCAGACCGTGGGCGGCTCGGCGTTTCAATTTACGACCCGGGTCGCACGCGAAGACTTTGATCTCACGACCGGTGAATTAACGGCTTACGCCAAAGTCGCCGAAAGCGGCAACCCGCGGGCCATGAGCTTTTGCGGGCGCTGCGCCACCATGATCCACACCGGCAATACCGACGACACGGGGCTACTCTCTCTTAGGCTTGGCGGTTGCGAGCAAAAGCACGAGCTTACCCCCCAGTTTCAGATCTGGTGTCAGTCGTCGATGGACTGGGTGGAGGTTGAAGGCGGCGTCAAACTGCCGGACCAAGGCGGCGTCAGCGCCCGCTAGTTCGCGATCTCCGCGCCCTCGGGCGGTAGCTCCGACTCAAAAATTTGAAAGACCTCAGGCACACCGTGGATGCGGTCGCTCTTCGGTGACACCCCCATATACTTGCGATAACAACGACTGAAATGAGTGGTCGACACAAACCCACACATAGAGGTGATTTCTACAATCGAGCGCGAGGTTTGCTTGAGCAACCGGCGAGCCCGATCGAGTCGCAGTTTCAGATAGTAGCGAGACGGCGTGCTGTGCAGGTGCTTAAGGAAAAGACGTTCAAGCTGTCGACGCGACAGCTGCACGTAGTCGGCCAGATCTTGCAGTGGCAGCGGCTCCTCAAGATTAGCCTCCATCAACTGCAGTACTTCCTTAAGCTTGGGCTGTACCTCGACCTTACGTGACCACATCGGGATCACCTGCATCTCCGCGTCGCTTCGGTGCCGCTCACACACCAGCATGTCAGCCACGCCGTCCACCAATGACTGGGGATGTCGCTTAGCCAACATGGCGAGCATCATGTGAAGTGGCACGGTGCCGCCAGTACAAGTCAAGCGATCGCGGTCGATGGTGTAAAGATGGCTATTGAATTCGATTCCAGGAAACTGCTCGGTCAACAGCGTCAGACAATCCCAGTGCGCACTGCACTCATAACCATTGAGCAAGCCTGCGCTCGCCAACGCATAGGAACCCGTGCAGAGTGCCCCCATTTGCGCGCCTCGTTGCGCCTGCTTGCGTAGCCAGCTGAGTTCCGCTTTGGTTACGGTCTGTTCGATATCGATACCGCCCACCACAATAACCAGATCGAGTTCAATCTCGTATGTCAGGGTGTGATCAAGCTTGACGCGCACACCGTCACTGGAAACCTGCTCTTCCTCCCCGGCACCGATCAGGCACCAGCGATAGAGTTCGCTGTCAGACAGTGAATTGGCAACGCGAAGTGGGTCGATAGCGCTGGACAGTGACACCAACGTGAACTGATCCATGAGCAGGAACCCCACCCGCTGCATAGCCTGTTTTTTAAGGCTGCCCATCGTTTCCACGTAGAAACCCTCTCTACATCTCAATGCCTGACTGCTTCGCGCACTGCGGTACAGGCCTTTGCCGGTAGTGTGGCCGAAGATTCTCGTAAAAGCGACATCTTGAGTCTGATTGCGACACCTTTTGCACAGTGCTGGGTGAGTCCTCAAAGAGCATGCCCAGACACGGGCGGGGCTTGCATTGCGCCAACCGGGGCACTGGGGTGCTGGGCCTGTCGCGCCAATGCGAGGCTGTGAGGCGTCTATTGCATCATTTTTCGATTCACCACAGAGTAAGGCTTCTCTCGATGATTGCGCAGGCAAAACCGTCCATGAACACCCATGCTCTGATCTACGGACTGCTGTGCTGGCTCATCGCCCTTCCCGCCTGGTCCAGCTACGCAATCTACGTGGGCAAAAATCTCACCGCCGACGGCAGCGTGATGATCGGCGGATCGGGAGACGAAGTCTCGAGCCACTGGCTCGAGGTGGTGCCTGCCGCGACTCACTCCAAAGACGCGGCCATCACCGTTGGCATCACCGACGCGGCCTTTGTGCCGGGCAAGTTCATGGAGATCCCGCAGGCGGCAGAGACGTATCGTTATCTGACCATGAATTACTCCGAGTACGAGGGCTTCCCACCGCCGCTCACCAACGGGGGGCTGAATGAGCACAACGTAGCGGGCCGGGATGTCTGGTCGCCCTCGCGATCCGAGCTCGTTGCCATGACACCCAACCCCCAAACGGGGCCGCAATACAGCGACCTGTCGCGCATTGCCATGGAACGGGCCCGCACCGCGCGGGAGGCGGTCCAGATCATTGGAGAGCTTATTAATAAGTACGGCTACTCCACCTACGGCGGCAACTCGCACATGTTTGCGGACGAAAACGAGGGCTGGGTACTACTGAACTTTGCCGGGGGTCAGGGTCTCTGGATTGCTGAGCGTTTGGGCCCCGATGACATCCGCATGTCCTACCCCGGCTACATCCGCGAGATCCCGCTCGACTATGCCGAGCACCCTGACTTTCTGGGCTCACCCAACTTTATCGAGTTTGCGATCGAGCAAGGCTGGTTCGACCCGCGGCAAGATGAAGCCTTCAACGTCACGCTGGTCTATGGCGTCGATGAAGAGCGTTACCCACGCAGTGCGATGGAGGCCGAGCTGCGCGCGGCGGCGCCGATTGATCTGCGCTCAATGATGGAGGCGGTGAGAGACCCGCGCATCTCGAAAGACTCGACCGGTTATGGGCAGGTCGCGGCGCTCAAACCGACCAGCCGACCGGAAATGAATCTGCTGTGGGTTGCCCCAACCGGCTCGGTCACTTCGCCCTTTATCCCTTACCGGATTGGCGTGCAGCGCATCGCACCCCAGTTTGGCAAGCACCGCTATCTAACCAAGGGCGAGGACGCGGGCTTTATTACCGAGGACTGGCAGATACAAGAGGCGACCGAATTTGCCGGC
>Ga0181601_10002768_pt1 | contig 14960 bp, 14 predicted proteins | sample 041ome_8_FD_133020 | JGI IMG/M metagenome (GOLD analysis project Ga0181601, IMG submission 133020) | Coastal salt marsh microbial communities from the Groves Creek Marsh, Skidaway Island, Georgia - 041407BS metaG (megahit assembly) | ecosystem: Environmental > Aquatic > Marine > Intertidal zone...
GAGCTAGACAACCTGCAAATTGGCGTCAGCATGGCGCTAGCCCAGGTTGGTACCGACATGAATGTCTTGGATTCCCAGCAAGTCGTGCTTGAGGAAACCAATCTGCGTTTGAAGTCCACGTTGTCAAACGTGGAGGACCTTGACTACGCTGAAGCGATCACGCAAATGAACAAAGAGATGTTGGCGTTGGAGGCCGCACAAAGTAGTTTTGCAAAGATATCGCAGTTAAACCTTTTCAACTACATCAATTGATTAAAGAAAAGTTAAGTACGGCCGAATCGGCTGATATGCATCATTGTGCGCTAGGAGAGATCTGTGGCAACTAACATCATCAGTGCTTTAGGTGCTGGCTCGGGTGTAGACGTTAAAGCGCTGGCCCAGGGGTTGGTTGACGTGGAGAAGCAGCCACGGGAGGACGCGATTAATGCCAAGATCGACACCCAGGAGCGTCGTATTTCAGGTTACTCAGCGTTGATGTTGTCTTTGGGAAATGTGAAGACGGCGTTCCAAAAACTGAATGATTTAAACGACTTCAATGCCAGTACCGTCGTCAACAGTGAGCCGACAATCGTGTCGGCTGTCACCACGTCTGCCGCGGTTCCAGGACGCCATTCGGTTGAGGTACAGCGTTTGGCGTCGCTGCAGCGTGATGCCAGCAATTCTTTTTCCAGCAAAACCCAGAACCTAAATAGCGGTAACGCCTTCAGCATTACCCTTACCCTAGACGGTGACGCACAAAACAGCATCCGGGTAGCCACTGCGACGCCACAAGGAATTGTTGATGCCATCAATGACTCAGCCCAGGGCGTGACTGCGCAATTAATTGATACGGGGGACACCAGTAACCCATACAAAATTGTCTTGGCGGGTCCCATGGGGGCTGAAGGCACGTTTAGCTACACTTCCGACGATGCCAGCGGGGGCACCGCCCGCACGGATACCCTTACTTTTCAGGCCGCAACAGCGACTGGGACCATCACAGTGGCTGGCGTCTCCGTGGACGTGACGGCGGGGCAAACCGCAACAGAAGTAGCGGAGGCAGTAAGGGTGGCGTTGGCCGCATCCGATTTCATTACCGGGGTGTCGGGCCGTGGCATTGCAACGGGCTCTTCAGCAGGTGAGTTGGATCTGACTTGGGTCGCGTCCGACGGTTCGAACCCGCTATTTGCCTCATCTGACCCTGACAGCACTGGTGCCACAGTAGCCGCTACGGTCTCGACGGCATTCGTTTCGGGTAGCGCGGTCAGTGGGCTTGACCTTGCTGAAACGAGTTTGACATCTGCCGCTGATGCTTTGGTGGTGATCAACGGGCTTAGCGTCACCCGCAGTTCTAATGTCGTAGATGACGTGATACCCGGTCTTTATCTGGATTTGTTGTCCGCTGACGTTGGCAATCCAGCAGAAATCACGGTTCGCCGGGATACGGCCGTCATTAAAGAAAATTTGAATGCAGTCGTCACCGCATACAACGATGCCATGTCCGATATTGCGATACTTAAGGGCGAGCGCTCTGATGACCCAGAGGACGTTTACAGCGGGTCGCTTCGAGGGGATAGCCAAGTACGAAGAATTGAAGCGCAGTTGCGGCAGATGTTTATGGCGGACTCAAGCACGCCAGGCGACAACCTCACCGCGTTTCGGGATTTGGGTCTGGACATCGATAAGACGGGGGTAATGTCAATCGACAGTACCGAGCTTGACGCGGCGTTAACCGATAACTTCGACGACGTCGTGATGCTTTTCAGTGCGAACACCAACAATCAAACTGAACTTGGGGTCGCAAGTCGCGGTATCGCCGGCGACGCTGTCAAAGCCATAAACGACCTCATCGGTACACGCGGTACGATCGCCACCCAAAGCGCGGCCTCAAAAACCCGAATCGTTGGCTACGAGGCCAAACTTGAAGAGTTGGATACGCGGATGACGGCCCTTTTGGCCCGGTATACCCAGCAATTCAGCTTGATGGAGAGCCTGGTGGGGCAGACCAATTCAATGCGGGAGAGCTTGAAAAGCTCTTTTGAGGGCATGATGGCCATGTACACCAAGAAATAAACCGGCAAATCTGCCGTAAATTGCCCCCCAGCCGGTATCGGGCAAAAAATATTCTTTTATTCCTAAAGTTTCCACGTATGGGGTCGACACCCTATACGTGCACTTGTATTTCAGCATCCTTTTAAGGGGTTTTCCCGTGCCAGAGGATGTTGAAGGGCGTAAAGGAGTTTAACTATGAGCAACGAAATTATGGGAGTTGGTAGCGGGCTAGCCGCTGCCATGACTCACGCCAACCCATCTCCCGCTACAAAGCCTCGTTTGGAGGTGGAGGATCCGGTGCGCAAAGAGGCAGTCAAGCCAGTTAGAGCCCCTGCCTCTAACCCTGTCCCCGATGCGCCCACTATCCAAGTTGACCCGCAGGAAATGCGTCAGAACTTGGACGAAGCGATCCGATTATTGAACGAGCAGGCCGCTGCAAACGGCCGCGGGCTCAACTTCACTTTGGATGAAAAACTTAATCGTCAGGTAATCGTCGTCAAGAAGACGGAAACCGGCGAGGTAGTTAGGCAAATACCGACTGATGTAGCGATCAAGGTGGCACACAACATTGAAGACATCAAAGGGTTGCTGCTAGATCAGCGCGGATAAAAATAATTATTTACCGCACTAAAGAAATTTTTACGCGCGTCGAATCATTGGTTATCAGGAAGGGTTAGTGCCTTTTTTGTCAGGGGTGTTTCGAGTGAGGTAACTCAATTCGGCGCCAAAACCTCAGCAGTTCAAGCCCCTAAGGTGACTGCTCTTTTGAAGAAGTTTCTTTCTACTAAAAGGAGAAAAAATCATGACAGTTATCAACACAAACGTAAATTCGCTTGTAGCGAAAAATGCGATCCAAGGTAATGCCCGTAACCTGGCTACAGCAATGGAGCGTTTATCCACAGGCAACCGCATTAATTCCGCAAAAGACGACGCTGCCGGCCTGGCAATCAGCTCGCGTATGAATGCGCAGACGCGTGGTTTAACGGTGGCGATCCGCAACGCGAATGACGGCATCTCTTTGATGCAGACCTCCGAAGGCGCGCTGGGTGAAGTAACCGATATCCTGCAGCGCATGCGTGAGTTGGCTGTTCAATCCGTCAACGGTACCAACAACGCTTCTGATCGCGTCGCGCTCAATGACGAAGTCCAGCAATTGAAAGCTGAGATCGAGCGGATTGCGACTAGTACAGAGTTCAATAACCAAAAGCTTTTGGATGGTTCGTTCAAAGGCAAAGAGTTACAGATCGGAGATAAAGCTGGGCAAACCATGAAGGTTGACTTCGGCTCCGCCCGTCTGGATGCCCTTGGACTTAGCGGAGCAGGTTCTGCTGGTGGGTCACAAACATTGGTGGGCGGTCGTTGGGTAGAGGCCGACTTTGCGGAAGGGGACATCCTGATTAATGGCCAGGAGTTAAAGGCACATACTGCTAGTAGTGATGACCTTGAAGATTTGATCGATAACATTAATGAAAACGTGGATAACGTCTTGGCCAGTGGGTTTAATGAGGTTGTCGCGAAGAACCTTGGCACCGGCGTGACAACCGACGGCCAATTCGACATTACAGTTACTGCACTGGGTGCCAGTAACTCGACCACCTATCAAATCTCTGCGTCCGATACCCTTCAGGAGTTGGTTGACAACATCAATGCTGAGGCGGGTGGTGCGGTAAGCGCTCGCCTCAATGATGACGGCAAGTTGGTATTGTTCAACACGACGGGTGCGTCTATCACGGTTGTCGATGCATCCTCAGCCGCCGGCGCATATGACGGCGGCTCTGGTTTCACAGCCACGTCTGCATCTTACGCCGGCTTCTTGAAGCTAGAGTCCAGAGACGGCAGCCCCATTAGGATTGAGGCAGGTGAGACTGGAACGATCGCCGACGTGCAATCTCTCGGCTTTAATGCAATCACTTCGGACTTTGCCACAGGCGATGATGCGTACACCGTTACTGGTAAGGGATTAACGGCGCCGACTACGGCTTGGGGTGCATCCGATATAAAAATTAATGGCGTTGCGATTTATGATGAGAACATCCCTACCACTAGCTTCGCAGGGAAGTTGGCAGCGATAAATGCTGTCTCGGACGAAACCGGCGTAATTGCGTCTGGGTACTACGATGAGGTAATAGCGATCAGTGCTGGGGATTTTGATGCTGCGAACATCAGCGCGGGCTTAATGAGTATCAACGGCGTAACCACGGGAACGGCTATCGCCACTGGTGACTCAGTTGCGACATTCGTAGCAATCATAAACAACCAAACCGCTGTTACAGGAATTACAGCGGAGGCAGTTAATGATGGAAATGGTATTCGGCTCACGGGGTATGTGAATTCAGTAACCCTTTCAGGTTCCGCAACGGGTACTGGTGGATTTGCTGCCGCGACAGATTATGCGTCTATTCGTCTAGATTCGGTAAATAACACACCGATCAGCATCGAGCTTGGCGACAGTGCGGCCATCGCTGAGCACGGTTTTTTAGAGGCTAACGTAGGGGCTGCAGATTTCGAAGTCAATGGTGCATCTTTGGGCTCAGCATCTGGAACGAGCTTGTCAGGCTTAGACGTTAGCACGTTGTCAACTGCTACGGCTGCAATCAGTTCTATTGATAACGCTATTGAGACCGTTGGCGCTTACCGCAGCCAAATGGGTGCAATGCAGAATCGTTTGGATAGTACGGTGAGTAACTTGTCAAATATTGTTGCGAACACTGAGGCGTCACGCAGTCGGATTCAGGACACGGACTACGCTGCTGAGACCACAGCCTTGGCCCGTGCGCAGATCATTCAACAAGCCGCTACCGCGATGTTGGCCCAGGCTAACCAGCAACCACAAACCGTGTTGTCGCTGTTGCAATAATGACAAAAACTTGAGGGAGCTTTTGAACTTCATTCTTTAAGCTTACTTCTAATTTAAAAACCTCTTCCTTCGGGAGGAGGTTTTTTTTTTGGCATAAATTTTGCTTCCAAGAGGGTTGCAATAGGAATTTCGACAATGAACAGTACAAAGAGCCGGTCAATAGCCAAGAAATCAAACTCCACCTTTTTACGAGATAAAGCGGTGTCCAAAGCTTTGGATTTAATGGAAGATGGCGATCACACTCAGGCACTTAAGCTTTTGGATGTTTTGAACAAGAGGTACCCTGACCAATACCTTGTTTGCCTTAACAGGGGAATTTGCTTGTTTCATTTGCGCCGGTACACGGAAGCTGCCAAACAATTTTATGCGGTCTACTTGAAGGCACCCAAAGACTATCGAGTGCTGCAATTGTGCGGTGAATCGCATCTCGCGGCGGGTTACTTTGATATGGCACTACAGTTTTGCAAACGTTGTGCCAAAGCAAATCCGGATGATGTTTCGAACTGGACAAACTTGAGCATCGCAGCGGGGAAGTCTGGCCAGCTTGTAGAGGCGACGATGTATGCGACTCAAGCGCTATCTCTTGCGCCTATGGCTGCGAATTCTTATGTGAATTTAGGAACAACGCTTTTGGCGCTTACCAGATTAGATGAGGCAGAACAGGCTTATCAGACTGCACTCGCCATTGATCCGACTAACCAGACCGCACTTGGCAATTTGGCTACGGTGCACGAGAAGCGAGGTGAATATGAACTGTCGATCGAGCAATACGATAGAGCCCACTCGATGATGGACGCTAATTCGCAAGAGGCTAAGGAGTTACTCTATCGTTCCAGTTATGCTTTTTTGGGTGCTGGCATTTTGCGGGAGGGTTGGAGACGATATGAATATGGCTTTTATTCCAACGATCGCACCAGTAGGTACCCGAAACGTCGCTTCGCGGTGCCACAGTGGAGGGGTGAGCCCCTCGGACGTGATAAGTGCCTACTTGTCTGGGGCGAACAAGGCCTTGGAGACGAGCTGGCATTCTACGGACTACTTAACGAAGTTCAAAACTGTTGCCAGAATGTGACCGTTGAGTGCGATCCGCGTTTGGTATCTATGTTGCAGCGCTCATTTCCAGAGATGTTGGTACGCGCAACCGACCTAAAAAAGCCATCAGGCCAAGGCGAATATGATTTTCATGTTCCCGCCGGCTCTTTGATGGGAATATTTCGTAACGAAATCAGCGATTTCAAGAAGTTTAAACCATACATAAAACCGGATCCGCAGCTGGAGAATGAGTTTCACATCAGACTGATGCCATTCAGAGAAAAAAAATTAGTTGGTATATGTTGGCGAAGCGGTAAGACAGACGCGAGGAGAAATCAGAACTATCTGCCGTTAGGTGACCTGTCTCAACTTCTGTGTAATCCAGATCTGACGTTCGTTAACTTACAGTACGGAGACTGCGAAAGAGAGCTGGCAGCCGCAGAGGAGGCTTTCAATATCAAAATTTTGCGGTGGCATGATATTGATCTGAAAAATGATCAGGAGTCGTTGGCGGCGCTGATGAGTAACCTAGACGCGGTAGTTTCACCAACGATTGCAGTCAGGCAGATGGCTGCTGCAATTGGTGCAAAGCTGATTGTCTTTGGGGTTAGAAGCTGGAATTGGTTCGGTGAAAAACAGTATCCGTGGTCTGATGAGATATGTTTTATTACTCCCGAGGACGGGCAGGAGCTTAACGCAGTCGTCCCCAAGCTCTGTGAAACACTGCGCACCCTCATATCTGATGAAGTGTCGGAGAAAGCCCTCTAGAGATTTGGGGGAATTCCAAGGTTCCTTTTTGTGGATTCACGTTAATTGCCGTGTTACATAACGGCGTCCCAGGTTACAGCTTGACCACGCTTTACGTCCATTGTCGTCACAGCTCCGATGATATTATCGTAAAATTTTGGTGACAAGCCAAATCCCGGGCGAATTCTTCGTACATCCTTGGGCTTTATGATAGACCCAGCCTTAAGGTCACTCACAAAGTATAGTGAGCGTCTAAAAACTTTGCTGCTATTTTCAGCTTCTGGCCTTATGAGTTCGTTTTTACCTAGGGATAGCCAAGTATCTTTAACTTCCTTGACTAGACCCTTAAGTTCACTTGGCTCTATAGAAAAATCACTATCTGGGCCCTTATCAGCCCTGTTAATAGTAAAGTGCTTTTCGATTGCGGAAGCGCCAAGTGCGACGGCAGTTGTTGCGGCTAAATTTCCAATTGTGTGGTCAGATAAGCCAACACACACACCAAATTTCTTTTTGAGTCTGCTTATTGATTTGAGGTTAGCTTGCTCTATCGGTGTTGGATAACTACTGATACAGTGAAAAAGTAATAGAGAATTACATCCAGAGCTTCGTGCACACTCTAAAGCTTCAGATATTTCTTCTTCAGTCGCCATCCCTGTGGACATAAGCATAGGCTTCTTCTGCTTAGCTACGTAGCTAATCAATGGTAAGTCTGCTAACTCAAAAGACGCTATCTTGTAAGCAGGGGTGTTTAGGCTTTCTAGTAAATCTACCGCACTCTCGTCAAAAGGCGTTGAAAATAACGTTATCCCAAGTTCATTCGCAAATCTAAAGAGCTCTTTATGCCAGTCGTACGGTGTGTGTGCCTCTGCGTATAGGTCATATAGTTTGTAGCCGTTCCAAAGCCCGCCTTTGACGATAAAGTCATCCTTTTCGCAGTCGATAGTCATCGTATCTGCATTATAGGTTTGAATTTTCACAGCATCAGCACCAGAAGTTGCCGCCATCTTAATTGACAGCTTAGCTCTTTCAAGCGAACCGTTATGATTAGCTGAAATTTCAGCGATAACGTATGGCGAATTGATTTCCGATATTTGGCGCCCAGATATATCAATCATACATTTGTACCTTTGTTGAAAAGTAAAGAATCAACTCGACGGACTTCGTCTTGAATATTAGAGTCCCAACCAGAGAATTCGTTAGGTAAATCTGCTGCTTTATGATATGTTCCTTTCCTTCGTTGAATCAATGGATTATATGATCCTGAAATGATTTCTTTAAGATTCTCTTTGAAAAGCATTTCAACCTCTAAGATGAGTTGCTTGTATGTCTGTGAGAATGTGGTTTGATCTTTTGAAAAGTTTACGTAACGTTGATAAAGTATTGGGCCAGTGTCTACACCTTCATCAATGAGGTGAATTGAAACGCCGCTTGGAGTACAGTCAAAAAATGACCAGAAGTTAGGATGGGCTCCTCTATTCCAAGGAAGATAAGAAATATGTAGATTTATGATCGGTGCATCGGAGCTTTCAATAATAGAATTTTTGAGAACCTGTCGATAGCCGTAAGTTATTACAAAATCAAAGCCTAGCGTGGTTTCTATTTTTTCTTGCGTATGCCAGACCTCACAATTGGCGTTGATAAGATCGTCAATTATTTTAGTCTGATCACTTGTGTAACCTAAAAAAAGGACTCGCTTTGTCGGCGCTTCAAGTTTCTGGACAAGCTGTACTTGGTTTGGCATAGAGACTCCGATTATGATTCATCTTAGCGATTTTTGACACGTAAACAACGTGATTGGGTAGCGACAGTATAGAGATCTTTTGTGCATTCACATACAATCTGATAGCGACTTTTTTAAGGCTTAACAATGACCTACGATGCTGTTATCGTTCTGGCAAACGAGATGGATTCCAATGGAATCCTCAACAAAGAGTCAGCTTTGAGAGCGGACTTGGCTGCTAAGTTGACTGATGAGCTGGATGTCCCCTATGTAGTTACTTGTGGCTGGGCTTACAGAGGAGACTCACCGATTCTTATTGCTGACGCATTTAAGTCTTATCTTATTAGTGTCGGTGTGAAGTCAGATAAAATTATCACAGAGATTAACTCTCGAGATACAGTTGGTGATGCTGTATTCACGAGAATGAATATTTCAGAGCCAAGAGGCTTTAAAAATGTATGTGTCGTTACAAGCAATTATCACGTACCGCGTACCACGAAGATCTTTAATTTTGTGTACGGCTCTGGGTGTGCTATATCTGTTAAGGGTGCTAATGTTGAGCATGGCGAATCAGTTATATTTAAAGAATTGAAGTCGGAATCTGCTTTTAACCGAACCTTTGGTGGTGTTGTTGCCGGAAATATCGATCAAATTATGGATGCTCTTAAGTCTAATCATCCTTTATATAATGGAGAAATCTATCCAAAAATTTAAACTTCGTTCCGTACGTCAAAACGAAAGTAAAATCCAAATATCACAAATACTCAGTCCAACCATAAAGGAAATGATTACCGCGTCCAAAATTACACAAAAGTCATACGAGAAAAATAACGGACGTAAGCTTTAATTTCGTAACGATTTTAGTAGGAAATTTATTGAGTGGAATTATGTCAACGTTAAGCAGAAATATCCTTGACCTTCTATCTCTCATTTAAGTCACATTTTAAACTTTCGCATATAGTCCTCGAGGTCTTCAGGGTAGTCCAAGTCACACACTTCATCGTCTTCAATTTTGAATACCTTGAGCCGTTTCGAATAAAACGTTAGCTCTTGCTGAAACCTGTTGGCTCGTCCCCAATAGAAGGTGCCGTTGCTCACGCAAGTTCTTGGATGCAGCTGTGACCGTAATCCTTTGAATTCTGGCATCAACAAGGATGCCCAGCCTTGATCATCGAGCTGCAAGGATTGAACTGGTGGGAAATTAAATTCGGAGACGCCCATCAACACGTATGCTTCCAAATCATTACTGAACATTGCCTGGGAGGCCTTGAGTGTCTGTGGTTTGAGGAGGCTGGCAGTAGCGTATAGGCAACAAAAATCCCCATTGGTTATTTTGAAGTTATTCAGCACATCTTTGCAAACCGATACAACTGATGCTTCATCGGAGCCTAAAGCTGATGGCCGTTTGTAGGCCACGGCACCAAAATGTTCGGCGATATCAAGCGCCTCGTCATCATCTGTACTGACAATGATTGCTGAGAAAACTCCCGCTTGTCGCGCAATAGTCACTGTGCGCCCTAAAATAGGAATGCCGTCGATCTTAATGAGATTCTTCCGAGGGAAGCGCTTTGAACCCCCGCGCGCCGGAATGATACAAACGGTCATTACTCTAAATCCGTTAATTGGAGAACAGACCCAGCGGGAAGCGCGCTTCTAAAGCGTTTTTCAAGCAGATATTCGTATTCGTTCGGAGCAATCCCAAATCCCGGGCGTTTAAAATTAACCCTTGCAGACCCCAAGGATTCTCCTTGCCTAACGCCCTCTTCTAGAACGACACTCCGTCTCACATTAAGCCTCCTCATTTTCTCTTCATCTGTCATGCTTCGGATGCCCGCCCCCATCGCACGCTCTACGTCTCGGATAGTTGAGACAAAATGCTGCATCTCGTCCGGCTCGATAGACATAATGTGCTCCACGCTAGGAGTAGTCTTATCTAGTGTTATCGTTTTCTCGACCAAATTCGCACCAAAGGAAATAGCAGCGATATCCATGATATTGCCTGGAGTGTGGTCTGAGTACGCGACGGGGTGACCAAATAACTGCTTTAAAGATTTAATAAAGCGAAGGTTGATGCTTTCAAGGTGCGCGGGGTATCCGGATGGGCAATTATGAATAATAATTTGTTCATTACCCTCCCTTTTCAAAAGCTCGATAGCTGCCTCCACCTCACCTAAGGTGGCGTTTCCAGTATCGATTTGAATGGGTATATTCAATTTCGCAACTTTGCGAAGCAGCGGATAATGATTTAAGTCTGCTGATGCGATCTTTACAGATTCACATCTGATGTCTTGAACTAGATCTAGGCCGGCGTCATCACCAATTGTTGCGAAGAAAGTTAAATTTAGGGAATCTGCATAATCCTTCAACTTTTTCCAATCTGAAGCAGGTAAATAGCGTCGAACAAATATATCATAAAGTGGTTCTGTCACTTTCTCTGTTTGTCCTGAGTCCCGATCTACTAAAATATCATAAGAGTACAATAACTTTTTATCATGAATTAATTCATCAGGATTAAATATTTGAAATTTAATAGCATCTGCACCAGCTAGTGCAGTTTGGCGGATTAACTCTTTTGCGGAGCTAAAACCGGTATGAGTGGGTCCGGCTTCAAAAGTTATGAATGTAGGGAAATTATCCCCGATTTGTTTATTTCCAATTTTTACCATATGAATTTACACTAGAAAATCAGTTACAGAATCTATGCAAAGCGTAATCTCTTCCTCTGCCATGCCCGGAAAAATAGGTATACTCAATGATGTTTGATAATAATGAAGTGCATTTGGATAGTCGTTTACATCAAATCCCAAACTATTAAAATAAGGATGGGCCATAATCGGTCTATAATGTATATTACAGATAATGCCTTTACTTAGCAGATGTTGTAGCATTAAATCACGACTCCGACTGCCGTCTCTGTAGTAGGGTTGTATTATAAAGAGATGGTATGCTGAATAACTTTCAGTATCGCGGCGCTGGGTACTTAAAGGCAAAGCAGCGAATCTATTCAAATATATATTGGCAATGTCATTTCGCCTTGTTACAAAAGAATCTAATTTGTTGAGCTGACTAAGCCCTATGGCCGCATGAATGTCTGTCATACGGTAGTTAAATCCTAAAGTAATTTGTTCGTAACAAACTGGCTGCCTAGATTTTTCGACCATTTCTGTGGGGTCACGTGTTATGCCGTGGCTCCGTAAAAGTTGCATCTCCCTGGCCAGGAGGTCATTATTTGTTACAGCCATTCCACCCTCGCCTGAGGTGATTATTTTAACCGGATGGAAACTAAAAATTGTGATGTCGCTGTACTGGCAGCTGCCTATTGGTAGATTTAAATATCTCCCACCGAGTGCGTGTGATGCGTCCTCGATGATCGAAAACCCGTATCGGTCTCCCAGAGCCCTGATAGACACCATGTCGCACGAGAGCCCAGCCATGTGTACCACGATGAGAAGTTTCGGTAGCTTACCTAGGGCCTCTGCAATAATTAATTTTCTTTCGAGTAGATCTACGGATATATTAAAAGTTTTGGGATCTATATCAACGAAGTCGACAGTTGCGCCGCAATAAAGCCCACAGTTCGCCGACGCTACAAATGAAATAGATGATGTCCAAAAAATGTCACCTGGGCTGAGATTGAGTGCGAGGCACGCAACGTGCAGCGCACTAGTTGCACTGTTAACAGCAACCCCATGCCGTGCCCCAACGCGGGCGCACACCGCGCGCTCGAACTGTGGAACCATCTCCCCTTGAGTAAGAAAATCAGACCGTAATACTGAGATCACGGAAGCGATATCGTCCTCGTCGATCAAGTGCTTGCCGTAGGGGATCATCAACCTTCCCCCTCCTTACCGTACTCATCATTGATCCATTTTCGGAGTTGTTCTGAAGACAACCAGGTGCTATTTGTATTGCTGGCATAAGTGAAATGTTCAGCTACGCGGACCCCGTCTTTAATTCTCTTCTTGCTGCTGCCCCATTGATTGATAGATGGCAGTATTTTGAAGTAATCAGGATATTCATATGTGAAATGTGCATCCTCGGGACCTATCATCTGCTCGTGCAACTTTTCCCCTGGTCGAATGCCGATAATCTTTATTTGCGCATTGGGATTCACGGCCTTTGCTATGTCAGTGACCCTCATCGAAGGGATTTTTTTGACATAAATTTCCCCTCCCTCCATATCTTGAAAGGCATGCCATACTAATTCCACACCTTGTCGCAGTGTGATCATAAAGCGTGTCATTCGCTCGTCCGTTATGGGTAGTGGTTCGTTTTGGGATACCGACCGGAAAAATGGAATAATGGATCCTCTCGAACCTATTACGTTACCGTATCTAACTACGGAGAATTTAGTTTTGTGTTCTCTCGCATAGGCATTGCCAGCAACAAAAAGCTTGTCAGAGGCGAGCTTAGTTGCCCCGTAGAGGTTGGAGGGCGAGCTTGCCTTGTCTGTTGACAATGCAACGACCGCTTTTAATCGCTTGTCAATGGAGGAATCAATGACGTTCATAGCGCCGAGAATATTTGTCTTTACACACTCAAAGGGATTGTACTCAGCTATGGGAACGATTTTTGTTGCGGCGGCGTGCACGAGGTAATCTACGCCATCAAGTGCGCGTAGTAGCCTATCCTTGTCTCGAACATCGCCGATAAAAAAACGCAGACGCGAATCGTTAGGGAATTTTTTCGCCATCTCCCACTGCTTCATCTCATCTCTTGAAAAAATTATGATTTTCTTCGGGTTTTGCTGTGCAAGCGTCATTGAGACGAAGGCATTTCCAAATGAGCCGGTACCACCAGTGATTAATATTGTCGAGTTTTTAAACATGTAGCCCCCTTTAATGTTATGTAAGCAAAAAATATGCCAGATATAGGTCGCGACGAAAATCGACATCTTTTTGAGTTCTTAATATTTGGCATGCCACTTGTAGAACGTCGCCGTACTGATGTCCAGCTCTCGGCAAATGTTGGGCGCTGCAAAAACCGCTTCAACCCGTTTGACCGCATCCACGAACTGGCTGTCGGTGAATTTTGACTTCCTCATCTAGAACCTTTTCCTTTGGAAAAAATCCTACTTTTCAACCCTTTGGTTCTTGGGGCCGATTACCGGCCCACCGTATATCTGGGGCGGTTGTAACCTCGCACCGATTTGATCTGTGCTGCTCTCATCAAATGAGCAACATGGTTTTCGCTGCAGGCCACACCCGCTTCCTCGAGATCAAAGAAGATGCGTGGGTGCCCTTACATACACATGCTCCGGTCGCAAAGCGCTCTAATCTATTCGGTCGGTTTCTCTTTGGCCTTGGTCCATGTGTACATCGGCTCACGCAGCCACGAGTAATAACCACTTCGATGCGCTTTGAGAACACGGCACATGCTGGTTAGTCGAAACTCGCTCTGGTGTGGTTGCATGAACGCGTATTTCACCCAGGCTGTTTGGCAAAGTACGCACCGGCCTTTTTTAAGATGTCCCGCTCCTCATTCTTGCGCCTTAATTCAGCGTTGAGCTTGATCAGCTCAGCTTGCAGTGCTCGCATGTCCCCCGTGGGAGTGCCGTCAGCAACCCCTTACTGAGGCCAAGTCGCGCCGCCACATCCACCATGGTGTGTCCCTTGTCCTTCACTTGCTTGACATCCCCAGCCTTAAATTCGGCCGTGTGCTTGGTTCTTTGCATGTCAGTTCTCCGTTTCAGTTTCACATATAGTAGATATCTACTGATTTGGAGGAATGCCGCGGTAATTTCCGTGCCACTCAGTACCTTGGGTTGCCAAGGAGGCTTGAGAGCTTCTGCCATTCATCAACCGCAGGCAGAGTAAGTTTGGAGTGATCGATCGTAACTTTTCTTCGAAATCCGCGAGGTCGCATGTCGGGCATGCTAATTGCTCATGATGGTTATCCGACACTTCACCCAAGGAGCACATCATGTCCCAATTAGTACAAGAGTTAATGCAAGAGGCCAGCTATGGTCGTATGTTGAGCGATCGCAAGGTGGCTCGTTTTTCACCCGCTGAAATGCGGGAAGCGATTCAAGAGCTGGTTGGTCAAGACCGCCTCGATATGGCGAGCGCCTTGATCGATGCGGGGTTGGCCTTGCACCCTGAAAGCGACGATGTGCTGGCTATTGCAGCGCTGGTCGCCATGGTACGACAAGATTGGGTACAGGCTATTGAGCTATTGACCAAATTGATGTTGGTTCAAGATGGCGCTGTGCAACCTTTCACCCACCTGATGTTGGCGCGTGCCTTGCGCTCTAATCTTGAGCCAGCAGCCGCATTGCAGGCGACAGTGATGGGGCTCATCCAATACCCCGACCACGCTGAGCTTTTGGCTGAGCAGGTTGCGCTGTTTGAGTTGGCTGGGATGGCGCACCCCGGTGCGATTGCCGATTAAACATTCCGACTTGAAACGCTGCTCGGCGCGGCGGCTGCCCGAGACAAGCCAAGTGCGCTCAAAGCCACTTGGCTTTTTTATTTTCTGCGTAGTTGATGCCGGTCAAAACATTCTGCAAGTGCGCCAGTTCTTTACCTGTTTTTGGACGGGTGTCGAAAAACGGCAAAGCTTTGCCCTGTTGCC
>Ga0181601_10002769_pt1 | contig 14956 bp, 9 predicted proteins | sample 041ome_8_FD_133020 | JGI IMG/M metagenome (GOLD analysis project Ga0181601, IMG submission 133020) | Coastal salt marsh microbial communities from the Groves Creek Marsh, Skidaway Island, Georgia - 041407BS metaG (megahit assembly) | ecosystem: Environmental > Aquatic > Marine > Intertidal zone...
ACCAAAGGGCCCAATGGCAGCTTTCGTCTTGGTGCCAGCACAACACTTGGCCCTTATGCTCTGCCGTGGATTTTGCCCCAGGTACATAAAAAATATGGCGGGGTGAAGTTTTTCGTTCGGGAAGAAGTGCCCGATGCCCTTGCTCACGGGCTCTATGGTGGCCGCTATGACCTTATCCTGACAACCCTGCCTTTGAAAGAAGACGGGATTACTGTGATGCCATTATTTCAGGAGCCGCTCTATCTTGTTATGAACAAGGGGCATCCCCTGGCGAAAAACAAAACCATTAAAGGCGATCAGCTGTCAGGTCTGGAAGTGCTGACACTGGAGGAGCATCATTTGTTATTTCGCCAGGTGGAAGATCTTTGCAAACAATTCAATGCCGAGATACTGCGCGATTATGAAGGCACCAGTCTGGATTCGATACGCCAGATGGTTTACATGGAAATGGGTGTCGCTTTTCTGCCGGCACTATATATACGTTCTGAAATAATGGACCGGGATGAATTAAGTGTCGTCAGTATTGCCGGTGAGCCTATTAATCGCGTGCATGCCCTGGCCTGGCGTGATACCTCGCCACTGCGCAGCTTTTATCGGGAGCTGGGCCAGTTCTTCAAGGAAGAGTTTGAAAACCAGTTTGGAGAAGATGTGGCGATGTTGAAGGAGATTTAGTGAGAAATAAGAGAAGAGATAAAGGATAAAGGATAAAGGATAAAGGTGGGCAGTGAAGGGAAGGTGTCATGGTTTGTGGCCTCTTTGTGTTCAGGGGAATTCGTAGGTCGGATAAGCGCAGCGCCATCCGACATCAAGAGCCACCCTAAGTGGTTCCGTAAAAACCTTCAGGTCAAAACCCCGTAACATTGAGAGAGCATCTACCAGAAATCCCGTCGGTGTAAAGTTGGCGGTAAAAAAAAAGGCCCCTGGGGGCAGGGGCCTAAAAAATAAGAGACTTAGGGGGGGCTCATTAAGGGAAATAAAGATGTCACTATCATTAAAGGGGGGAAATGATATTTACCATCACTATAAGTAATGCAGTTAGCGTGCCAACTTTTCACAAAGCCTTGAAGGCCAGTAAATATGAGACTTTTTTATATTCACCAGGAAGATGGAGAGAGAATGTGCCAAGGATGCGCACCAAATTGAAGCGGCAATTGGTGCGCCGCACAATCGGTGCACCAGATTGGCTAGAGGAGCTTTTAAAAATTATTCTTCCTCGTGCTGTATCGTGACTTATCCATTCCAGGAGTATTTTTGTCATCGGATTGTTATATAAATGAAGTTTCATCTTTAGTAATATGTCGTCTTCGTTTTTTATCCATTCGTCAGGGAATTTCAGTAAGCAATGCTAACCTTGCGTGGCGCACCAGCCCTTTCTGCATTTTCCAGAAAGAAGTTGCTCCAAACCATCCAGTCATCCCTTCCTGCGGTAAAGGCAATTCATTCCTGCTACTACCATTTTGTGGATCTTAATGAGGATCTTGACCCTGCAGAACAAAGTTTACTTGAACGGCTGCTGACTTATGGGCCGCGCCTGGAACAGGAGGCAGTCCCGCCGGAAAGCCCAAACCTGCTATTTTTTCTGGTGACACCCAGACCTGGAACCATCTCACCCTGGTCCAGTAAAGCCACCGATATTGCACTCAACTGCGGCCTGACTAAGCTCAAGCGGATTGAGCGTGGCATTGCCTTTTATATTGAGACTGATGGCGAAGTCGACACCGGGTTATTGCAGTCCTGCCTGTATGACAGAATGACACAGGCAATACTGGGCTCAGTGGAAGAAGCCTCTTCATTGTTCGATCATTCCACCCCAAAGCCGCTGGCCGAAGTGGATGTCCTTGCTGGCGGCAAGCAAGCACTGGCAGGAGCCAACAGTGACATGGGGCTGGCACTGGCTGATGATGAAATAGACTACCTGCTTGAAAGTTTTACCGAGCTGGGCAGAAATCCCAATGACATCGAACTGATGATGTTTGCCCAGGCCAATTCCGAACACTGTCGCCACAAGATTTTTAATGCCTCCTGGACCCTGGATGGCAAAGATCAGAAGCATTCTCTGTTCGCCATGATCAGAAATACCCATGAGAATAACTCCAGCGGTATTCTGTCGGCCTACAAGGATAATGCCGCAGTTTTTGAAGGTTTTTCTGCTGGCAGATTTTTTCCTGACCCTCTAGACAGACAATTTACCTTCCATGAAGAAGATATTCATGTCCTGATTAAAGTGGAAACCCATAATCATCCCACCGCTATTGCTCCCTACCCCGGGGCATCCACGGGATCCGGTGGTGAAATCCGGGATGAAGGGGCAACCGGAATTGGCGGCAAACCGAAGGCAGGTCTGAGCGGTTTTTCAGTCTCCAATTTGAAAATTCCGGGTTTTGAACAGCCCTGGGAAACGGATTATGGTAAACCTGACCACATTGTTTCAGCGCTGGATATCATGCTGGAGGGGCCTATTGGCGGGGCTGCTTTTAATAATGAATTTGGCCGGCCAAACCTTTGCGGTTATTTCCGCACCTATGAAGAGAAGGCACCCGATGGCGTGCGCGGCTACCATAAACCCATCATGATCGCCGGGGGACTGGGTAATATCCGTGGCAGTCATGTGCAGAAAAAAGAAATTCCGGTCGGTGCCAGACTCATAGTCTTGGGTGGGCCTGCCATGCTGATTGGCCTGGGTGGTGGTGCGGCCTCTTCCATGGCCTCGGGAGCAAGTAGCGAGCACCTTGATTTTGCCTCAGTACAGCGTGACAACGCTGAAATGGAAAGGCGTTGTCAGGAAGTTATTGATCGCTGCTGGGCGATGGGTGATGAAAACCCAATCAGTTTCATTCATGACGTTGGTGCGGGTGGTTTATCCAATGCCTTGCCTGAACTGGTCAAGGATGGTGACCGTGGAGGCAAATTCCGCCTCAGGGATATTCCCAATGCAGAGCCCGGTTTGTCACCTCTGGAAATCTGGTGTAACGAAGCACAGGAACGTTATGTGATGGCAGTAGCGCCAGACAAAATGGTCCTGTTTGAATCCTTTTGTACTCGGGAACGTTGCCCTTTCGCTGTCGTTGGTGAAGCAACCGAATCGCATCACCTGACTCTGGAAGACTCCCATTTCAACAACAAGCCCATTGATTTGCCGATGTCAGTGCTGTTTGGTAAACCACCTAGAATGCACCGGGATGTGAGCAGCGTAAAACCAGCACATGTCGCTTTTGAGCTCAGTTCGCTAGATATTAATGAAGCCGCTGAACGTATTGTTCAATTACCGGCAGTCGCCAGCAAGAGCTTCCTGATCACTATTGGTGACCGTTGCATTACCGGGATGGTGGCAAGAGAACAAATGGTAGGCCCGTGGCAAGTCCCGGTTGCTGATGCAGCGGTTACGACCTTGTCCTATGACAGTCACTATGGGGAAGCCATGGCCATGGGGGAGAGAACACCACTGGCTCTAATTGATGCACCAGCCTCGGGCAGAATGGCTGTGGCAGAAGCTATCACCAATATTGCCTGTGCAAGAATCAAGCGGATCAGTGATATTCGTCTGTCTGCAAACTGGATGGCGCCTGCAGGTTATCCGGGCGAAGATGCCAATCTTTATGAAACGGTTAAAGCCGTCGGCATGGAATTGTGCCCGGAATTGGGGATTACCATTCCGGTAGGCAAGGACTCCATGTCCATGCGCACAGTCTGGCAACAAAAAAGCGCCAACGGGATCGAGGAGAAAAGTGTAACTGCGCCTTTATCCCTGATTATTTCAGCGTTCGCGCCGGTACTGGATGTTCGCAAGACACTCACACCGCAATTGCGACTGGATAAGGGCGATTCACGGCTTTTCCTGCTGGATCTCGGTCTTGGAACCAACCGGATGGGCGCTTCGGCACTGGCCCAGGTATATAAACATATTGGTACTGAGGCTCCTGATGTCCATAGTGCCAGCGATCTGAAAGCATTCTTTGCCTTGATTCAGGATTGTCTGCAGGAAGATTTATTAGTGGCCTACCATGACCGCTCTGATGGTGGTCTTTTTGTCACTCTGCTGGAAATGGCTTTTGCCGGGCATTGTGGCCTCGACATCAGCCTTGATGATGCCGGCAGTCAGGGGCATGCGACGGATGTCCTGTTTAATGAGGAGCTGGGCGCAGTGGTTCAGGTGAGTGAAGCCAATCTGGCGCGTTTCAGGGAGCTGGCAGATGAAGCCGGTTTGCTGGATATTCTCTGTGATCTGGGGGCACCCCAACAGGATGATAGTATAAAATTTTCACTGGCTGGTGAGACCGTACTTGATAACACGCGCACCCATTTTCAGCGTCTGTGGTCGGAGACCAGTTACCGGCTTCAGTCCATTCGTGATAATTCCGAGTGCGCAGAGGAAGAATTTGACGGCATCCTGGATGCTGATAATCCTGGCCTGCAGTCCAAACTGACATTCAATCCTGAAGAAGATGTGAGTCATCCCTACATTGCGCTGGGGGCACGTCCACGAGTCGCCATTTTGCGCGAGCAGGGTGTTAATTCGCAGATGGAAATGGCGGCAGCGTTTAACCGCGCTGGTTTCGACTGTTTCGATGTCCACATGAGTGAAATTATAAGTGGTGACGTCACGCTGGATAACTTCAATGCACTGGTTGCCTGTGGCGGGTTTTCCTACGGTGATGTGCTTGGCGCCGGAGAAGGTTGGGCAAAATCCATCCTTTTTAACAAGGTGGCGCGCAATCAGTTTGAAAATTTCTTCGCCAGACCATCGACACTTGCTCTTGGTATATGTAATGGCTGTCAGATGTTGTCGAATCTCCATGAGTTGATCCCGGGATCACAACATTGGCCACGTTTTGTACGTAACCGGTCTGAGCAGTTTGAGGGTCGAACAGTACTGGTGAAGGTGGCAAATTCGCCTTCCGCATTTCTCACTGACATGACGGCGTCGGTCTTTCCCATTGCCTGTGCTCATGGTGAGGGGCGGGCTGAGTTTGCTTCTGCCGCGCAGGAGCAAGCAGCCTTGCAAAGCGGCAATATTGCCTTACAGTTTGTCGATAATTATGTAAATGTCACGGCAACCTATCCTGCCAACCCCAATGGTTCACCGCAAGGCATTACCGGCATGTGCAATGCTGATGGTCGTGTCACTATCATGATGCCGCACCCGGAGAGGATATTTCGTGCTGTCACCAACTCCTGGCGACCGGACGAATGGGGCGAAGACAGTCCAACCATGAGAATGTTCAGGAATGCCAGGGTCTGGCTGAACTGATTCTTTTTTTTGTAGTTTTTTCTAAAGTGCTTTCGTAATCATTGATAGAAAAAACACAGAGCTTAAACCTTTAATGCCCCAATGCCCCAATGCTTCAGTGCTTTAAGGTTTTCTGGGTTTCAGTGATTTTCTGAATTACCCAGGGGTGATATTTTATAGCTTCCTGCAGACCATTAATAATGTGTTTGCGAAATCCTTCCTGCATGTCTTTTTTACCTTCAATGCTGTCCGGGGCAAACCAGAGCTGAGTCATCAGGTTGACGTAATACCCAAGGCTTTGCAGGATTGAATACTGGTTTTCAATTATATCCGCCAGTTCAAAACCAATAATATCGGGAAGGTCACCACCGGTGGTCGCGGTTTTCCAGGCGATGGTGCTGATGTGAAAGCTTTTTCCATAATCGGTTTCTTCGTAAGCCGGCTTGGCCTTTTCCAATGTCAGGAAATTATCTTCCAGTTCTCCGAAAATATTGTAGAGAATGATTTCAGCGCGCTTTTTCTTGTTACTCAGTTCGCGCCGACTATCGATATAAAGCGCACCGACACCACCAACCACCACGCCGATCAGGGTCGCAATCATTTCCGGTAAGGCTTGTTATAACAAGTCCATTAGTGTTTTCCTGAATTAGCTTGCACTAAAGGGCAGCATTATATCCCTGCGCGATACCAGTAAACTGAATGACATGCTTCGCAGGCCTCGTCCAGAGCCGCGCCATATTCACTGAGCAGATCCGCATTACGGCTATCTATGGCGTTCAGCATTTCAAAGGCAGCATCCTGCAGGCCGCGTGAGAATTGCACCCAGGATTGTCGGTCTGCAGCCAGTTTTTCCTCAACTTCCTCCGGAGTAAATTCATACTCCGGAAATTCACCGACAGCTCCTGGGCGAGCGACGCTGCGTCCAGGTACCATCAGGGCATTGGCGCCTTCAATGATAGATACAGCACTGATGCGCAAGGTATTCCAGTCTTCTTCCGATTCCGGTACATATTCGGTAATACCATCACTGTCAGCGACTACGCGTACTGCATTCCAGAGTGCATCAGCATGGGGATCAACCAGTGAACTCATGATTTCTCTGAGTGTAATTTCATTGTTATAGGGTGAGGGTGAAGTTTCTGCAGCCATAGTGTTGGCAGGAGCCGCACTTTGCTGGGGGGCTGAAGACTCTGAGCAGGAAACAAGGGAGAGAGATACTGTTGAAATGAAAACAGCAGTTAATTGTAAAAAAATCTTTTGCATGGGGAGATCCTGAATTAAAAACTGGTTATACCTGCCTTTATACCAGATTTTTCTCAATATTTTCCCTACTTTACTGCTTCAGGGCTGCTTCAGAAATGCTTCAGGCAAATCGACTATCAACTGTCATTGGCGGAGAGGCCGCGCCATGCGATTGCCTGTTTTGACCAGGTGAATTTCATCCCCAAGCCTGAGTTGATCCCATCGCCCAGACGGGGGTTTTACTTTTATTGGTGCCAGTGCCAGATTTTGAGAGAATAGCCTTTCTTTCCATCGTTATGCAGGTTCCAGGTTTGGCAGACACACGTTTTTTCCCACTGGCAGCAGCGCAGCTCAACCTCCAGCGCCTGCTATTAATAAGGCTTATAGTGTTTCTGTGTCAGCTTATGGCATTGGCAGCTGCCTGGTTACTTGACTACAGCCTTGAGTACGCGCCGATCATAACCGTCATGGGCTTTATTATGGTCATCAATGCATGGGTCGTTTTCAGGCTGCTGCATCAATCCATGGTCAGTGATCTGGAGTTCCTGCTGCATCTGCTTTTCGATGTGCTGAGTTTGTCTATCCTGCTTTACTTCGGGGGCGGGGCGAGTAATCCCTTTGTGTCTTTTTTTCTTGTCCCTGTTACAATTTCCGCAGCCATTCTTCCCTGGACCTACAGCTGGGTCGTGGCAGGACTTTCACTGGCCTGTTATACCTTCCTGCTGTTTTTTTATCGTCCCCTGTCAATACTTATGCCCGCTGATATGGATATGAGCAGTATGGGTGGAGTGCCCAATCTGCACATCATTGGCATGTGGTGTAATTTCATTGTCAGTGCGGCCCTGATTACCTATTTTGTCTTTAAAATGGCGGAGGAAATAAGATCCCAGGACATAAAACTGAATGATTATCGTGAAGATAATATGCGCAATGAACAGATTCTGGCTGTAGCAACGCAGGCAGCGGGAACGGCGCATGAACTGGGTACACCGTTGAATACCATGACTATTCTGGTAAGAGAAATGGCTGACGACTATCAGCAAAATCCAGCCCTTTTAAAAGATATCGCTACCCTGGAAATGCAGCTTGTCAGTTGCAAAAAATCCTTGCAGGAAATGGTAAAAAGAGCCGATCTTAGAAATGCCGGGATGCCAAGACAATCAGCGATTCCTGAATTTATAGAGCAGATACTTGAACAGTGGAGTCTGTTACGACCTGAAGTCAGATTGCATCAGGAAATTATTGCCACGGGCGAATCTCCCCTGATTTCTGTAGATTCAACCCTGCAACAGGCCATTGTCAATATTCTTAACAATGCCGCTGATGCAAGTCCTGACGGTATAGACATGACAGTGGACTGGAATACTGAAAGCTGGATCTTGACGGTGCGTGACTATGGTGAAGGTGTTAACGAGGACGTATTGGCTTATCTTGGCTCGGAAATAGTCAGTAATAAAGATAAGGGAATGGGCGTAGGTATGATTCTGAGCCAGGCAAGTATTGAGCGAATGGGAGGAAAAGTCAGTATTTCGTCTCACCCTGAACGAGGCACCCTGACCCATATTCGACTGCCTGTTTTACTTAATAATTCTCATGTAACTGATCTGCCAACTGAGCAGACACTTGGGCAGGCTAAGGAATAACCCGGGTCATGACTGAACAGACTTTTCTGATTGTGGATGATGACCAGGTATTTCTTGATACCCTGGGGCGAGCATTGGAAAAAAAACACTATCGGGTGTTAAAGGCTACGTCTCCGGAAAAGGCATTAGCTCAGTCTCGGCATTATATTCCTGATTTTGCAGTCATTGACCTGAAGATGGGCAGGGAGTCCGGACTTGACTGCCTGCAACCGCTAAAAATAATTAGTCCTGATATCCGCATGCTTATCCTGACCGGATATTCCAGTATTGCCACGGCGGTCAATGCCATCAAGCAGGGGGCGGTGCACTATGCCTGTAAGCCATTAGGCATAGATGAAATCCTGGCCATTCTGGTGGCAGGTGATATTCCACAAGCCGTACCCGAAGAAGATCCGCCGTCAGTAGATCGTCTGGAATGGGAACATATTCAACGTGTACTGGATGCCAACAAGGGCAATATTTCAGCAACAGCAAGGAGTCTCGGTATGCATCGAAGAACATTGCAGCGAAAATTATTGAAACGACCGGTTCGAAGATAGTGATTACAAGGGTTTGTTGGTAAAGAAATAGAGCGTTTTATTAGAAACGCAAGGCTTCCAATCAGGGGGATGCTTAGCGTCAATTTATGGTTTTTCAGTGAGTCATTTTGTTTTGTTGCTTTCCTTTATACCCAACCTCCAGCCTGACAAATTCTCATTTATTACTTACTTGCTAAAGTTAATTGTGGTTTTTTTAGTTAGAATTACCGGGTTATTTCATTATTAGGATCTATCTCTGTAGCATGCATCTATTAAAATTATATTCAGTAGGGGATTTTGAACACCTTGAACGGCCGGATAAATTTCGCGGTTCAACCCTGCAATCATCGGCTCTGGAAGTTTTGACGGACTTTAACTCCAGCAAGGCTTATGTTGTGGAGTCCAACACGAAGATTCGTGAAATAGAAACCATGATGAGCAAAGCACATGTACGACTGAAATTTGTCATTGATAAAGATGAACGTTTTTTGGGACTGGTGACGGTGTCAGATCTGGCAAGGGAAAATCTGAAGAAATTTCTGGATGCCGGATTTGATATAGCAAATATCACTGCGACAAATGTCATGACACCAAAGTCCCAGTTAATGGCCTTTGATTACGAGGAACTCAAGCAATCCACGATAGGCGATATTCTAACCTCCCTGCAATTGACCAATCTTCACCATTGTCTGGTCATTGATAACAGTTCTCATATGATTCGTGGCCTGATTTCTGCCAGTGATGTCGCCCGTAATCTTGATTTTAAAGTCCCCTACGACCAAACCTCATCGTTCATGGAGTTGTATGACATACTCGTGGAAAAAATGAGCCATGATTCACGTACTGCTGACGCCTAAACACAATATTGTTGCCAGACAGATTGCCCTGCAGTTTTTTAGTTGTCTCAGTGTAGTTAAGCTAACATCATGTATAAATTAAGTTTTTTTGTGCCCGAGAGTCACCTGGAAAAAGTTAAACAGAGACTGTTTGATGCCGGAGCAGGCGCCGTTGGTGATTACGACAGTTGCTGTTGGCAGTCTCTGGGCACCGGTCAGTTTCGCGGACTGGAAAGCAGTTCACCATTTCTGGGTAAAAAAGGGCAGATAGAGCAGGTTGCAGAATATAAAGTAGAGATGGTCATTAAAGACCAGATTATCAAGCAGGTAGTTGATGCCCTGAAGTCTGCTCATCCCTACGAAGAGCCTGCTTATGACGTGATTAAGCTGGAGCCTTTTTAAGGAACCTCTGATTAAGTCTAGTATGTCTCTGCGGGGTCTTCAGGCAGCACGCGCTACTGCGTTGACCTTTCTTGACAGGTGGTCGACATGCCTGCGAAAGTTCGCCTGGTCTCACGCACGGCCTGAAGGCCAGAGACACACTAGACTTAATCAGAGGTTCCTTAGTCCGATCAGACTATCAATATAAAGGCCAGTTTACTACGATTAGCCTCCTGACCCCACGATTTATCTGGCCGATTATCCAGGAGTTCTATGAAAACGATGAAGGCATTACAATGGGACGGCGCGTCTCTTGCTGTAAATACAGTTGCCAAACCCGAAGCGAAAGCAGGTGAAGTACTGGTCCGCCTGACTAAAGCAGGTATCTGCAATACCGATCTGGAAATCATTCGCGGTTATTATCCTTTTAGCGGCACACTGGGCCATGAGTTTGTTGGTATTGTCGAGGAGGCAGCCAAGCGCTCACTGATTGGCAAACGCGTCGTGTCTGATATCAACAGCAGCTGCCATCAATGCGCAATGTGTATGGCCGGGAACCCCCATCACTGTATCAAGCGATCCGCTCTCGGCATTCATGGCAAGGATGGCGCCTTTGCAGAGTACCTCACCACACCGGAGGAAAATCTGGTCATAGTGCCCGACTCTCTTGATGACAACCTCGCTGTTTATGCTGAACCGCTGGCAGCAGCACTGGAAATTCAGGAGCAGGTTGATTTTTTCCGGCACGAAGGTGTGCTGGTCATTGGCGATGGCAAGCTTGGCTTATTGATTAGCTTGAGCCTTGCCCAGGCTGGACTGGAGGTAACGCTGCTTGGTCATCACCCGGAACGGCTTGAATTACTGGGTCTGGATAATATCTCTTTCTGTACTTCACCACCTGACCTTAAATTTCCGGTAGTAATTGAAGCCACCGGAAATCCCTCGGGATTTGCCACCGCGGTGCAGTTAACGGCACCACGCGGCACTCTGGTGCTGAAATCTACTTATAAAGGAAGTCTGGAGTTTAATCCGGCCCCTCTCGTAGTCAATGAAATCACCCTGCTGGGCTCGCGCTGCGGCCCGATGGACAAGGCAGTAGCACTTCTTGCTTGTGGGGCAATTAATCCAGCGGGGCTGACCCAGGATATTTTTCCACTCACCGATGCAACCCGGGCAATTGCCCGGGCTAATAAAAAAGGGTCACTAAAGGTGTTACTGGAAATGGCTGGCTAGGGACTCAGGTTTTATCCGTTTTTCTGGAACCACCCTGCTTCACTTCATATAAACTGGCGGTTGAGACATGCTCAACACTGGATACAACTTGCGCAGAGGAATAGCTGGTGACCAGATTACGACCTGTGCGCTTACATTCGTAGAGTGCTTCATCAGCCTTTTCGAGAAGTTCAAAAACATTGCCGACTTCATCGGGATAGGTAGCAATACCAATGCTCACTGTAGATTTAATTTTCTTGCCATCAGCATCAAAAGACGTGTTTTCCACGGCACTTCGCAGACGCTCTCCGGTTTCCACGGCACGCGTGGCTGGCAATTGTGGTAGCAGTGCAACAAACTCATCACCACCATAACGGCAAATAATGTCCGAGGTACGCAGGCAGTCCTCTATAGTGCCGGCAATAGTAACAATCAACTTGTCGCCCGCTTTATGGCCGAACTTGTCGTTTACTTCCTTCAGGTTGTCCGCATCAATCATCATGACAGACAATGGCTGGTTATATTTCATCGCTACTTCAGCGGCCTTGTTGAACATGGGAATAAAAGAACGCTTGTTCAGCAGGTCCGTCATCTCGTCTGTTTCAGACAAGGCTTTGAACATCATCTTGCCGTAGCGAACATCGGAGGCCAGCATGGTAGTGATATAGGCAACCAGAACAAAAGGCGAGAAATAAACCATGGTCTCACTGAATCCTGCCATGTCATATTCAATACCGCTTTTGGCGCCGAGAAAAACATAGACGGCAAAAATCAGAATAATTTCAAGAGTCGTCGTTATCTTGTCCAGAGTAATTGCACTGGAGATAACTACCAGCAGGTAAAGATTCAACAAGGGGCTTTGAATAGTGCCCGTGTTCCATAGTATCCAGGTGATAAAAATAATCATTACCCAGGTTTCTATGGCAAGTTTCCAGGCATATTGTGGAGTATCGAGATTGACATAATTAAAGCCAAGCACGAAGACAGCATAGGCAAGTATGGAAAGCGTCATCCAGAAAGGCTCGGCGGTTACTGTCGTGCCCGGAACAACTGTATACAGGATGACAAGGATCAGCAGCAAAAACTCAATTTCAGTCAGGCTGCGAGAAAATCCTTTCAGCTCGATTTGATCAATGTTCAAATCTTTTGACTGATCTCTATCCTGGCTTCTCATCTGGAATTTCTGTTTATCATTCCTGCTTTTTCCACCCTTTTTATCCATTCCATCGTTCCATCGTTACCGGCATTTACGGAAATATATTAATTACTGCTACCAATATAAGATGCCAGGTGACACTTCGCTGTGTCCCATTTTTATCAGTATAGTCAGACCCCAACATCTTAGGCCTGCTTTCAGCTTTTTTTTGTACCAGGGCTTTGCTTGAAAAATCACTTCCCCAAACACTTGAAAGTGCACAACTTACTATTATGGCACACCTTACCCCATGATTTAATTAAAAAAATTTTCACTTTTTTAGAATAATATCGAGCTCGTTTTCCAGCGTGGCATCTCAAGCCTGGCGTTTTTTCAGTTTATATTTCTTATCTGTCAGCCGCGGATACACCTGATTCTCTTAATCTGTTTCAAGCTGTTATCGGTTACCTGCCCAGATAGGATCGCAGATGGACACTATAATGCATGTTTAACAGGGTTTGTCGATATAACACCAATTCATTATCCAGGCAGGGTCTGAGTAAATTGACATCATCTTTTTCCAGTACAGCAACTGGCAAACCATTTTCAAATAGAATTCGGTTTTTCGCCAGCCTGGCTATTTTCCTGCCGGGCAAAATAACGCCAACCAGATTCAGGGGGTCAGTGCCGTTAATAACCCTGCGCGTAACTGTGTCCTCAGCTTGCTGTTTGATATCGACAGCACATTGTCTTAGGGTTTTTACCGTTTCAGGCAATGCAAACTGTTCGCCGCCAATGCCGGCAATAAAGCGTCCTCCCCTGACACGCCCCTGCAATTCCATGCGCCGCAGCTTTAGCAATAACACGCGCCAGGGGGGTGAATAGTTTTCCTGCTCGAGAACCTTCCGGCTTACGACTCCCCAACGTTGCAGGTAAATTCTGACCAGTTTTTCCAGTATCTCATCATCCTTCTCTTTGTTATCGCCGGAATCTTCCTTGCTATCAACTACCGGCTGCGAGATCAGCGTCCAGCGACCGGCATCCTCAATTTCATAGAGCGAGCGACGCGATTTCCCATCCCGGCCTTTCCTGCTTTTTTTGCCTTTTACACTGAGCAAAGCGCGCATGCCGCTGAAACTGTCACTGGTTACAACACCAAGACTGACCAGCTCCGCCAGAGCATTTTCCGCCCGGGTTTTTAACAGGCCGGTTTCCCGCACAATATCAAGAAAGAAACTCGCGCCTTTATTAGCCAACAGAGCCATGATCTCTCCGGCATCACTGCTCATGGCTTTCGGTACTGCGCCATCATCAGGGACCAGGTTACTCCATAAGGACAGGTTGTCCCGCTGCACCAGGTTAACAGGCGTACTCTTAACCGGCCCTGCCCGTGGCCGCGCGGCAGAAACCTCATCCATGCCTGGCGCATGTGCTTTATTTCTTTGACCATGCTGACTGGCCTGTACTACAGGAAAAAACTTACCCCAACTAACACGGCCACTCAGACATAACATATCGAGCAATGCAGGATCATAGCCTGGCAGCCTGCCGGGCAGGATATCGCTTTCCCAGGCAGAGGCCGGCGCACTGATGCCATCGAGTTTTTGTAACACTCTGGATAAGGTTTCATGAGTCGCCGGCATGGCTACTTCTGATTCCAGCGCCAGATCACGGACTTCATGGTGGCGAAACAGAAACTCCATATAAGCCTGCAAGGATACCGGCTTGATACTTTCCCGATGAGAGTCAATGGTATAGCGATGAATACGCTGCAGTAAGCGACGCTCGCACCACTCTTCCCGGGTTAACGTCGACCCGGGTAATATGGGCGAGTATTGTCCTTTAAAGACAAAACCTTCAGCCTGTAATCCATGCAAGGCAAATTCAATATCAGAGACTTCCAGCCCAATATCGCTGGCTAGTCGAAAACTGCTGACCGGTCCCAGACATTCCAGCCTGCCTCGAATAATTTCCTGCAATGCGGCTTCACGACTGAGCGCAGTATCAGCAAAAACATCCGGCACATTGATTACCGGATCAAAAACCATAGGCAGCGCCAGTACTTTAAACCAGGCAAGTCTTTCAACAGCAATCCACAGGCGAACCTCACCATGACAGGCCAGTGTAACCCGGCGGGATAGCAAAAGAGGTTCCAGATAAACCCGATAATTTTCGCCATCCGGTCCTGTGCTCATCTCCGTGTCGGTGATAAAACCAAGCACCAGCAAGGCGTCATGTAATTCATCAGCAGAACGAATCCAGGGCCAGGCTTCTTCCTTTACCCGGGCAATGGCTTCAGCATCCAGATTGCTGTAATCGTCTGTTTCAGCCGGATCAAGCCAGCTACGGTTGCGAATGGCATTGGTACGCCTTTCCTCGAATGGCGCATCATCGAGAAAGGCATAGGGTCGGGCATTGATTATTTCCTGGGCAAAAGGAGAAGGCTCCCTGAGATCCCTGGCCACCAGTTCAAGTTCATCGGCTTCGATTGACTGCAGCAGGCCCAACAGCTCGTCCAGATCCATGGCCTCGCTCAGGCAGTCATGGATGGTTTGCTGCACCAGAGGATGATCCGGTACCTCACGTTTACCGGTCAGATTTTCCTGGCAGGCAAGTTGATCAGGAAATACCTGGGCAATCAGATCTTCGGCATTCATGCGCTGAAACTGGGGCGGCACCCTGCTGCCATTCCGGTTTCTCTGAATTGCCAGTGAACGGGTAGCATTCCAGCGCCAGCGGGACTCAAACATTGGCGCATCCAG
>Ga0181601_10002772_pt1 | contig 14949 bp, 10 predicted proteins | sample 041ome_8_FD_133020 | JGI IMG/M metagenome (GOLD analysis project Ga0181601, IMG submission 133020) | Coastal salt marsh microbial communities from the Groves Creek Marsh, Skidaway Island, Georgia - 041407BS metaG (megahit assembly) | ecosystem: Environmental > Aquatic > Marine > Intertidal zone...
ACTCGATTCCCTTGGGGATATCTTGTTCATAGGGCCAGTTCAACTCGGTATTTTAGCTGTGCCAGTCACCATTTTTGCGACTGTCGGCGTTATCAACGCCGTAAACATGAGCGACGGCCTGGACGGCCTGTCGGGCGGGCTCGTAACCATCTCCCTCGTGTTTTTATCGATCGCCGCATTAATCGCCGGTGAGAGCGCCGTGCTCAGCTTTAGTCAGCTACTCAGCGTTGCTTTACTTGCCTTTCTCACATTCAATTTTCGGGTGCTTTGGAAACAAAGCGCATTACTCTATCTCGGCGATGCGGGCAGTACGCTGCTGGGGTTCATACTCGCTTGGCTCATCATTGCTGCCGCCCAAGGAAGCAATGCCTTTATTGCCCCGGTTACCGCGCTCTGGTTTCTCGCTGTGCCATTAATGGACACGGTGAGCCTGATGATCAGGCGCCCTCTGCGGGGCAGCTCACCCTTCACCCCCGGCCGAGACCATTTACACCATCGCCTGCTCCGCGCAGGCTTTACCACCCAGCAGACAGTACTAATTATGTATGGCGCAGCAACAGTGTTTGCCTCTGTTGGTCTAGGTGCACACCTTGTCGGAGCGCCAGACGGCATTATGTTCACGGCATTTATGTCGGTCTTTGCGCTTTATTTTGTCTCTGTTCAGTCGCCGATTCAGGACGTTAAGGCAAAGGCAACTGGCAAAAAAATATACAAAACCTCCGACGTTTCCCATGAGAATTTTGGCGATCACATTGGCACAACACCACGGCATATTGCTGTGATAATGGACGGCAATAACCGATGGGCAAGGCGCCATGGTCTGCGCCAGAAAGACGGCCACAGGCACGGCGCTGAAGTTTCGCGAAATTTGATCATGGACTGCATCCGACTCAAAATCCCCTATCTCACGCTATTTGCCTTTAGCAACGAGAATTGGCTCCGATCAAAAGACGAAGTACGCTCTTTGATGGCACTTTTCCGCACGATCATTGCACGCGACGAAATCGCAGACTTGCACGAAGCAGGCGCACGCATTCAGTTCATTGGTAACCGATCTAACTTTTCGTTCCTTCTGCAAACAGGCATGCGAGAAATTGAAAAACGAACAGCGAAGAATACTACGATCACCGTAACAGTCGCTTTAGACTATGGGGGAAAGTGGGATATCGCTCAGGCGGTTACACATTACCTTCAGCAGCGTTCTGCCGATGCCAATATAAGTATTGAGCAAATGAGTCAAGAATTAGGTTCTTACTTGAGTACAAGCGACCTGCCAGATCCAGACCTCTGCATACGCACCGCCGGCGAGCGCCGGTTAAGCAACTTTTTGCTATGGCAAATGGCCTACACGGAACTTTATTTTTCGGACGCGTACTGGCCAGACTTCTCAACTAAAGATCTTGAACTTGCTCTCGAGAGCTACGCGAAGCGGGAAAGGAAATTTGGCAAGACGGCAGTCGAAGCTGCTTAGCTGACTTTTCGCAAAATCTGACCAATCGCCAAGCCAAGTACTATTCCTACCGCGTCGGCTCCAAGGTCTAACCACTCCCCACTACGATTAACAAAAGGTTGAATAATTTCGATCGCGGCGCCAAAGGCAAGGCAGCCAAGGCCTAATTTCCAACCCTTAACCCAAGGGCGGAGCGACAGTGGCAGCGTAAGCAGCACAAAAGCCAGCAAATGGATCGCCTTATCGTTACCCGGCAACTCGGGCAACTGCGGCGCAGGCATTAAAGTACCGAACGCAATGGCTATCATGATCGCAAAAGTCACCGCGTTCGCTAGAAGGTCTTGAAACCGTGAATTATTAATCAAACTCATAACCCTAGTGTGATGACATTTCTTGCTTATTTTTTTCATACTACCGTAATCGCAGACCCTTAGGTCAATCATATCACTGCATGCTGCTATTAATATGCCGAGTCAGCGAAGGTGTAAAACTGACCCACCTTGGGCCGAATTGCCAAAGCTGGGCGCCCAGCTTTGGTGGACCACTACACTATGGCGAGATCCTCGAATTGCTATTACCAAGTTTTATTGTATTTTTAGCAAGTAAAGTTTAGAGAGAAACTGTCGATTGGGTCAAAGTGGTCATTAGGTGAAAAAGTTATTAATAGGATTGTTTTGGTGCTAACAATGTTAGCCCTCGTTGGTTGTGCCGGGAGGGGAATCCAAACTTAATTATTTTAACCTATGAATGGACCGCTCATCGGTAGCACAAATACTTGGCGCGCCCCACACGAGATTTGCCATAGATCCGTATGAATATTTTATGTATGAGCTGACGAAAAAAACTACTTTACGTAAAGGAGCAACTTACGCAATGTATGGTTTTCTTACAGTGGGCTTATCATGCATAAACCGTCCAGATGAGGATGCGTACTTTGTGAGGTTTGAAGATAACAGGGTAGAGGCTTTCGGTCGAATGGGAGACTTTACTCCTGCTGATCTAGTTAGCGACGAATCAAGGAAACATGAAGTTTCAACAAGCACAGCGGCAAGCGCGATGTTTCTTGGAAAATAGGAGAGTAATGGCGATCTATATCCCCGCGCTTAGGGTCGAGGAATAGTTTGGTCGTACTTCCACTTATCTTATAGCTGTCAATGCGAACTAGAATTCCTGACAGCACTTATAAAAAGCTATTGGCGAAATTCAGGTATTTTTATGACTCAGCAAGCTATAGGCGCAGCGATCTATAAGGCGATTATGCTCAAAGAAATAACTAGTGACGATCTGTCAGATTATGTTTCTAGATTTGATATAGGGCTAGTAACTCCGAGTCTCTATGCCATCGAGCTATCTGCAAACCCTGATGCTGCCTTGAGTCTGGGTCTAGGAAAGCTTTATAAGACTTTTTTTGATAAATATATCGATCCCTCAGAAATGTTGATCTGGGGAGGTCGAATTTCACGAGGTTTAACCTTAGAGCAGATCGCCGAACAATTTTCTACTTCCGACGAGTTTTTAGTAAGATTTGCGGGTTCTTCTAACACCTCTGATCGGATCAAGATATTTGTTCAAAATTTTCCCGAGCTCGTTCTAAGTGAGAACGACATTAAATTTGTCGCAGAGATGATCGATAGCGGATCTCTCAGCTGGGCAGAAGCAGGCACTAAGCTCGCTGAGCTTCTTGATGATGCCGATATATCGGCTGCAATGTTACACACTTCCCTTGTCGGCGACCTAAATGACTACATTCGGCCTTCTGCATCCATGGAATTTGATGAGACGGTTGCGACTGTAATTACCTCTGCGATAACAGTTATTTCAGACCGTGAGGCAGTGGATGAAGTAGTCCCTGATTACGTGGGTACCTCCTCAAGTGAAATCATCTACGCCTCCTCAACGACGGAATCAATTGTATCCGGTAGCGGTAATGATGAGATAGTTTTGGCAAAAAATGATGGCAAGAGCACAAAGATAATTTTTGAGAAAAATCTTGCTGTTAACGGTTTAGATTCTATAGAATTTTTTGAACGGGGCGAGAGCGGTGATGTTTTAGATTTCAGCTCTTTCCTAACCGTACCAAACCTCAGTCTTGTTGACACCACAATTTCAGCTTCAGATATAGCTGAAACAGCACTGCCTAATGGAGCTGTAGTAGTTATAGAAGGCACTTCCTTATTTTCTGATTTAACGATTGCAAATTTATTTGGAACGGAACGCCCTTTTGCTAGTCCAACTAACCTCTCAAAATATGTTTTCATAACCGCAAATTTATCTCAAGATTCCGATATTTGGTATGTTTTAAACAACGCAACCACCTCTTTAATCGAATCTAGCGAAATTACTAAGGTCGGCACCCTTAACGACGTGAACAGTTTTTCACTTTTCCCGTTTGATCAGACTAACTTCTACACGTTAAGTGTTTTAGGTGCCTGATTTTCGGTTTTTAGTATATTTTCTCCTCCTGCGCTGATTTTGGAATAAATGCAATTTCCTAGTACCATGAAAAGTAACGCATCTATTCCATTATCATCATAATCCATGCGCCCTCGCCATTGCCTGGTTTAGCACCTGCATAAATCTCATTTCGATCTAATTGTCTTATTCCTTCTTTTATTATTTCTGCGTTCGCTGAATTCCTAGTAGCGTCGGTAAGATCTCGGTCTCCAATAAATAGTGCGTCTGTTGCTGCGTGGGGAATTCGACTAATGCCTGGTAATGTATCAACGGCTACGTTCGCTTCCTCAGAATATGTTGAATTTTCTAATCAGGAGTGTAGTGGTCAACTAAATCTGGACACTCAACTAAGTGGTAATCTACCACTCGAAAGGAGTGATCCCTATGAGGAAAAGACGCACGTTTAGTCGTGAGTTCAAGCGCGAAGCGGCCACCATGGTCCTAGATCAAGGCCATCCCCTAGCGCACATCTGTTTACAGCTTGATGTTAGCGAAAACAGTTTACGGCGTTGGGTTCAACAAGTTCAGTTCGAGCGTAATGGTGGCGTTCCCGAGACCAAGGCTCTCACCGATGAACAACGGGAGATTCAGAAGCTCAAGGCACGTATTAACGAGCTGGAGCGGGACAAATCCATACTAAAAAAGGCTACAGCGCCCTATAGCCCGTGCATCTTTTTGATCATACCGAGCGATTTTGGTTTTGTGGGTTGAACTTGGCTTTTTAATTTTCTTGCCGGTGTGACTGTAATACCAATTCTCTGAACTGCTCAAGAGCTGTACTAATGATTGAATTAACTTGCTTACGCTTAGAAAGAGGAAACCCGGCGTTATGAATGGCCTGAGATAGGTGCGTCGAAGAAATCATGACCGAAGAGTAAATCAGATTTACCTACCCTGCTATACCCCGACCACTTCGCACCTCGTATAAACCCAGGAGCCAAATCACTACCGAGCCAAACCCCGTACCACAATCAAGCCATAACAAACCATCCGCACACAACCAACTATCATCAACTTTGAGAACGCCCGATCAACTCGGTCACCTTCGCTGGTATCTTCGGGACAACTACCCAAGTAACCTCTGAGAAACTCACCAGTGTCTCGTCATCCAACACACCGCGCTTCTTCAAAACAGAAAACATGAACTGCTCAACCTGCCGCCCTGTTACTTTGGGCTGGCTAATCCTCTCTGCAAATCAACCTGCTTCCGCAGTCAACCACCAACACACTTTGTCCAGAAATAAAAACCAGTGCATCTGAGTAGAGTCGTCAATCGAATGTAATGAGTACCTTGTTTGTGACCATCGTTGTTGCTCGGTCTGTCTCTTCTATCAAAGTGCGAACCATCCCTGCAAAACACCCACGCACAAAAAAAGCCAACCCCGTTAAGAGCTGGCTTTTTTGGTTTTAGCTAAGGCTAAACCTTAGCTGTTCTTACTTATTAGCCGATCATCAGGATCGGTGCCGCAGCGCCATTCAGTGATGCCGCGCTCAGGTCTACTACACCCGTTAGCGCTACTACAGCGTCTGTTCCCGCAACGAATGAAGCGCCAGCTGAAGCATCCTCTACGATGTACGTATTGCCGCCAAACGCAAACCAACTAATCTGTGCGTTCGCGGAACCGTCGCCGGCCGAAGCCGCATTTAGATAATCACTAAATGATGCCGTGCTAGCTAAAGCTACTGCAGTTGAGTTCCATACCTCTGTGCCGCCCGCGACATCAAACAATTGAATACGATCGCCAGCAGTAGCGTCGCTGATTGTTGTGTAGATGCCTCCGTTAGCACTTGCTCCACCAATTACAAACAGGTCATTGCCGTCGCCACCGGTAAGGGTAGTAAGACCGAGGTTTGTTGTCAGTGTGTCAGCACCAGCACCACCAATCAACGTGCTTGCTGTTGTGCCATTGGCTGTCAACGAGTCAGCAGCTGAACCGCCTGTCATTGTAATCGCAGCAGTTGACACTGAAGTGGCTGTGACCGCACCTGTTGATGCAGAAGCATCGAGGGTCGCAATCTTCGTACTACCAGTGAGCGTAAGGTTCACACCTGCGTTACCAGAAATGTTGAGAGCTGTAGCCGAGCTAGCAGTTACATCAACGGTCATTGCAGTGATTCCTGCTGTGACAGACGTGTCAGTTGCATTCAAGTTGATTGTCTCTACGTTGGCCGCAGTGAATGTTCCACCATCAAAGCCAGCTGCAGCTGCCATTACAAGGTTGACTGAGTCGGTTGTTGCCGCAGCTAATGCGAACAGAGCGTTAGAAACAGTCACGCCTGTAAGGGCACCCGTTACGGTTACAGTACCACCGTTAACAAGGTTGCTTAACGTTAGGTCACCATCCGCAGCAGATGTGGAGACGACAATATTGTCTGTGATACCCATATTAGTCAGATTGATAGCCTGGGCGCCTGTCGAACCAAGAACTGCTAATGATTCAAAGCCTGTAACCAGCGCTGCAAAACCTAGGTCGTTATCCGCAGTTACTATATCAGCGGCAACCATTGCCAAAGTATCAGTACCTTCTCCGCCAGTGATTGCGCCTGTTACAGCAGTTGTACCAGAAGCTAGTGTCAACGAGTCGTCGCCAGCGCCGAGGCTTATTGCTTTTGTAGGAGCAATTGCAGAGGTTGTCACAGCATCAACACCAGCACCACCTGTGTAAGTAGCGTCGGTTGCATCAAAAGTGATCGTTGCTTTGCCAGTAGTGCCTGAGGTGTCGATAGTCTTCATAGTCGTAGCGGCAAATGTTCCTGTCAGACCCGCGGTGCCAGTAACAGCAACGTTGATAAGACCAGACATGCCTGCTGTACTAGTGAGGGTCAGTACCTTGTCACCTGAAACGTTCAAATCGTCGACAGACGTCGATGTCACGTTGGCAAGAGTAGAACCCGTTGCCGTGGTAGATGTACCCGTGTATTTCGTTGCAACGTTTAGAGTGGTGTACACATCAGCGTCGTCAAGAGTACCACCTGAAACACCATCAACGGAGAGGTTCAAGGTCGTAGCTGTATTACCAGTCAGAGCGTTTCCAATTGTGATATTACCCGAACCGCCAAGTACATTGAGGTTTGTCAGAGCGTTTGAAGTCACATCTAGTGTTGTGTAGTTGTGAGCCGTAACGTCTGTGATTATGCCGGCGGCGGTTAAACCCGCGGCGGCCACTGCATCTGTAACAGATACTGTGTTTGCAACTACACCAGTGTTACCGGCAGCTTTCACAGCTGTAACACCTTGGTTGGTTACGGTAAAGGCAATAGTATTTGTACCCGTATCAGCGAGGTCTGTTCGGGCCGCAGCCGCTGACCCAGTGAAGGTTACTGTTGGCGCAGCAGCGGTTCCGCCGACGGCACCTGATGTCCAGCCCTCTGTCGAGAACGCACCAGTGTAAGTACCCTTGGTAGATGAGCCGTTAGTCGCACCAGCAGTCAGGTTAGCAAACGCCGCAGCAGCTTGAGCTGCAGTGGTAGCGCCTGTAGAGGTGAAAGTTAGACCGTTAACGATCATAGTCTCACCTGCCGTCATAGCTTCAAAAGTTGCTGTGGTAGTCTCAGCCTCCGCAGCTACTGCTAGAACTGTGGTTACTGCAGCAACTGCAGCCGAAGAATCCACTGTGACAGACGTTGTCGTCGCCGAGCCAATAACTGTTACGGGCGCGTTTGTGATCGTTCCATTGGCAAGAGCAGTCGTCTGAACAGCTTTTGAAGCAGACTGTGTAATTACAGTGTCTCCGCCACCAATAACTGTGATCGCACCGCCGGCTGTGTCTGTTGTGCCTTTTGCCTCAACAATTGAGCTAGTGATTGTTACGTCACCAGTAGGCGGCTTTGTTGCAGAGCCGACACTGATCGTACCTGTTGTGCCGCCAGCGTTCTTAGACGTCGAAGTGATGTCTACTGTTGTACCACTAAGAACAGATGACGCTACCGCGCCCTGTGCTGAATCTGTAACCGATACAGCTCCTGCACCGCCGCTTACTGTGAAGCCGCCTTTTGCAACGACGTCTTGGGTCAAGCCGCCAGTGACGGTGACTGCGCCTGCAGATGAAGTCGCATCTACGTTTGCTGTAGCCGAAGCTTTGAGATTGATCGAGCCTGCGGCGCTTACGTCGATATCTGTAAGTGAAGCGATGCTTGATAGGTCGTATGCTGCCGCTGCGCTGCCAGTGACCGCAGTTACCGCTGCTACGTTTGCACGAGCGTCGGCTTGCACAAATGTAACTTCGCCGTCAGCGTCTCCATCAGCCACAGTGATCGTAGGAAGGGCTGTACCAGCGGTTGGTGCTGTTACTACAACCACGCCTTCGACAGCTGCCGCTACAGTTTCTCCTGCTAGAGTATTCAAAGCAGTGACTACGAGTGCATTCACTTCGGCGGCGGTAACCGTCCCGTCGAGCGCTGCAGATGTCCAGGTACCGGTGCCGTAACCTACTGAAAGGCTGGATATACCAGCGGCGTCAACAATTGTCGGAGTAATAGTTCGAATCTGAGGAACCGCCTCAACTCCTGTCACTGAGCTAACAGCTGCCACACCGACAGAACCCGTGGTCGAAATCGTGGCGTTCTCAATGTTAGTCACTGTGACCGAAGGAACGCTGATGTTCATGCCGCCGACATTGTCTGTGATTGCGAGAGTATCTGTACCATCACCACCATCGAGGGTGTCGCCAGCTGAGAGGCCAGTCGCGATCGAGTTGAACGTGTCATCACCCGCTCCACCAGTGAAGCTGTTTAAACCTGTAGTGAGCGTAAAAGTCTGGCCAGCTACAGCCGCTTCAGCTGTTGCAGTAGCGTCGGCAGCTGTATTTGCGGCTGTAAGTGTTGCTGCGTCGCTAGTTACAGAAGCAATCGCTGCTGCGAGCTCTGCGGTAGTTGACCCACCAAGTTCCTTGGTGACCGAGAAATATTCTGCTGCATCAGCGCGGTTCTGGAATGACTGCGCGATGTCGCCGAGGTCAGCGTGGGCAGCGTTAGCTGGGTTAGCCAGGAAGTCGATAACCGCAACGAAGCCTTGGGCTTTAGTAGTGCCACCGGTTAGCAGGCCTTCGAGAAGATCGATAACCGCGGTGTTGACGTCTGCGTCGAGCGTGCCGCCAGTGATGAGCTTGCCGAACATTTCAGTAGCGAATTCGCGCGCGGTTTGCGTCGCTGGATATTCGGCAGTGAATGCTGCGGTTGTTGCGATGTAGTCAGCGAGGTCTTGCGTCGAAGCACCCTCAACAGACTTAGCGATTAATGTTTCCAACATCGCTGTGCTTGGTGCTTGGTTTAGCATGCCCATCGCTAATTCGACGATGCTGCTTCGTGTTTCAGCTGTAATAAAAGCCATTGTGGTGTATCTCCTCGAGATCGATTTCAAATTATAAAAGTTTACGATTGCAACCGGCCCGTCCCACAAAGTTAGGCCGGCGGTTTTCTATCGTTGAAACAAGCATAAGCCAACCTTTACACCAGGGCCTGTGATTGAAGTCACACACACTCGCGAATTAGTCGAAAAACGCCGTTACATCAGGCCTGAGGTCGATAGAACCCACAACCGCAACCAGATATCGCAGTGAGGATACTAAAACTTGAGCCTAAGTTCAACTTTTTGTATCAAAGTAATACTTGGAGTCGAGCGCGTAAGTTGAGGTTTTTATTCTGAATTTGCATGTGGTGTTTTGCACGCAGTGTCACAGATTGGTGGCGATTAAGTGAAGTGAACGGATTTAGAGTGTTAAGTCAGGATTAGTTGTCGGTCGATGCGTCGGCAAATAAATCAACTAGCAGCCAGTAATTTTAATTAAATCGAATAATTACAATCACTTAAAGAACTATGCTAATGCCGAGCTCGATGGCCGTATCGGTTAGCTCGAAAAGCTCGATATTACTCGCCTGATCCTGATGGTAGAGATTAACTATGAATAGAGCATTTTTGTTGCCTACCCTGAGTGGCGTTCGGTGCTGTATCAGAATCTGATTTCTTTCTTGCCACCGCGACGCACCATTGGCAAGAATCGAGCTGTATCCCCCATCATCGTTCAACTTTGTATAGCTCGCCTGCGCAGTAAGTTCGCCTCCAAAGAGTGCTCGCTGTATTCGTGCATTAACCTGCCAGCCGTCTCGATCGTCCCCTGGGCGCCTTGAATCTAATGCTCGATTGGAAATATAGCCGCCATCGAATCCGTAGCGAATAACAGCGCCTGATTTGGTGGCCGCGACGCAGTTAGCCCCAAAAGTTGCTTTGCTTTCCCATGCATCTAGCGCAACCTGACTGTGGAAACGCTGGTATTGGCTTGCTATCTCGTAGACTGGTGCGCACTGCTTTGGGGAATTTGGCTGATAGCGAAATCGAGTCTGAGCCGCGGTGTAGAGGGCGCTTCCGCCGAAGAACAATGAACTTGCTCCGACTTCCCACTGCACCGTCCTTTGCCGCGTCGGCTTAATAAGTGAGTACCGCGTATCGAACTGGAGTAGGTCAGAGGTCGTGTCTTGGCTCAGACGGCCCCTTACCTCGTTGGTCCAGCTGCGCTGATCGTTGGCATTGAATTTTTGCTGCCGACTGCTGAGTCGAACGTTCGCAAACGCGCCTTCCTGCAGCTGAAGATCAGTATTCAGGCTCAGTAGCACCGGCTCACCAGACAGAGTCAGCGTGATCTGATCTGAGCCCGGGGCGCCGTTTAGGTTGTTGTCATAGCCCCCTAAAAGATCAAGTTGGAGGGTATGCTGGCGCGTGTTTCTTCGCCATTCTTTATCGCGACTAACCAATGTTTCACGCAGTTCTTCGGGCAAATCAGCGCGCGCGAGTAACGCGCTGTTTAGTTGCAGAGCGGGAAAAAGCTGGCCTGAGGCGAAAAGCGCCGAAGCGAAGTCTATCTGCGCGGCGCCATTATTCGGATCAAGCAGGAGCGCTCGCTCAAGAGACTCAGACGCGGGTTCGAGCTGTGCGCTGTTGAGCTGGGCGGCGCCTAGAAGCGCATAGTATTCCGACGAACGTAAGCAACTCGCCTGAATATCGGCAAGCGTCGCAGCCAGCTGCGTCCATTGCGCTCGCTCACGGGCGCTTGCGTCGGAAGGCATTTGGGCTGAGAGCGGGTTGTTAGCGAAGTAAACGGCGGGGTAATAGACGGCAAGGTTAGGGCACTCTTGGCTATTGTCTTCTTGCGCGGAGACTTGGCTGACTAAGACATGGCCACAGACAAAAACGCCCACTGCAAGCGTTTGGGTGAACCTACTTCGTAATTGGCTCACTGTTGTAACCAAGTTTGGCAGCATGCGTTTAACTAACTCGCAGAAAGTACAATCTTACTTTTTGGGGCTGGATGAGTGCAAGACTAACACAGCCAAGGTGCTAGTAAGGTAACAAGGTTGGAAAGTTTTCCTGATGATTACCCACTCAAAGGCGGGTAGGGCTATGCGCTGCGGCCGCCCGCGAGTACTCGGAGCCTAGGCTGTGTGTCTGCGCCTTGTTCTTGTTCCCCGAAAGAATCCGTCAATGAGGTTAGATTGCTTTCATCAGGTCGTGGCGCAAAGAGAACATGCGGAATGGTCAGCCCTTGCAGCAAATAACTTCCTTGTGATTGCAACAACTCAGCGTCTAACTGACGCGCAGCGCGTTCGCCAAGTAAAATCGGCTGAGCGAGTTCTGCTGTCATTTCTTGTATGCGCAGTGCAATAGTTACCGTATCGCCAAGCAATGTATGCGTGCGTCGATGTGCGGGACCTATTGATCCGATTAGCGCGTCGCCTTGTTCGATTCCGATGCCAAGTGCGAGAGGTTCAAGTCCGTAAGGTGTGTTAGCACTCAACGAAATGTGATCGATTTCGGCGACCATTTTTTGCGCTGCGTTTAACGCTTGCAGCACAACACTCGCGTCTTGCGAGTCCCAAAGCGCAAGCAGACTATCGCCTTTGTATTCATGTACCCTGCCACCGTGCGCTTCGATAATTCCCGCCGCTTTTTGAAAGAAAAAGTGCAGCACTGCCGCTGATTCTTCTGGTGATCTTGCTTCGCTAAACGCCGAGAAGTTACGTAAGTCTGCGCTCAGGAGCGTAAAATCGCGGCGCTCTGCAACGATAGTCGAGCTCGGTAAACTGTAAGCGATTTCCTCAGCGACTTGGCTCGGAAGATAGCTAGCCAAATTATTGAACACTCGGTCTCTTTGGCTGCGCGTGCGTGCTTGCTCTAGGACAAACAGCAGGCCACTGGCTAGCACGGCGAATACTGCCGCAGGCATCCACCCGAGCCAAAGATCTGCGCCAGCTAATATCTGCGCATGAACTGCAAGAGAGGCGGTAGGCAGCACAATTGCGGCACCGGGCAGCATCAGCGCGCTAAGACGACCATTCATACGCGACGAGACAAAGAGCAGTGCTGCAGCAAAAAGTAGTGCAATCGACGCCTGAATCCACGCCGCATTGTTTGGTGTGTACGGCACTGCAACGTCGAGCAAACTGCCGAGTATGCGGGCCTGCAGTTCGACTCCTGGCGTTGCTCCGCTATACGGAGTAGGAACAACGTCGCCCAGTCCGAAGGCAGTTGCGCCTACCAGAACCCAAGCGCTTTCGAGCAATTCGGTGCCCGCTCTGCCCAACAGCACGTCAGCCGCAGAGACAACAAGGTAGCTTTCGGGTGCGCGGTTGTACGAGATCCGTAAATTACCCTCGGCATCTAGCGGCACTGAAAGTCCGGGGTAGGAGTCTAGAGTTAAGGTTTGCGCGGGGCCCATCGACCCAGAATTCGCGGCGATTTTAGCGCTGTGGACGCCGACCTGCTCGATACCGGAGCCCGTCGCTTCGAGGAGCGCAGACAAGGCGAGTGCGGGATACGCTAGGCCGTCGACACACACAACAGCCGGTTGTTTAGTGATTGAACCGTCGCCATTAACGACGGGCGCGATGTGCCCCTTCGCTATGCCGTTAAATCCTGCATGCGGCGCAAGAAAGCTCGACGTCGACATGAGCCCAGAGGCGTTCGAGCATTGAATGCCTGCAAGGCTGCCCATCATTTGACCCGCACGGATCGTTTCCGGTGCAAGACCTGCAGCTTGATTAATGTCTAGCACAGGCACCTGCGAGATAACGGCGCCGCGCGCGCTAGCTAAAGCCGCTGAAAGCTGTGCGTCGCCTTCTTTCGCTTCGGCATAGACAATGTCGTGCAGTTGTAATTGTGCACCCGCTGTATCGATCGCACGAGTGAGTTCGGCCATCGTTTCGCGAGGCCACGGCCAAGCGCCCACTTCGTCGATGCTCGGTTCGTCGATAGCGACGATAACGATGCGCGCCTCGGTGCTTGTTTCTGGCGCGAGTGTCCAGCCTAAGGTGCCGAGCCGTTCTTCTAGATTCTTGAGGCCATTAAAAGCGCCGGAAGTCGCCAACAGGGCGAACGTAGCGGCGCCGGCGATTCCAAGTACAGCAATGCGGCTGCGAATCGGTGCAATCGACAACAAACTGCCTATAAGTGGCAGGCCAACGAGGCGCTGGAAAATGGAAAGACGAGGAGTGCTCATTATTGCGCACCCCATAGCGTAATGCCTTGAATACGCCCTGCCTCGAGTTGCTCCTCGAAGAAGTAACCGGCAGCTGAGCCATCGGTAGCCACAGCGCCAGAGACAGTTTTAGCGTCTTCGCGAAGCAGCAGGTATCCGCCATCGGCTATCGCGCCGTTGGCAGTGAAATCAATTGCGCCAGTTGCGGCATGGTCGAGATTAAGCTCAGTTGCAAACGCTCTATCGACGAAGTCTAGCTCTAGGTTTCCGCCCGCTACTCGCATCGCGACGATACCATTGGCCGAATCGTAAAAAGCCTCGGCCGCACTTAAGTCGAACTTAACTACACCCAAGCCTGACTCTACACGTGCACCGTTTGGCTCGTTGCGATATAGAATGAAACCAGAAGGTGATGCGATAGTGACATCACGGCCTTCGCGCGCATCGCTGAGGCTAAGCGACAGTAAGCTCGGGCTTCCGTTCGAAGACCAGCGGCCCCAGACCAATTGGTCTGCGCGAGTAGACTCGGCTGTTAAGGCGGAAGTTGGGGTGAAATCCGCTACCACCACTGGAGGGTCGGGGACTACAGGCGTGTTTGGCTGCTCGTCAGGCGCTTGGCCGCTTCCACTCTCAGCTGCAGCCACTTCTGTGTTGATTTTAGTTGTAGCGACGCTTTCTAGATACACTTCGTTTGTGTCTAACGCGTCGGGCGACTCGGTTGACGCAACCTGCGCCTCCGCTGAATTTGATTCGTTATTACTCGCGTGTTCTGCCTCGCCCAGCTCGCGCCCGGCAGTCGCAGCGATTAGGCGGGGTGCAGGATTCCCGCTATCGAGCTCGAGTACTTGGAGGGTGTTTTGACTGAGCTCAACTGCGTCGACTGCACAGGGGCCTAAGGCGTCGCTGCTGCACTCGCTGGAATAGGGCGCCATAATAATCGCGCCTTCGTTGACCAATGCTCGAGTTGAGCGTGAGTTAGCACTCACTACGAAATCTGTGCCGCGTACGCCAATCGCGGCAATCGGCGTGTTCATGCGGAAGCGTTGGCGGGCTGATTTCGCCGCATCGCCTGAAATTGCTCGCGCTACGCCTTCGCTAAGCTCGAATTTGACCGCCGAATTTTCGGGCTTTGCGGCGTCATAATCGTAGCGCACAACGTCGAGTGTGCTGCTCGGGCGGACACTGACCAGTGCGTCATCGACGAACCTTACGTGGACATGACCCCCTGCCTCGGTGAACACTCTGTCACCAACATGAACCTTCGAGCCTGCTTCGATGCGTTCGCGATCGTTGTCGCGCTCGAGATAGGCACGGCCTAAAACAAGGCTCACCTCGCCGACCGCAGCGGTCGGCGTGTGAATAGAATTAGTTGTTTGAGCGGTCGCCTGTAGGGCGATTAACGAGAAAGACAGCGAAAGAGACAACGCGAGTGGCGTCAGTAGCGCAAGGCCCAGACGACGCAGCCGCCCACAGCCCTGCCGGCGCTGCGCGCTTCGGGGTAAGGCAATGTAATGTAGACTGCTTTTGGTCACTGTTAGTCTCGTTCTCTATGTCTGTCTGTATCTATCGATCTATCGA
>Ga0181601_10002774_pt1 | contig 14943 bp, 8 predicted proteins | sample 041ome_8_FD_133020 | JGI IMG/M metagenome (GOLD analysis project Ga0181601, IMG submission 133020) | Coastal salt marsh microbial communities from the Groves Creek Marsh, Skidaway Island, Georgia - 041407BS metaG (megahit assembly) | ecosystem: Environmental > Aquatic > Marine > Intertidal zone...
GCCACGCGTCGACTCGGCGGAGATTCGCGCCGCGCGCGCGCGCGTCGAGCGCCTCACGGCGGCGGCGGCGGACGTGGACGCGCGTCTCCGCGCGGCGAACGAGAGCGCATCCGCGGATGACGCGCGAAGCGCGGCGTCGGCGGATGCCGCGCGAGACGCGCGCGCGGCGGCGCTGGAGGCGCAGCTGGCGGAGGCCAAGGCGAGCGCGGACGCGCTGGAGAAGCACCTCAGCAGCCGCGTCGAGGAGATGCAGGGCACGGTGCGCGAGTTGGAGGCGCGGCTCGAGGACCGGCGCGGCGACCGCGAGGCTGAGCGTCTGCGCGCGGAGGTGCTCGCGCTGGAGCGCGAGCGCGCCGCGCGGGTGGGCGAGCTCGAGACGCGCGTCGCCGACCTCATGGCGGCGCTCCGCGACGCGCGCCGGGAGGCGCGCGACGCGAACAGGAAGGCTGTTAACGAGCCGACGACGGCTGTTAACGAACCGAAACGCGCCGCCGCTTTGAAAAGCCGCGAAAAAAAACAAAAACGCGCGTCGGATGCCGAGCGCGCGCTTCGCGAAACCGTCGCCTCGCTCGAGGCGCGCGTCGCGGAGGCGGAGGCGGATCAGGCGGCGATGACGCGTGCGCTCGCCGACCTGGCCGGCGACGAGGCGCGCGCGGCGGCGGAGGCGCGCGCGGCGAACGACGCCGAGACGCGCGCGCTCGAAACGCGGCGAGAGCCATCGTTACCCTCCGCCGAGACGGAGGACGAGACGGCGGATATCGACGCGACGGAGGACGAGACGAAGAAGACGCTTCGTCTTGACGACGCCGCCTCCGAGCTTTTAGACAGCAAAAACGTCGCCGCGAAGGCACGGGACTCTGCCTCCGCGACGGCGTACGCGCGCCTCGAGCGTCGCCTCGCCGAGGCGGAGCGGATGCTGGACGCCGCGCGCGCCGAGCTCGAGGCGCGATCCGACGAGACGCGAACCCTCGAGGTGTCCCTGGCCGAGTCGGCGGCGGCGCTCGCGGTTTCCGCCGAGGCGCGAGGCGTCACCGGGACGCTCGTCGCGACGCTCGAGGCGAAGCTCGCGGACGCGTCCGCGGCGGCTGCGAACGCCGAGGCGGAGAAGGCTGAGTTGCTCGGGGAAGTCGAGCGCTTGCGCGGCGCGCTGGACGACGCCCGCGCCGACGAGAGCGACGCGAAGGAACGCGCGAAGGAAGGCGCCGCGAAGGAAGTCGCCTCGCGGGAGATGTACGAGGTGTCCTTGGCGAATTTGGCCAGCGAGAAGGAAGCTCTGCGCGTTCGGTTCGACCAAGCCGTGGCGGACGCCGCCGCGAACGAGCAAAAAAGCGAGGCGGCCGCGAACGAGCTCATCGCGATGCGCGACCGCGTCTCCGCGCAAGCCGCGCTCGCCGCCGAGTACGCCGCCGACTTGGCGCTGGCGCGCGACGCGTTGCGGGTCGCGGAGACGCAGAGCGCCGACGCCGACGCCGACGCCGCTAGGCTCGACGCGCTGGTCGCCCAGCTCGAGGCTGGCGCCGAGCGCGAGCGCGCGGGGCGCGCGGCGGCGGAGGCGAACGTCGCGAGGCTCGAGGAGGCGCTTCTCGCGGAGAAGAACAAACAAACGGAGAAGACGAAACGAAAAAATAATCTCTCGCGTTCTCTCGCCGCCGACGACGACGACGCCGACGCCGACGCCGAGACACGAACGACGAGCGACGCCGACTCGGACGCCGACGCCGAGTCGGAGATTGCGTCGTTGCGCCTTCGGCTGGCTGAGCTCGAGGCTTCGTACGACGTCGCCGTGCGCGAGACGCGCGGCGTCGAGCGCGACTTGCGCGCGCAGCTCGCCGCGGCTCAGGCGGCGGCCGCGCGCGGCGCGACGCTGGAGGCGACCAAAGCCGCGCTCGAGGCGCGCCTGGCGGACGCCGAGGCGACGCTCGAGGCTGAACGCGCGCGCGCCGCCGCTGAGGCGGCGGAGGCGTCGCGCCGCGCGGCTGATAAATCATCAGCGCTCGAGAAACAATTAGCGGCGCTTCGCGCGTCGCTCGCGGCGCGAGACGCCGCGCTCGCCGAGGCGGAGACCGCCGCGGACGCGCTTCGCGTCGCCGACCGCCGCGGACGCGCTTCGCGTCGCCGACGAGGACCTCGAGGCGAGGCTCGTTTCAAAGAGCAGCGCGAGGCACGAGACGCTCGAGAGCGAAACGCGAAAAGAGAACGAAACGCTCGTTGAGAACGAAACGCTCGTTGAGAGCGAAACGCTCGCCGCGCTGCGCCGCGACGTCGCCGCGAAACAGGCGCTTCTCGCCGAGCGGGGCGACGCGCTTGCGGCGGCGGCGGCGGCGACGGCGCGCGCGAACGAGCGCGCGCGGGATGCCGAGGCGGAGGCAGAGACGCTACGCGAGAAGCTCGTCGCCAGGGAGGAGATGGCCGAGATGGCCGAGATGGCCGAGATGGCAAAAGAGCCAAAAGAGAGCGCTTCGAACGTTCGCGCGAAAGGTTCGGGAAAAAAAAAGGTGGCCGCCGCGCTCGAGCGCCGGGTGGACGAGCTGGGCCGCGTCGCCGCCGCGCGCGCCGCGGAGATCGAGTCGCTCTCGGCGCGCGTCGCCGAGCTACAGGCACAGGTCGAGGCGAGGCGTGAGGCGGACACGCTGCGTCGAGAGGCGGAGAAGGAAGCCGCGTCGCTTCGCGCGGAGGTGAAGGCGCTCGCCGAGCGCGCGGCGGATCTCGAGAAGGCGCTCGCGACTCGCGACGCGCTCGTCGAGACGCTGCGCGCCGGCGAGAGCGGCGAGAGCGGCGAGAGCCTCCTCGCGCCTCCGTCACCTGGGACGGGTTTCTCGAACCCGCAGGTCTCGAACCCGAAGGTGGCTTCGCCTTGGACGACCCTCTTCGGCGGCGACGCCGCAGCCGCCGAGGCGGCGGCGGCGAATTCGTATGAGCAATCAGCCTCGCGACTCGCGAGGGAGGCTCCGCTCGCGAACGCGTCGCGTTTCTCGGATTCGGCGGCGGAGGCTGCGACGCTGGAGGCGTCCGCGCAGGCGGCGCGCCTGCAAATCGTGCTGCGCCAGCGCGAGCGCGCGCTGGCGGCTCTGGCGCGCGCCGAGGCGGAGGGCGCCGCGATGGCGCCCGCGCTGGAGGCGTACCGCTCGGAGATCTCCGCGCTGGAGGCGGAGGCGGCGCGCGCGCGCGCCGAGCTCGCGGCGCGCGACGACGCCGCCGCCGAGCTGCGCGGGCGCCTGGACGTCGAGCTCAACATTTTGCGGCGCGAGTCGGCCAAGACGCGCGCGACGCTCGTCGCGTCGGCGGATGTCGAAGAGGCGCTCAAGGCGCGGCGCGACGCGACGGACGCGTCGGATTACCCTTCGACGACTGACTTGTCCGACTTGTCCCTGACCGCGCTGGAAACCAAGCTGGAATCGGCGCAGGTCAAGTCCGCGGTGGCGTTTGACGCGCTCGGGTCGACGCTCGGGTCCGCGAAGGAGGACGGCAAGGGCGGCGCCGCGGCTGGTAACTATACGAGCGACGCGAACGGTCTCTCCGTGCGCCTGATCGACGTCCAGTTTTCGATTCCGTTCGAGACGCGGGTCGGGCAGGACCTGTACGTGGTGGGGACGTGGTGCGACTGGGACGTGGAGCGGGGGCTGGCGCTGCGGTACGTCGAGGGCGGGAAGTGGCAGGGCACCATGCCGCTGCACCCCGGGTACAACTACGAGTACAAGTACGTGGTGATGGACCGGCGGGAGGGCGCGCGCGTCGGCGACCCCGTGGGGGCGTTTCCCGATTGGGGCTTCGCGGAGCCGGCGCTGGTGGCGAGCCCGAAGCGCGCGCTCGCGGACGACTCGTCCGCGTACGCCGCCGTGTGGCAGAAGGGCAACAACAAGGCGCTGGCGCTGGACAACATCAGCACCAAGGGTCTGCACCACATCGAGGCGCGGGACGAGTGGGTGCCCGACCCCAAGAACGCGCCCATCCAGCTGGTGGGCTTCGACGGCGAGGTGAAGGAGATCGTCGGGTCGACGCGGCTGCTCATGGAGTGCGTCAACCGCGCGGACGCGTACCTCGAGGAGGTCAGGGCGCAGATGGAGGAGATGTACGACATCGCCGCCGCCGCGGTCAGGAAGCGCAGGGCGGTGGACGACGACGACGACGACGACGACGACGACGGGCTCATCATCGCGTGACGACATAGTAGTACCGTTAGAAACTCCTTTCATAGTCTATGTATGATATTGTGTGAGAGAAAAGTATCGCATCACAGAGCACACGCGGTCGATGCTCCACGCTCTAAGCGCCATCTACCAAAAAAATGCGCGCCGTCTATTAATCGCCGTCTAATCGGTCTCGTCTTCGTCCGCCGACGCCGCGGCGGCGCCGTACGTCGCGGCGCCCGTTCTCGTCGCGGCGTCGCGCCCGGGCCGCGAGAGCGTCGCCAGGACGCCGTTCCAGACGACGCCCGCGACTGCCACGTACACCGCCTGGTCCTCCACCGGGACGTACGCGAACTGCACCGCCTGCGCGGGCAGCCAGAACGTGAGGTTCGCGCGCATCAGCTCGGGCAGCCGCGCGTGGAGCGTCCGCAGACTCGTCGCGACGTCCGTCCGCTCCGCGGCGCCGAGGAAAAGGAAGTACGCCGGCCAGTACGCGAGCGGGATGACGACGAGCTGGTTCACGAGAAGCGGCGCGACGCTCTGTCCGAGCGCCTCAGCCGTGGCGCTTAAAGGCATCGTTCCCGGATTCGTTCCGAAAGTCATGAATCTGGTCCAGTCGTACGAGTTCAGAACGTTGAACCAGTGCGGCTGCCACAACCCGGTGTAGCACGCGGAAAAAAGTACCGTCTTGGCGACGTCGTACGCCACGGCTGGCGCGTCGGTGCTTTTTTCGTTTTTTTTTTTTACCTCACCATCGGCGTTTTTCGCGACGCGCTCCGCGCCCGTCGACGCCGAATGACGCGTTGTCAGAATCGCGGTTTCCTCGCGCTTCCGTCGCGCCGCGGCCGCCACTGTCTTGGCTTTGGCGATGCCCCTGCTCCCCATCGCGCCCACGAGCGCGAGGCCGGAGATGGTCCCCGCGCGCGAGAGCTCCGCTTCGGCGCCGCTCACAATTTGTCGCGGGCGGTCGTCGACGACGACAAAGCCAAACTTGGCGAGGCCCTTGGCGATCTCGCGCCGGCGCTGCTCGAGCCTCAGCCGCGCGGTCTCGCTGACCATGGTGCGCTCCGCCACCTGCCCCGCGGTCTCCGCGACCAGCGCGCCCGCGACGGTGGCCAGGAACAGGCGCCGGGGGGAGGTGGCAGGGTTCGCCGCGTCGGGGACGCGCGGCCACACCGAGTACGGGCCCAGCGGGGACGGGTCGTGAAGAAGCGCTTCGCGTTCGACCGCGTCGTCGTCATCCCCGGGGACGCGCGTCCCGGGAAAGCCGCCCGGATTCTCCGTGGACACCTCCGTCTCGCGCGTGCGCGTCACAGTAGTCGCGGAGGAGGCGCGCGACGCGACCGATCGAGCGCGTCCGGCGCGCGTCCCCGCGACGACGCGACCGTCGTCTCGCCGCGACGGCACGATGACGTCACGCGCGCGTCCCGAAGTCGACGCGTCTCGGTTTCTAGACGCCGACGTTCCCGCGCGGGTCGACCCGCGCCCGATCCCCGCGACCGGTCCCGTGCCCAGCGTCGCCATCGCGGACATCGCGTCTCCTCCCAGCGTCTCCCCGCGCTCACTCTGGTCTCCGCCGAGAGCCCCGTGCGCGTGCGACGCGACAAGAAAACTGTCGAAGGCGTCTTCGCTCGAGAGCTTTTTATATCTTGACGCCGATTCGCGATCCCGAGCGCGAGCGTCGAAGGCTCGCTTCCAAGTGGACTTGACCTAACAACCGGATAAAGCGCCCCCACGGAGCGAAAAATTTGTCGGTTTTGACAGGTTGTCAGTCACGACTTTGCGATAAAAGAACGCCCAAAGGCGTCGAGGGGTTAGATTGGCGCGAGGTGCCGAGGCGAAGCGAATCGCGGAAGGTCCACGCGGGACGCGCCGGGCGCCACACGACGCCGCGCTCACGCACGGTCGCCGCTCGCCCACGCTCGAGGTCGTCAGTCGACCGTCGACGAACGCCTCCCCGAGCCGCACCTGCGCCGCGTTCCGCACACAGCGCCGCTCTCCCCGCTCAACCGCTCACAGGGCCTTCGGAAAGAAGAAACCTTTTCTTTCGTTCCGTCATGTCCGCCGCTTCGTCGATGACCGCAACCGCGGCTGTCGTCCCCGCGGCAGCGCGTCTTCCCCGCGCGGGGAAGCGCGCCGCCGCGGCCGGCCGCAAAGCCGTGCGCGTCAACGCGTCGGTCGCCGCGCCCCCCGCGGGGAAGGTACGCGCGCGTTCCACGTCCGCGCCGCGCGCGCCGTCCTATCCACATTCATCGGGCCCGCGGAACCTTCGCTGACAGATCGCTAATCACTCCCCGATTTCCCCCGGTCGTCGTCGCCCTCCTCGACGCTCCTCTGAAACCGCAGATCCGCTTCGACGAGTCCGCCAAGGTGGATTTCGGCGGCCACGACCGCATCGAGACCCACGGCACCGTGCACATGCTCGGCGTGGAGTACGCCGACGGCACGCGCACGGTGACCATGACGCAGAGCGAGCTCCTGCCGCAGGGCGGCAATCTGGAGCTGCACTGGGCGTGCATCTTCGAGGGGAGCGACGAGTGGTGCCTCCCCCCCGACGGCGCCGTGCTTCCCGACGGCACGAACGACTCCGGAGACGGCAAAGCCAGCCGCACGCCCTTCGGCGGGGACGGCAAGCTCGTGCTGAGCTTCCCCCCCGGCGTCGGCGAGGACATCGAACGCGTGGTTGGGATCATCGTGCGCAACAACGCGGATTGGCTCCACGCCGACGTCGGCGACCTCGCGGTGCCGCTCAAGACCCCCTCCTCGTCCGGGGTGCTGAAGGCGCTCTCGGTGGCGGAGAAGCCCGGCTCTGGGTCGCTGTTCGAGCGGTTCTGCCGCATCAACGACAAGCTCTCCGAGTCGCAGCAGGCGGGCCCGGCGGGCGCGGCGGCGATCTTCGCCGTTATGCGCCTCTCCGCGATCCGGCAGCTCCCCTGGTACGCGGGCGGGAACTACCAGGGCAAGGACATGGCGCACATGCAGGAGGTGGTGGCGCGCCGCATGGCGCTGGCGTCTAAGACCGCGGAGGACGGCATGGCGCGTCAGTTCTACCGCGCCACGCTCGCAACGCTCCCGCGCGGCGGCGGCAACGGCGACGACATCCGCCTGGGCATCCTGCAGCTGATGCGCGAGAACGGCATCAAGGAGGGCCACCGCCCCGGCATCGAGGACCCCTTCATCGCGCAGTGGCACCAGAAGCTGCACAGCAACACTACCGTGGATGATATCTACATCTGCGAGGCGTACCTGCACTTCCTGCACACCGGCAACTGGGACGACTTCTGGACGCACCTCTACGACAACCACGGCTTGACTCGCGAGGACCTGGCGTCCATGAAAGCGGGCTGGCGCACGGAGGGCATCCTGGGTCCGGGGAACCACCTGCCGCAGCTCATCGACCCGATGAAGCACTTCTACTGGATCTTGCGCATCACGCACGGCGGCGGGAACATGGACAGTGCCATGGACTTCGCGCGTGGGAACATGCCCGAGGATGTGCAGTTCGAGATTGAGGACATGCTCGCGAACCGCGACGAGCCTTGGGTGCCGAACAAAATCGTCGAGCTGCGCGAGCGCCTCTCCGGCACTTGGCGCTACGGCGACGACTGCAACCGCGACGTGGTGTTGCTCGATATCGCCATGGAGAAGTTCTTCCGGAACAAAATCGAGGGTTTGTCCGTGGCGGGCATGACCCCCGATGAACGGCTCGGGCAGCTCGAGTTCACCATCCGCAACGTGATGGTGGGCCAGGACTTTGACCGCATGGCGGCGGCGTTTGAGTTTTTCCGCAAGGTGAACGGCGATTGCGGGCTGCAGCGCTGGGGCCCGGAGTGGTCCAAGGTGATGGACGCCGCGCTGGAGGGCGTCTCGCTGGCGATGGAGCACCACATGGACCAGATGTGCGAGCTCTCGCAGTACCCCGCGGACGTCATCGGGATGCAGGCGGAGTGCGACGAGAGCTACATCCTCAACTTTGGCGAAGAAATCGTGCGCGGGCACTCCATGTTCGCCGTCTCCAAGATGCTCGGCGAGACGCGCCCCACCGTGCGCCAAGCCGCCGGGCGCTCGCCCTGGGACATCGCCGCCATGGGCAGCCCCGAGATTTCTCTGCACGCGGGGAAAGTCACGGTGGTTTCCCTGGAGGACATCCAGGGCATGGACTACAGCGCCGACCCCGTCGTTGTGCTGAGCGCGCGCCTGGGCGGCCTCGAGGACATCCCCCCGGGCGTCACCGCCGTGCTCACGGCGTCGCCGGTGGACCTGCTGTCGCACATCGCCATCCGCGCGCGCCAGACCGGCGTCCTGCTCGCGGCGATGCCCGACCCTGGCGGCTGGGCCGACCTCATGACCAAAAACGGCGAGGGCGTCAAGATCGACATCGTCGGCGAGGAGCTGGTGGTTTCGGCTTCCGAGCTGGGCGTCGCCGCCGCTGCCTCCGTGGCCGGCCCGCCCACCGGCCAGTACATCGAGGGGCTGGCTTTGACCCCGAAGAAGGACTGCGACGACTGGGTCGTGGGCCCGGAGAAGTACGCCGAGGGCATCGTCGGCGGGAAGTCGAGCTCTTTGTCCGCTTTGGGGTTCAGCACCACTTTAAGCACGTTCGGCTTGATGTCCGAGACGATGAAGGTTGGCGAACTGCGAGTGCCCTCGTCCAGCGCCCTGCCGTTCAACGCCTTCGAGCGCGCTCTGCTGGCGGACGAGGCCACGCTGGAGAAGGTGGCGCTCGCCTCCGCGGCGGTGTCCGCGGCGGACGACTCCGGCGACGCGAACTTGCGCAGAGACGCGCTGGAGGTGTTGAGGGACGTGGTCAAGTTCCAGCTGAAGATGCCGGCGGACCTCGCCGCGCCCCTCGCCCTCGCCGCCGCGAGCTACGGCGGCGCTTGCTCCGCCGACGACGTTTACGCCGCCGTCAAGAAGGTGTGGGCGTCCAAGTGGAACGAGCGCGCGTACCTCTCCCGCAAGGCGTGCGGCGTGGACGAGGAGGAGCTGCACATGGCGACGCTGCTCATGGAGGTTGTGCCCGCGGAATTTGCCTTTGTTTTGCACACCGCCAACCCGTTAAACGGCGACCAGACGGAGGTTTTCGGCGAAGTTTGCGTCGGCCTCGGCGAGGCGCTCGTGGGCAACGAGCCGGGATCCGCGCTGAGTTTCGTGGCGAAGAAGGCGCCCGGGTTCCCGGCGACGGTGCGTAACCTGCCCTCGAAGCAAGTGTCGCACCACCCCCCCGAGGGCGCGCCCACCATCATCGCGCGGTCAGACTCCAACGGCGAGGACTTGGAAGGCTTCGCGGGCGCCGGTTTGTACGACTCGGTCACCGTCGCGCCCACCGTCGAGCGCGTCGTGAACTACGCGGAAAACTGGCTCGTGTGGGACGAAGCCAGGAGGACCGCGCTCATGGCGAAACTCGCCGAGCTCGCCGTCGCGATCGAGGTGGAGATGAAGGCACCGCAGGACATAGAGGGATGCGTCGTCGGGGACGACATCTACGTGCTGCAGAGCCGCAACCAGGTGCTGTAGAGGTGCACCTCTACAGCAGGGAGGAGGACGCGCGCGCGCGAGCGCGAGGCGGTGTACATACCCGACGCGATGGCGCGCGTCGTTCGACGACGACGACGACGACGAAAAGACGCGCTTGTTTTTGATGACGACGATAATACGATATGTTGATACTGATACATACACGACACGTGCGTTATGTCATATGACTCGAACGCATATGGACGCACACACGTCCATATGCGTACGCGTTCGTTTCGGCGATTCGCGAAATCGCGTCTTATGACGCGCTTTCGTCCATATGTCACGTTTTCTTTTTCAGTTTGGCCGCCAGCGCGCTCGCTTCGGCGTTCGCCTTCGCCAGCGCGCGCTTCGCTTTGAAGTGCTTCGCGAAGTACGGGACCGACCGCGAGAGGTGCACGTACTCCCTCCCCGCGATGAGCGAGAACCACGCCGTGCCCAGCCCCGTGACCCAGGGCGTGCCCTCGAGACGCGGGAAGCCCGCGAACCACACGAACATAGCGCCGCCGACGAGGTTGCTCAGCGGCATGCACGTCGCGTAGAGCCACTCCGCGTAGTGCTTCACCTTCGCGGGCACGGTTTTGCCGCTGTCCTTCCCCACCAGCAGCACGATGTTGTACGTGAAGTTCCCCAGCTCCAGCACCGTCCCGCCCACGACGAACGCGCCGATGCCCGCGGGGATGGCGAAGAACGCGGCGATGCCGAACAGGCAGATGAGGTGGTGCGCGAAGAACAAGACGTCGGTGCGGAAGATCCACATATCCTTGATCATGTACCCGAAGAGCGCGTACAGGTACACGCGCTCGAGCCTTTTCTTCTCCCCCATCGGGTCCACGTTCACGGTGCCGCGCGCGGTGGTCCAGCCCTCCTTCATCCACTGCGGGTCGAAGTTCCAGCGCGACCACGCCGAGTACGCCGCGGGCGCGAACACCAGCGCCTGGAAGATCATCGCCACCGCGTAGATGTACAGCGGCGTGCCCGCCACGAGTCGCCGCGCGTCGGGGTTGCGGCGCGCGACGGTGTTGAACGCGATGGACAGCACGGAGCCCCACGCGAGGCCCGTCGCGTGGGGCTTGATCATCTCCAGCGCGGCCTCGAAACCGTCCATCACGGCGGGCGGACGCGGGGCGCGGGGCGGACTGCGCGTCCGCGCGACGGCAATTGGACGTTAGGTTAACGCGTGAAACCGAAACGCCTTTCGATTTCAGACCGAGATTGTCGCAAGTCGATCACAAGGCGTTTCGGCGCACTCTACGGTAGACTACAATCACTCTGTGTATCACCCGCGCACGTCCACGTATGCGTCTCGCCCTCGCCCCCGGCATCTCCGCGGTCAAGCACCTCGCTCCCCGGCTTCTTATGAAGCCCTCCTCGCGCCATGCTCCCACGCGCGCCGCCCTCCGTCCCTTCTCCGTGAACGCCACGTCCGACGACGAATCGGTCCTACGCGCGTTGATCGACAAGCTGTCGACGTATACGTCGACAGATGCTTTCCCCGACTGGGGCCCGGCGCTCCTCATCCGGCCCAGCGGCAACCCCATCACCATGGACGGCTTGAATGAGATGATGAGCAACGCGGACATCACCGACAGCACCGGCAAGCTCCTGGAGGTCAAGACGCTGGACGTCAGCGGAGAAATGGCGTACGCGGTTTCCGTGAACGAGGCGTCTTTCGCTTACAAAGGCACCCCCAACCACGATGTGTTCGTCATGTCGTATGTCTTCAAGAAGGCGGATGACGCGTGGCAGTGCGTGCACGCGCACCGCAGCACCGGGCGCGCGCCCGACGAGGATGCGCCCGGTCCGTGGCCTTGAAGCCGCGGATGCGCAAACGCACGTTTATTCCGATCGGAATAACGATATTCACCGATTTCCGGAGGCCTCGAGTCGTTGCACTTGCATTACTCGTACGTAGGACCTCCGCGTCTTCTTCTCAACGTCTTCTTCTCAACGAGCGGCATAGTGCGCAGCACGTAGCCACTACACGTGAATGGTGACCCTAAGACGCCACACCCAAATCATCAGTACAACGTACCGTACCACTCACGCGCTAATACTCTTCACTGACGCTCTACCTAATAGACTACCAGTACTCTTCGTTGCCTCTACGGTCGCGAAACTATCGCGTTTGCACGCCGCGCCCGAAGATCGACGCGAACGTGGACCGCGTGTTATACGTCGCCGGCGCCGACTGACCGCCGTATGCCGCGGGAGGTCCTTGCGGCTGCGGCATCGCCGGTCTCGCAGGCATCCCTCCGTATGCCGAGGGCGGCTGTTGCGCGACCGCGGCCGACACCGGCGCCGGCGCCGCGCCGCCGCGGCGCGCGCCGGCGCCGGCGGGCATTTCTTTCGAATACTGGTGAGCCCTCCTCTCCGCGTTTTGTTTGCGTAGAAAATGCGTGCCCGCCGCCCACGCCGCAGCCGCCGCCGGACCCAGCACGCCCGCGGCGATCCCCGCGTCGAGCGCGACTTTTCGCAGCTCCTCGGGGGTCATGCCGAAGTCCCCGGAGCACCGCCCTTCGCTCGAGTCGCGCGTCAGCTCCATGGCCGTCACGAAGGGGTCGCGCGGCGAGCGAATCGAAACCCGCACGTCGCGACGCACATCCGGAGCGATGTACGTCGCGGACGCGACCGCGCACTCCTGTATCGCGGCGTCGCGGCTGGCGAACCAATCCCCGGTGCCGTGATTTGTGTAATACTCCAGCGCGCACGTCGAGGCTCGCGCCTCGACGCCGAGGAACGCGTCGGCGTCGCCCGTGAGGTCGACGAGGCGCACCGACTGCAAAAACGCGTGCGAGATGGTGAACCGGCAATCGCGCTCGTCGCTGTTGCTGTCCTCGGCGTCCTCCTCGGTGGGGCTATTGCAGTACTCGTTGACGGCGCACGTCATCGCCTTCACGGGCACGGAGGTGTCCCCGACGGTGAAGACCACGTCCTCCACGCCGGTGTGGAACGACTCGTCGTGGAACCCCTCGAGGATCGCGACCAACATCGTGCCCTCGTCGTAGCGTTTGTAATCGGGTTCATCGTCCCTTAACGAACCGGTCGCCTCGGGACCGGACTGGAGCACACCGAACTCGACACTGGACTGAGGTCGTTCGGGATCCTCGCGCTCGAGCGAGACGGACGGAAGCGGAAGCGCCTCTTCCCCGGTCCACTTCCGGCGGTACGTTTCCCCGTCTCCTGCCAGCCAGGCATCCACCGACTCGTCGTACGCTTTCACGAGTTTTGCCCGAGCGTCCGCCTGCGCCTTTTCGACGTGTACCATGGAGATGATGAACGCGACGAGGAACCCCACCGACAGCGGGACCGCGAAGCCGTACAAGAACGTGCTCTTGTCTTTGGACGAGAGGCCCGTCATGCGAGCCATCTCCGCGGGAAGATGCGACCCGAGTTGTGGGATTTTGAAAACGGGAAAGCGCCGAGGCAAATCGCGCGACTTCACGCCTCGGTGAGGGGCTCGGACAGTGTGCCGACAGTCGGAGAAGAACGAACACTTGTCGGAAAAGACGAAAGAGAAGCCACGACCCCGGCACGACGAAAAAGAGAAGACACTTCCACACACACGCGAGCATGCCCCTCGCCAACGCGCTGAGCGCCTCGCGCGCCGACCTCGACTCCCTCGCTCCCGACGTCGTGCAGCGGTACGACGCGGGAGACGAAGACGTCGCCTTCGATGTACTCTTCTGGTAGGAGTCCCCGTCCCGCGCCACGAGAGGAAAGACTCTAAAATACGGTATACCTCACACGCTCCGCCGCTCGTTCGTCTACGTCTTCTCCAGCACCCACCGGATCCCCTCCCTCACCCCCTCCCCCCTCCTCACGCAGCGGCGTGTGTCATACCGACGTGCACTTCGTGAAGGAAGGCTTGGCCCCCTACCCGCTGACTCCCGGCCACGAGCTCGCCGGCGTCGTCACGAAGGTTGGACGCAACGTCACCAAGCTCAGAGTCGGCGACGCCGTCGCGGTCGGGTGCATGGTTGATTCCTGCTTCGGGTGCCGCTCGTGCCGCGCGTACGAGGAGCAGTACTGCCTGAACGGCGCTGTCTGGACGTACGGCGGGGAAACCAAGTACGGCCGCGCCGGACCGGACGGCGAGCGCACGCGCGGCGGGTACAGCGACGCGTTCGTCGCGAACCAGCGGTTCTGCTTCAAGCTGCCTCCCGAATCACTCCCGAAGACGCGAGACGAAGAAGACGCGTCGAAGACTACCGACACCAAAAGCTCTTTGGCCAAGTACGCGCCTTTGCTGTGCGCGGGCGTGACCACGTTCGACCCGCTGGTGCGGTATGGGTGCCTGGACGGGCGCAAGCGGGTCGGCGTCGCCGGGTTCGGCGGACTCGGAATGATGGCCACGAAGCTCGCGCGCGCGATGCGATGCGACGTCGTCGCGCTGTCGTCGTCGCCCGACAAGGAGCCGGCGGCGCGGCGGATGGGCGCGTCCGAGTTCTGGGTGACGACCGACGCCGAGGCGATGAAGGAGAAGGCCGAGGCGGTGAAAGAGGCGGTGAAAAAGCGCGACGCCGCCGTGTACGGCTGGCAACATCCCGACCCCCCGCCGGCGGGAGAAGGCTCGGCGAGCGACTCCGACGAAAAAAAAGCGTCCGGCGACGATCGCGTCAGCCTGGACGTGATCCTGGATACCGTCTCCGCGCCGCACGACGTCGCCGCGCTCGTGGACCTGCTCGCGCCCGACGGCACGCTCGTGCTGCTCGGCCTGGACGCGCGTCCGTTCGCGCTCGCCGCGAACGCGCTCGTGTTTTCCCGCAAGGTCGTGCGCGGCTCGCTGATAGCCGGCACGAAGAGCACCGAGGCGTGCCTCGAGTTTTGCGTCAAGCACGGCGTCTTTCCGGACGTGCGCGTCATCGACGCCGCGAAGGCGGCGGACGCGCTCAAGGCGCTCGACAAGAAGAACGACGCCGCCGTGCGGTACGTCATCGACTGCGAGACGATCCCGAAGCGCGCGAAGCGCAGCGCCGCGGCGTGAGGAGAAGAAGTCCGCGGCGCCGCGGCGCGGGAAAGAGAAAAGAGACGCGACGCGCCGCGCGACTAAAAAGAAGAGCGAGAGAGACTTCCGCGTCCGCGGACGCGTTTACGACCGCGTGTTTAATACTACGCGCGATGTAAGACACAGCACCTTAAGCCCTTAAGCGCTTAAGCGCGTATGTATCAAAACGTAGTTATGTACACGCTTTTTTTCATCGCGGCGTCTCCCCACCCGCGGGCAAATCGAGCGGTAGATACCCATACTGCCTAAAGGCGCCGTCGCCGAGCTCGGGCGTGAAGAGCACGCCGCGGA
>Ga0181601_10002775_pt1 | contig 14941 bp, 28 predicted proteins | sample 041ome_8_FD_133020 | JGI IMG/M metagenome (GOLD analysis project Ga0181601, IMG submission 133020) | Coastal salt marsh microbial communities from the Groves Creek Marsh, Skidaway Island, Georgia - 041407BS metaG (megahit assembly) | ecosystem: Environmental > Aquatic > Marine > Intertidal zone...
AACCCACAGAGAAAATGATCAAGGATTTTGATTTTTATTTTTGAACAGTTGCTAGGGCAAAAAAAAAGACCCCGAAGGGTCTTGTAAGTCTATATGAGTGTTACCTTTGAAATGGGTACTATACTAGACAAACCATAGTCATCAGCCCAATAAATAAATCCCATTGCGATACCATTAGGGTTAGTCTTCTCTTGTTGAAAAGGTCTCATAATATGGCCTATTGAGTTTGGTACATCTGTATGTTGTACTAAGGCATCTTTTGTATATAGGTTTATCGAGTCTGAGTGGGTAATAGAAACAGCATTCTTTAGCAGGTCAGCTTGACCAGGTGCTGGTATAACAGGTTTCAATGTATCAGTTTTCTGTAATTTGAGATCACCTGTTTCGAGGCATTGTATTCTAGTGAAGTTATCTTTGATCAGAGTAACGAAGTAAGTTTTGTTAACAAAGCAAAAGGTAGAGATTTCTTTTGGAGTATTTTGGGTTCTCCATTCTCTTAGGAATTTGTTTACTTCTCTCTCATCAATGAGTTCTTTTACTAGTTCTGGATCAATGCCCCTGAAGGGGGCATGAGATGCATCTTTATATGGTTTGTGCTCTGGTTCTGTGCCATGAATGGCTTTGTATGTATTCAGAGCTTGTTCATATAGTAGAGTTTGCATCAGTAGAGATTTCCCCGATAAGGCAATGTTTAGAGTGATATGAGAACCATATTTTCACTATACCGTTTTCAAAAGGCTGTTTATAATCAATGCTGTGATATTGCATAGAAAGAATCCCTTTTCCTCTATAAAAGAGTGTTGGTTGTTCTATGTGTTTAAAATGATTTTGATGGTAGTCTTTGCAAAAGATTTCCATAACACCTTTTTTTGGATAAAAGTATTTTTCAACCAGATCTTTTTCTGAGGGTAGGAAGATTCGGCTTCTTAGAGAGCTTGCCTTTTCATAGCTAGTAAGCTGACCTACTGTATTAAAATCTTCGTTATAATCAGGGTCAGAGACTTTTTCATGGTAGGCTAGTAAGTCAATGGTTTTTACATGCACCTGGGATGTCTCTTGATTTGGCAAGCAAATGGAAGATGGCCGCCTTCGACTTTTAAAAGGTACAAAGTCATTGCTGGCATGGGCAAAGTCAATTTCTTGAGGTTTGTTTTCTTTCTTCCATTCTCTTAGGAACTTTTTTACTTCTCTTTCATCCACAAGTTCTTTTACTAGTTCAGGATCAATGCCCCTGAAGGGGGTATGAGAAGCATCTTTATATGGAAGATGGTCAGGTTCTGTGCCATGAATAGCTTTGTATGTGCTTAGAGCTTGGTTGTATAGGTTCATTATTTTCTCCATTCGATAAGTATTGGTGTGCAATCAGGATGGACAATGCCCCATCCTTTATAATGAGCCATTTGTTCACCGACTTTAATAGTTTTGCCTGTCAAGATGCATGAGATATCAGACTTACATTCATATAGTTTAAAGGAGTCCATTTTAATTTTCTTGGAAACCTTTAAGCCTTTGAATGAGAAGCCAGCCTTAACAGCTTTTTCTTCAAGAGCTGCTTTCTTAGAGCGAGTTTCTTTTCTTGATGCATTGAGTACAATCTTTTTCTCTTTGCACATATCACTGATCATGCAGTTTGCACATTCAGAATTTTTTGGGCTATATTTTGAGAAGCATTTTGTCTCTTCTTTCATAATGCTAATTGCAAAGTCTTTTTGGTAAAGGTATTCTTCAGCATCAATAACAGGCACAGGTGTTTCTTTTTGTAGTGTCAATTCAACCAAGTTAAAGTCTGGGTAAAAAGAATTGACTGTACAATTGACAGGTGTTGGAAGACCTTTAAATTCATCATTTAAGATCTTTGAGCTTTCAATTAGGTTTAAGATAGTCATAGCAAGTCTCCTTATAGGTCAATAGGACACTTGTTTTGATCTCCACCATTATCTTGAGTAGTCTCATCTTCCTTTGTGACTAAGAATACTTTTACAGCAGTCTCTAATACGCTTCGAGTATCCTTATCAAAACAGTGACCTGTCAGAAAGTCTAGTGTTTCTAGTGCTGCTTCATTGAATTCCATGTCATAAATTGACATGAAGTCTTCAATATGACCCAACCATGCTAGTCCTTGTCGGATTGAGCAATCTAGTGCTAGGTATTCTTCTCGAACAGCTTTTCGTAATGCTCTAGAGCATTGAACAATAGTTTTAATATTGTCATTATGAACCTCTGGGAAGCTTGCTTGTAAGATGTTTTCTTCAAACTTAGCACTAGGGTGTGGGATATAGATAGCACTCATACGATTGCTCATAGAGGTATCTTTTGATTGGTAATTCATACCACGACCACCATCACCATCAACACCAGAGTTTGATGTAAAGATAAAGCGAGTGCCTTTTAGGACTTTGAACATTTCACCTGTCAATGGACAAGTAAGCATTTCTTTACCTAGCTCACAGGCTTGGCGAAGTGCTTCAATTTGCTCTGAACCAGCTCTGTCATAGTCCGAGATAAGTATAATGGCTGGGATTTGAATAATTGCGATTACTTTGTTCTCTGTTCTCTTATCTAGATGTACAGTCCACCCCTCATTTTCCATTTCAGCCACTACATCTTGGATAGCTTGTTCATCTAGCTGATCACCGCCCTCTAAAAGTAGGCTTAGATCTCGTTTGATGGTAATTCCTTGACTAGCATGTCGAAGCATACCAGAAATTTCTTCTGTTACAGTAGCTCCATTTTCCTCTTTCATAGTCATTCGGTTGATCCAACCGCTAGCATCACCATTTGTGTTAAAGTTAAACTGTGCAAATGGCAGATTCTTTCTTGCTGCAAGGTTAATAACAAACTCGTCTTTTCCTGTACCTGTCTCACCATTGATAATGAGGTGTTGCTTTTTGCTAAAAATGACAGCTTTTTGGAATGGGTTCAGTCGAGTATCATCTTCAACGTAGTTCTTTGTGGCTTTTGCCTGTTGGAAACCTGCTTTTTCAAACTCTTCTGGGAAGATTGGTGAAACAACTTGAGGAACACCAAAAAAGTTGAGTTTCTTAATAGTATTTGTTGATGCTTTGCTACGCATATTTAAATTCCTTTTCTTTAAAGTTTTAACTACCTCTACTTATCAAATAGGGAGTAGGGGGTATTAAAAAAGTTTGTTAAAAAAATCATGCCCCCTCAGGCTCATTTGATAAGTAGAGGTATAGACGAAAGGAAATTAAATGAAACGTAATCCATATGAACAAAAACACCCCTATTCCAACATTCGAGGGGCTTTTTACTCGGTATTAAGCCAGATGCCTCAAGATGTGAACACATCAGTGACTCATTCGGGTCAAACGTTTGCAATAAGTGGCACTTTTAAGTGGCTAGACTTTAGTAGATTCATTACTGATTGTCACAAAGACCATGTATATTCTACTTTAATTAACAGAAGAATCGTGAAGAAAGATGTGACTCTTTATATTGCATCAGAGTTTGTGCTAAATGTGTGTGGTCTTTCTCAAAGTGAGGCAATTGCAGCAGGCTTACATGAAGGTGGACATGCTTTATGTGATATGGCTGGTTCAGACTACCCTAGTAGACAAGAATTCGACCAACATATCCTGCCTTACATCACTAATGAGCCAAGAGTATATTCAAATTCAGATCTAGGTAAATGGGTTAATGTACTCGCTGATGGTCGCCTTGAAAATGGAATCAGCTTACAGTTTCCAGATGTTGAGAGGTACTTTTATGCAATTCAAAATTGGGTACACCGATTAGAAGCAGAGAATAGAGGTCAAGAGGCATCAAGTGACTTTATGATGGCTCTTCGAGATGCTGTCAAAGGTTGGGATAATGAATCAGCGAGAGAGGTCTGGGAAGAATACTTGCCAGAAGCAAGAGATCTTGTAGAGAAACTAAAGCCAATTTGGTCAAAGGTTCTTCCAAAGAACACTAATTGGAATGAAACAGCTCATTTGCCACTCCAAGCAGCCTTAGAGATCGTCAATGCGATCAAAGATGAGTTTGAAAATGAAAGCAAAAACCAACAGGGTCAAGATTCTCAAGATTCTGGTGGTCAAGGTTCTGGAGATCAAGATTCTGGTGGTCAAGGTTCTGATGATCAAGATTCTGATGATCAAGGCTCTGATGATCAAGATTCTGAAAGCCAAGATTCTGAAAGCCAAGATTCTGAAAGCCAAGATTCTGATGATCAAGGTCAACAAGGTCAAGACCAACAAGGTCAACAGGGTCAAGGTTCTCAAGATTCTCAAGGTTCAAGCAAAAAAGGCACACTTGAGATGTTAGAAGACCTCCTAAATGGAGAGGGCAAAGCCTTAGACCCAAATTCAGGTATGGCTGAAAACATGAGGCAAGTAGAAGAAAAACTTGGTCACAAGATTTATGTGCCAAACAACAAACCAATAACAGAAGAAAAAAGAAGATTAAAATGAGCAGCAGTATTGAATTAAAGGAAGTTAAAAAGAACCTATTAAAAGGCTCAAACCAAGTAAGAAGAGCATTAGAAGATTATGCTCGTGACCACACCACATATAAAGAGGGTGTGACTTTTAACAATAATAGAATGGTGTCTGGAGTAGCCAAGTCTAAACGAGGCTTAATCGACAACAAATTGTACAACACAAGAAAAAATGTAATCAAAGTGCAAGCAGGATTTAGTTTTGCCAGCGACCATAGTTCATCACTTAATTGGCATGGCGATTGGGGTCAGATTTGTAAGCTAATTGGAGGTCTGCATGACCTCTCTGACAAGCTAAACATCAAGTCTCAATCAGCTCTAGTTAGGTTTGATTATGATTGGGACATAGAGGGTTGTTCATCTCGGGCTATACCTCACATGGTTAGATTATTAGACCATAATCAAAAGTGGAAAGACTCATATCTTCCTCAAATCAAGAATATCCGCCCAAAAGGTGGCACAAGCCTTATCTCCTATGCAGAAGCTGCACTTAGATTAGCTAGGGAGATCCCTGATTGTACTCACAGAGTAGCTTTTTTCCTCACAGATGGAGAGTGTTCAGAAAAGGTCTACTTAGAGAGCTTGCGTCAATCTGCAGCAGCAGAGGGCATCCATCTAGTAGGTATTGGGCTAGGTGTAAAAGGTAAGGGATTACCTAATGGCATTGATGGAAGAAGTGCCGAAGAAATCAGTTTAAAGATGTGCAAGATTTTAACAGAAGTAATAAAAGGAAAGAAATAATGAACCACCCACAAGTAGAATGTAGAAACAACAATTTAAATTACTTATTCACACTCAACCTCAAAGCTAGCTATAAAGACATCTTACAGCGTAGACTAGCTATTCTGGAAGCTTGGGCTAGCAACCATAGCTTAGAGTCAGCCACAGAGCTAATCAATAACTCTATGAATGGCTACAGGGCAAAGCCAAAAGAGGTACAAAAAGCAATCTTTGGAACAAGAGGGATGATTACTTCAATCCGAAACTCTTTAAGTCGTCAAGGAAACTCTTACAATCCTTACCGACAAGTAAAGTTGGTTCGTAAAGAAGGTACTCCTTTCCTTGAAGAGCTAGGTACAAACCAACTCTGGATTCGAGGTGAGGTTATTAAAGGTCAAGCTCCACAGAAGAAAGTAAGTAATGTGCTGACTGCCATTAGACAGTGTGTAGAAAGCAACTTAAACCTACCTCTCTATATCCGCCATAAGATTGTAGAACATGATGAGACAGTTTGCCGAGATGCAAATGGAAACCCAGTATAAAAGGAGATTAAACAATGACTAGTTACTACAAAACAGTAAAAACAAATACATTCCTGATCCTAAATGAAAAAGGTCTGGCCATGACTAAGAAAGATATTGTAGCTGAATATCTAAGTCGTGATAGTTCACCAGAACACAACCAGGACAAGAAGCTATACAATAACATCAGTCAAGCTCTTAACAAGTTTAAGAAGCAAGGGTATATCATTAGCCCTGCTCGGGCTACCTATCAAATCAAAGAGGTTATTACAGACCTACAAACACTTGTAGACAGCAACAAAGACTTAGTGGCCACCAGCTTTGTTAGTCACAACCCTCAACCTACTACAACTACAGTAGTAGAGGAAGAAGCTACCACTACAGAGGAAGTACTCTATGTAGAGATCCCAGACCCTATTATTGAAGATCCTTTCTATATGGAGGAAGAAACAGTCATTCTTCCAGAGTGCGTATATTCCCCTCTGTCGCTAGAAGTTAGTCTGACTAATGGTAAGACCCTCACAGGAACTTATGAAGTGGCTAGACATGAAAATAACTTGCTTATTAAGAGTGGAGACAGAGTAGCGATTGTATCTATGGAAGTAGAAGCCAATTCAGAGCATGATGCTATTAACACCTTTGTTGAGAAGGTAGTTGAAGACTTTCACCATGCACCTAATGATGTATATGGGGCTGAGAGATTCTGCAAAGTTCTTATGGTATGTGTTGACGCTCACAAGCATGACAGCCCATTAGGGGGGCTTGCTGATGACTGTCAAGACTCACTATGTCCTATTCATAGCATTTGGTCTGATAAAGTAAAGATTGTCTAGGAGGTTAATATGGAAGTTTTATATTGGGGTAAAGGAAGAGTTCGCTGCTTTGTAAATAGCAACAGGAGCATCATTGTTCATTGGGGAAGAAAATCTGAACCTACTATAGAGATTAAAGGGGCTGAGATTCAGAGTGAAACAAAAGACTATATCTTATTGAGTGAACTGTCTTCTTCTGGAAGAGTCTCTGTGTCAGGTGCATCCTTTAGCTGGATGCCCGATGGCGATAGGACTCTTTTTGTCGATAACACAGGCCGAAAGCTATGGGCTAACTCTGTTGAGGTAGTAGAGGAAGAATACTTGACAGAAGAAGAAAAGCTGCAAGGGCTTAAGAAGCAACAGTTGAAAGCAAGATCTAATAGAGGTTCTCTTGTCGTTTCTTTCTGTATGCTTGCTCTTGTCGCTTACTTGCTAAGAGGATGTTTCTAAGCCCCCCCTGTTCTCTTTGATAAGGAGTGGTGAACATAGAAAGGATTTTATTATGGTATACGATATGATTATGAACACGTTAGAGTCGCCCTTACTTTTGGGCACTGCTGCTTTCCTAGTGCTGACTGCTCTAGTGAAGCTACTAAGACCCAGCTCTGTTGAAGCACAGTTTAGAGATATGGTTGATCTCGATCTTTCCTCTCATGTTAGAGAGAAGATTCTTGAGATTCAGGAGAAGCACCCAGAGAGCTGTCGCTCTTGTTATGCCACTGCTACTAACCCTCTGTTCTTGACTGATGATTCCGAAGAGGAAGAGTGTCCTGATTGCTATGCGATTGGGCTTGACCCTTATGATACGGATAAGAAGCTGAAGAAGCAGGGTCAGTATATGGTGTCTACCCTGTATGGTGTAGATCCTCTTTACCGAGGGTACTCGCTGCCAGGTGGTAAGCTACTTGCCATGATCGAAGATGATATGTCTGAAGATGATTGAGTCTCGCTTGAGTCTCGATCTCTCAGAACCCGAACAAAAAAACAATGGGCGGTTTGGGACTCCCCAAATAGCCATATTGAAAACGTATTGAAAATGACAGGTCGAATTTGAAACCATGTTTAAACGATGGTTTCCATGCCCCTTTGAGCCGATGGCTCTGGGGGCATTTTTTTATAGAGAGGATTTATTATGAAAGATAGAGAGTACACAGAGATTGTTAATGGCAAGAGAGTAGCTCACCAAGAATTGATTTTATATTATTATCGTGAAGATCGCAAAGTGGTCATAAGCAAAGTGCTTAAAGAGTTGAATTTCGTAGAGGTTGAGGGCTTAGTATCTAATGATGTGTATTTCATTAACTCTAAGGACTGTGATCTTAGAGTTAAATGGACATTTCCTACTCAACTAGAAATTGGATTTTGTAGTATTGAGAAGGAAGTTTGGTTTGATGATGAAGAAGATTCTTATAGAGACTTCAAATTTGTGAAAAGGTTTATTGAGGCAGTTAGGCAATGTTGGGAGGGTGTAGAAGATGTTGGGTGATTATACGGAAGTAGTTAATGGTAAGAGAGTCCCTTTAAAGCATTTAAAGGGTGAGATACCATCGTATGTATCTTTATGACATAGTGAGTTGTATCCTTAGAGACATAAGAGCAGCTTGGGAAAAGGGTTAGTCTCTCAGGAGGGGGGGGTCTTATATATGAGCGTTTTTGGAAAAGCGGTGTTGAAGAAGTGGTCTCATATATTATTTGGGTTTGTGGATTTTGGGTTTGATTTTGAAAGGGGGTTTTAGATTTTTCTAAGCCCCCTTTTTTGTTTTGATAATAAGGGTAAACATAAGAAAGGATTTAAGATGGTATTTATTTACAGCAACAATTTCGGACATCTTGCACATAAGAGATTTTTTGATGTCTTGGAAGTGAATGGGGGAGAGGTATTAGCAAAGCTTGACAGTGGTGAGGATTTGCTAGTTTGCTTTGATGGTTTCTTAACAGAATTAGCAAATGGTCATGTGGTTTATGATGTGGGAGTATTTGACCCAGAGAAGAGTTATGAGGATCTGGACAAGTACTATGGTTTGATAGTGGGGGATGTCTTACATATCAGCAAGTCATTCTCTGAGATAGAGAATAAGGCTTTTGATATGGGAGAGGGTCTTAACTTGGACAAGGCTGGTTCAGAGTTGGACAAGATAGAGGATTTGGAATCAGAATTGAAGTTGAAGAAAGAGAGGCTTGGTTATGTTAGGTGATTTTACTCAAGTGGTTGATGGTAAGAGGGTAGCTCTTGAGAGTTTGAAGAATGAGTTCTTTTCAGATGATATTTTTGATCTTCAATTTACTTTATTCAAAGAGCTTAATTTTATATTTGTTGGTGAGGAGTCTGGTCTTAGTACCTACAGACATGCAGTGGACTCGTCATTAGAGATAGTTTATGAATATGATAACACTTTTGCTTTTAAGTATAAGGATAGTTTTTTAAGGATTGAGCTTAAGAATGGTATTTGTGTTTATGATGGTGTTGAGACTTTTCTATCGAGTATAAGATCTGTTTGGGCTAAGGGAAAAGACTCACATTAAGTTTGTGGTTTTGGGAGTGGGGGGGTTTAGAAAAAACTAACCCCTTTTTTGTTTTGATAATAAGGGTAAATGGAACGATTAAAGGAGATTAAGATTATGGATAGATTTTTAAGTTTAGTATCTTTGTTCTTTTTCCTCTTGGGTATATCTTGTTTTGGCAATTTGCCTATGCCTTACAAGGGTGGTTCAACAGGATATATTTGTGAGGGTTACGAGGGTATTCAGTTAGTAGAGATGATGACAACGAACAGTAGAAAGTTTTTTGGAGAAGACAAGGTGCTGTCTTATGCCTATATATATAAGACATGTGAGATAGTGGAGTTACCGACAAATGGGAATTAAGATAATTTACACAGTATTAGCTTTTGTATTTGGTTACTTGGCATTGGGTTTCTTTTTAGAGAGGTCAATAAATAAGAATGGTTTTTGGAGTATGGCGAACTTGAAGTTGATCTTTTATTTCAATGTTGTATTTGCTGGTTTGTTTTACTACTTGAGGTATTGGCTATGAGATACACAAAGGTAGAGAATGGCCAGAGGGTTTGGTCTTCAGATTCCGCAGCTATGACTTTATATCAAGATGCACGAATGGATGCAGGTGGTTTAGGTTCAAGTTATTTTAATGTTATGCTTAAACATGCTTTATTGGAGTGTGGTTTTAAAGAGCTTGCGGAGAATACTCTGATATATGTGCTTGGTGATCCTCCATTGGGTTCACCTCTTCTTGGAGGTCGTGTGCAGATAATGACTTACAATAATTTGTATAGGAAGAAGATATCTGTAGCGAGTGAAAAAGGTTTGGAAGAGGTTAAGGACATATTGCAGTTATTTGATTTAATAAGGAGTCATTGGAAATGAGTTTAACAGAGGTAGTTAATGGTAAGAGGGATTGGGCTGAAGTGTTTTTGCCAGCATATCTAAACAGGACACTTATGGCATCTAATTTGGATATGCATATGATAGGTGAGGTTTTAGAGGAGTGTGGCTTCTCGAAAGAGTATGGCAAAGAGCTTTGGTTTCTGGGAGAGCCTTTTTGTGATCATATGAGGGGTCAGATAGAAATACTCTCATCTGGTCAGGGTCAGGGGATTTCTATAAGGTCATCAGAGCACATGGAAACGATCACAGATTTTAATTTATTTTTTGAGAAGATTAGGGAACATTGGGAGTTATGAGTTTAACAGAGGTAGTTAATGGCAAGAGGGATTGGACAGATCTTAATTCAGTGGCAGGTAGGTATAAGGCTGCTCTTGAGTATGTTGATGCCACTAGTGATTTTAATGAAATACTTAAAGGAGCTTTGCTTGAGTGTGGTTTTAAGGAGGCAGAGAACAGGTATGTTTACAAACTTGGAGAGCCTATTAGTGAGGATCATGGTCATGCTCGAGTTATGGTTTATACTTATATGAGTTTGAAAACTTTTGGTTTTATTAAGGTGACGAGTAGAAATGGTATAGAAGAGGTTAATGATATATCAGAGTTATTTAATTTAATAAGGAGACATTGGAAATGAGTTTAACAGAGATTGTTAATGGTAAGAGAGATTGGACAAAAGAGGGTAAGCAGGTTATCCAGAACATTTTGAGTTGGGGCATGGACAAGGGCAACTATATGATGTTAGAGGACATTCTAACATTGGAGCTTGAGAAGACAGATTTCTCAAAAAAGGTATTGTGTGGAGATGGTAAGCGTAAGGCAATATGGGAGTCAGAGTGGGGTTGTTTGATTTACCTTGACTTGGACATGGAGACAGAGGTGGATTCAACTTTCCATGTGAGCCTATTAAACTACAGGGGTTTTGATTCTACTAACATTCTGGATTTATGGGGTTTGATCAGACAAACTTGGGTTTGGAAGCAAAAGAACGATGCATGGGAAAACAGGTAAGCTTTTTCGATATCTTGTACCCCCCTCTTTCTTTCGATTCTTCAAAGTAATACCGATCAGGCAAGAGTTTGGTGTTTAAGTCCTTGAGTTTAGAAGCAGGCCATTAGGTCTGCTTTTTTTTTGTCTGGAGCTTGCCAATTTATAAGTCTGTGTGAAAGGATATAAGTATCCCACTTTTTCAAAGGAGCATGAGTCATGGAAATCATAATAACAGATAAGATGCTTGAAGACTTAAAGAGAGAGTCGGAGAGACCTTTTTTGCAACTACCCCTACCAGAGCCAGACTTTAAAAAGAAGAAAGAGGCTAAGAAAAAAGAACCTAAGAGGGTGATAATTATAGACATTTAATAAAGTTTTTTCGACCTTATTAAAAAAATTCTATAATAGATATCGTAGTTTTAATATTTTTAAAAGGTTGTTAAAAAATGGTTTTAGATGAAATGAGTTTGTTTGATCACTTCTTCCAAACGTTATACAGTTTGGGAGTCTCGACAGACAATGAGTTATATTACAGTGAGTCAGAAGATTGTATTGAGGGTAAATACCTTCTTGTGGACTTTAAGATTCCAGATATGGTGTGTCACCACAAAGCTTACTTAGAGGGTGGTGAGATTAAAGAGAAGACAGTTTACTATAGACCTCAAGAGGTTAGGATTTTAAACCTTCTGCGATCTTCTTACCCTGACATTGAGTTTGAAGTATCTTTAAGAGAAGAGCATTTTTCAAGAATTAACCTTGAAGCTGACTTTGATGATGATCTGAATGACTTCTTCAATACCTTAGACATTAAGGGAGTGGAAGTTCCTACTTTTGGTAAACCTCTAAGTTATGTGAATATTGTGATTGATGGAAGAGATTGAAGTTTCAGTTAGTTTAACAAAGCTTGAGGGGGATCAGGTTGTCTGGTTGCAACCTTCTTATAAAGCGTTGCCTTTTGACATGATTGCCCTTGAGGTAGCTTGTTATTTCGACAGACATATAAAAAGCCCTGCCTTCCATGTTTTTGAGACAGATTACTCAGATTTCACTTTTAGGGTAGAGGTCTCTTTAGCGGATTGTTGGACAGTTTGCTTCAAGAAGAAGAAAAATAGGGAAAGTCTTAATTTCAAGGTTTGGGGAGCGATATATGGTTTCGACTTAGTATCAGAAGAAGAGTCAAAGACTTGGGCTTACCCTTTTTTCTTTTCAGAAATCACAGAAGAAAGTTTCTGGGTTCACTTAGAAAATTTCAGTGGGAAGAAGTTAAGATGGAAGGGTTGATTTACTTAACCTTATTTATAAGTTTTTTAATAGGGTTGTTTATTTAGGCAGGTTCTCATATGAGGCTCTGCCTTTTTTTTTGTTTATAGTCTCCATGCATTATTAATGTGAAAGGCATGGAACTATGAACAAAATACAGAGATTAGAAGCAAGAGTAGCTAGGCTTGAAAAAGAGTCTTTTATTTCGGCTCAAAAAGTATGGGATACAGCAAACAGCATACTCCCTCAATTAAACAGGCTTAAGGGTGCTGCGAAAGAGCTGATTAGACTAGTGACAGGTGCTATACGCAGTGTTTGGGCAGAGTTGAATTTAATAGTTCGCAAGAAGAACAAGAAGAAGATACTTGGTTATTTGGAAGCTTCTTTTGAAGAAACTATAAAGAATGCTTTCCAGCCATTTGTCTCGGTGTCAGAGCCACCAGAGCTTGTGGCATTCTTGCCAGGCAATCTATTAGGTTCTACTTTTAGGTTCAAGAATAGGAAGTATCAGCTTAAAGAGTTATTAAGGCATGATGCTGTGACAGGTCAAGGTGCTTACAATGCATATAATGAGTGGGTCACAGAGTATGGGTTATACTTGGACTATATGATGGATAAGTACCCAAGACCAGACAGCAAAGTGGGCAAGAAGGTTGTTTATCAGATGATGGAGAACCTGAAAATAGGGAGACTTAGCAAACTTGCTTGGAAGTTTTTTAACATTTGGATAAAGGTAAGTTCCCAGATTGGTTTAGTGGTTGGTTTAGCGACAGCTTTATCTGCACTTTCTTTAGCTGTGGGTGTGAGAGGGGCAGTGAAAACATTTACTACTCTCCTTAATAATAAGATAGACAAGGAGATAGGTAAGACAGACTTAGCTAGTAATCCTTTGTTTGACCCTAACAAGACAGCCTCTCAAAGGAAGCTTTCATCTTTAGCTTTAGTGACCTTAGTGTTAGAGGACATTCACTATTCTTATTAGTTTTTTTATTGTTGCCAATAGGCAGAATAAACTAAGGACAAGAGCCATGACATCAGAGAACCAGAATAAAATGATAGAGTTGATATTCAAGATTTTGAGTGTCCTCGTAATTCCGTTTGGGGCATATATAATTTCAATGTCAACAGACATTAAGTTATTAGAGCAGAAGCTTCAATCTCAAGAAGAGAAAGTTTCCCAGATTATTTTAAAAGTAGAGAAGCTAGATAAAGATGTTGCAGAGGGTTGGAGCAACATTAAGCTTAATACTCAAGAAGTACGACAGATGAAAGAGATGATCACAAATCAGTCTCAGATGGTTAGAGAAGTGTATGAGTATGTGCTGAGACAACAGGGGGGGAGAAGACAAGGCAGAGGAAACTAAAATGAAAAAGTTCCTCATATTGTCTCTTAGTCTAACTTTATTAATGTGCATTGCTGGTTTAAAAGCTCAGAGAGTAGAAAAAAAAGAAATTAAGTTGCTTGAATCTCAGGTTGAGGTGGTAGATATAAAGAAGAACCGAGAGGTTGAATCTTTAATGTATGAAACCCAAGCATTGATGAAAGAAACTTGTAAGCTTCATCAACTGCTTATAAAGGAAAAGACCAATGAGCAACGAAAGTCAAACACCAGTAGAACCACAGAGCGTAGGCACACTCACAGAGGAAGAAATGGGTATGATTGCCCAGCTTCGTCAAGCAGCCACCCAACTTCTAAATAATCTTGGTCAGCTTGAGCTTCGTAAGAGCCAGATTGTAGCTCAACTTCAGAGAAATGAGGGGCAAGCCCAACAAATTCTTGTTGATGCTAAGAATCGTTTAGGTATTCCAGAGGGTGCTGCTTGGCAAGTACAAGAGAATGGTGAAGTTCTCGCTGTGATGCCTTCTGAAGAGGAGACTAGCACAGAGGGCTAATACTTTAATTGACCCTTTTATCTAGTGTTTTAAGAGCTCTATTGCCATCATGTTGGTAGTAGAGCTTTTTTTTTGTTTATTGATAGCCTTCTTATAAGATAAAGAAAGGCTATGGTAATGAAAAAAGAGATTGAAAAATTAAAAGAAAAGGCAGACCTTAGTTTGCATAGGAAAAGTAATATCTCTGTTCTCATAGAAGAGTTTAAAGAGATTACCATGACCTTAGCAGCAGATGTTCATACTGAGAGGAATATGTTTGAGTTAAGGCAGTATCAGCATTTGATTGATCTGCTCAATAGCATTAGAAAAAGAAACTCTCTGATAGAAAGGCAAACCAAACTACCTTTCTACAATCTGGTTCAAGCATACCATCTATCTTTATACTTCACTTCATTAAGATATGTCCTAAAAGATAACAAGTCTCCAGAATTTGAGAAAATAGACGAGATCATGGAAGATGTGGACTTTATTTTAGAAGAAGGAAAAAAAGTCATTTCAAAGTTCCATCACCAGATGCTTGAAAGAAAAGCAAATGAAACAAAGCAAGCAATCATAAAAAGGCTTTCCAGAATAGACCGATTATTAAATAGGTTTATGAGAAAGAAAGCAGCAGAACTGTCTAACTCAAAGCTGTAGGGTATTAGTATGTCGCATGGTTGGTACAATAGTAGAAGTCCTTGGCCTCTACCACCTAAAAACACAGTAGCTGTTTCTCCTTTTAAAAAAGGAGAGATTGATGTCAGGTGGGATAACCCATCTCTCCTTCATGGTAACGAGGGCTGGATTATAAGAGGTGTAAATATATACCGCTCTAGTAACTCTGATAGAGGGATGTATCGGAGAGTTAATGTAGTTCCTGTTGGTGGTGGTCTATATAGAGATCAAATGC